>JAEEGG010019624.1_pt1 | contig 13606 bp, 12 predicted proteins | sample 9134161 | NCBI WGS metagenome assembly JAEEGG01 (sample SAMN16246543, study PRJNA631951) | gut metagenome | biome: gut microbiome; feature: rumen; material: CR-attached | host: Bos | place: Iran: Karaj | collected 2018-10 | reverse complement strand
CCGTAAAGAGCGCAGAACACGTCCCAGACGTGTCAGCTCGCTCAGGCTTTTCTTCCTGCGCAGATCGCGAAGATTGAGGGGAACAGTCCCGTCCAGCCAGGAAAGCGGTTCCAAAAGCGGCGCGAAGGCCTCGTCCACCAGCCAGTCAATCCGGGCCTGCGGACAGGCACGCCGCAGGTACAACGCCGCCGGCAAGGCATGCACCACATCGCCCAAAGCACTGATTTTCACTATCAAAATTTTCATGTCGAAAATCTCCGCCCGGCACAACGATAAATCGTCAAAGCTTCCATCCGCTTCCAGATTCATTCGGAAGATTCGTGCAGAATGTTTCCGAGGATATTGAGAAACTCCGCATTGTCCAGAATATTGTCATGGCCGCAATCTATTGGGAAAAAAGCTCCGCCCTTTCCGGACAGTTCGGCAAGCCTTCTCGAATGGGAAATGTTTATCAGGGAATCATGGGTACCGTGAAAGATATACGTCTGTGAGGCCGGATACTTCTTTGCGAACTCCTGCAGAAAATCTGCTGTGGGGATTTTGAATTTGACCAGGAATCTGGGCACAAAGGGAAATTTTTCCCTGGCCAGCTCATCAAACCTGAAATACGGCCCTACAAGAACGAGTTTTGAAATGCCAAAGTTCGCGGCAACTTCAGCCGCCACCCCACTCCCTATGGAGTAGCCCACAACAACAATCCGATCCTTCTTAAAATCTTTTAAAACCCGCTCGAACATCAAATTCGCATCATCAAGCAATGTTTTTTCATTGCCGATCCGGCCTGCGCTTTTGCCAAATCCACGATAATCAAAGATGAAAAAGTCATGTCCCAGATTGGTAAAAAACTCGTTATACGTTCCCCAGTCATCCAGATTGCCAGCATTGCCGTGAAAAAACCGTATTGCCGCCTTTTTCGGATCATCCCAGAGCGCCATCCGTTCCAACTGCCGGGCAATACCGGATTTCTTCGCATAAAAATGAAGTCCGCTGAGAACGGCTCCGTCTTTTGCGGTCAGCTGTATTTCTTCAAACCTGGAAGGAAAGGAGAATTGGTGTTCGCTCTCCAATTGTACCGGAGCAAAGATCAGTTTTTCCTGGGAAAAATAGAGCACGAGGCACAACAGAACATAGCCCGCCAGAAGGAAACGGAACAACTTGAAAAAAATGCTCATGATCTTTTGCCGCACGAAGATGATGGGCTGTCAGCCGGCATTCTCCTGGTACGTTCCAATCCGGTTTCGGCCAAAAGCTCGCGCGCCGCTTCAAGCACATCTTCCGCCGTGACCTCCTTCATGCAGCGAAACTCGCCGATCGGACAGACCCGCTTCAGACAGGGCGCGCAGTCCAGATCATGCCGTACCACTTTGGCATGCTTCGTCCAGGGCGAAGTGGCCAAATGATCCGTGGAACCAAACACCGCCACCACCGGCGTCCGCAACGCGGCGGCGACATGCATCGGGCCGGAATCGTTGGTGATCATCAGGGAACAACGCGCCAGAAGAGCCATCATCTCCCGAATGGAAGTCCGTCCAATAAGGTTGAGCGGTTCATGACGCATGACCGCGGCAATCTCCTCACCTATTTCGCGTTCCTTGACACCGCCGGTTAAAAGAACTTTGAAATCAAATTCATCTGCCAGGCAATCGGCCACTTCGGCGAAACGTTCGGGAAACCAGCGCTTCGCTTCACCGTAAGCAGCGCCCGGATTGATGGCCAGCCACTGCTCCTTTCCCAGCTTTGCGGCGCTCCACTCCAGCTCTTCCGGCGTACAGGCCAAAAGCATTCCGGGATCCGCCTCAACCGGCACTCCGAAACGTTCCAGCAGCCGCAGATAGTACCACACCTGATGCAGATGTTCCTGACGGCTCGGACGCTCCAGAGCATGAGTCAGCAACACACTGCGGGCATCGCCGCGGTACCCCAACCGCAGGGGAATACCCCCTGCACAGGCCATCAGTGCCGCTTCAAAAGCGTTTTGAAAGAGAATGGCCAGATCAAAATGTTCCTTGCGCAGATTCCTGCAAAAGCGGGCGAAACCGCCCAATCCCCTGTGCGCCGTGCGTTTGTCGAAGGGCAGCAGCCGATCGCAGGCGGGGTGCCCATGCAGCAGCTCCACCACCACAGGATTGGCCACCACCACAATCTCTGCCTCGGGAAAAGCCCGCCGCACAGCCATCATGGCGGGTGTGGTCATGACCGCATCCCCTATCCAGTTGGCGGAGCGCACCATAATTTTTTTGACCGGCAACTCAATCAGCGGCTTCATCACCTGTTTTCTCCACCATCCCGGGGATCCCGTCATACACCGGATAGGGCCGCCGGCAAGCACTGCAGACCAATTCCCCTCCCGTATCGTCCATCACCGCCTGGCCACAGGACGGGCAGGCCAGCATACGTACCAGATTCCCGGAAACCGTTTTCACTGCATCTTCCAGTACGGCCTCCAGTTCTTCCTGCTCGTCAAAGGCCACTTCCAGGGGAATGGCATAGCAGGGAATGGCAAAGTCGCCGGCACACAGTTTGACGGCATCCTTTTCGGTCGTCAACAGGCAGTCCACACCCTGCGCCCAGCGCCGCAACTCCGCCTTCTTCGAAGCGGAAAAACGCGCATGATCGCGCAGGGAGCGACAACGCTCCGGGAAAATACCGCATTTTTGCAAATCTTCAAAAAAATTCTCCGGATGCGCAATGCCGGCAAAGGCCGCGCACTTCAGTTTTCGCAACCGCTCAAGCGGCAGACGTTCGCCGCCGAGGGAAATGGCCTCGTCCGCCAAAAGATGCCGGCAGTGAAAGGCCCGTCCCGGTACGGGAAAATGCTCCTGGCCGTTGCTGTGTGAAAAGAGGAAAAGATCGCCGCGTGAAAGCGCCTCCGGAAATTCACGCAGGGGGCCCGCCGGCAAAACCCGTCCATTGCCCAGCGGCCGCCGGGCGTCAAGCAGGACGATGTCGAGATGCCGCCGCACCGCAAGATGCTGAAAACCATCATCCAAAACAAGAATTTCGGCGCCCAGTTCTTCCACCGCCAATTTGACCGCTTCCGCGCGCCGCCGGGCGACTACAACGACAAGTTCCGGAGTACGCCGGGCCAGCAGCCAAGGCTCGTCCCCGGCCAGTTCCGGAGGAATCTCCGGGCCACGCCCCCGGCAGACCACCCGGTTTTCACCCATTTCCCGCCGCCCGTAACCACGGCTGAGAACGGCAACTTTTTTGCCCCGCCGCAGAAAAAAACGCGCAACCCACTCGGTAACCGGCGTCTTTCCTGTCCCCCCCACCGCCAAATTACCGACAGACACAACCGGTACCGGCGCTTCCAAAGAGGGCAGCACCCCATGGCGATACAGCGTGGCACGAACCTGGTTCAGCGTACCGTAGAGCCAGCCGCAGCCATACAGGGGATATTTCAGCAATTCGCAAAAAGAAGAAAAAACGCGCATGGATACCAGAGGAAAAAGCGGAGAGGATATGGGAAAAAGCACCTCGTTTTCACGCAAAACATACTTTTACGGTTCCGGCAACAGCCGTCCAAGAATCGCCATGGTCTTTTCGGTCGCGCCCTGATTTTCCATCAACAGCCGGAAACCATGCTCGCCCATCTGTCCACGCAACGAGGCATCACGCAGCAAACCGGCGGCTTTTTCCTCCAGCTCCGCCTCATCCCGCACTTGGACGCCGCCTCCCGCTTCCCGCAGCAGCCGGACAATCTCCCTGAAATTGTGCATATGCGGACCAAACAGCACCGCCCTGTGCATCAGGGAAGCCTCCAACACATTATGCCCTCCTACCGACACAAGGCTGCCGCCCACAAACACGAGATCCGCCAACGCGTAGAGCCGCAGCATCTCGCCCATGACATCCATCAGCAACACGCCGCCTTCTGTAAAGAGCCCCTGGTCCGGCGTAATTTCGCTGCGCAAACGCAAGGTGAATCCTTCTCGCCTGACCAGCTCCGCGACCGCACGAAACCGGCGGGGATGACGGGGAGCCAGCGCCAAAACCAAAGATGGCCATTGCATACGCAAACGGCCATACACCCGCAGCAGGATCTCCTCTTCTCCTTCATGCGTACTCCCGCAGGCCCAAACCAGCGATTCTTGCGGCAAACGAAATTCTTCCCGCAGTTGCGGACAATCGGCAGGAGCCACAGCATTATCCGCCCGCATATCAAATTTCAAATTGCCGGTCACGGTCACCCGTTCCGGCGGCGCGCCAATCCGGCAGGCCCGCCTGGCATCCAGCGCGGTCTGCATGCAGAACGCGGCGAACTCGCGCATGACCCAGGAAGTCAAACGTCCCGCCCAACAGTAATGGGGAAAGGAACGATCCGAAAAACGTCCGTTGACCAACACGACAGGTATCGTCCGGCGATAGGCCAGCCGCATCAGATTGGGCCAAATTTCCGTTTCGACGATCAGAATCAGACAGGGATGGAAGGCGCGGAGAGCCCGGTGAATAATACCGGAAAAATCGAAAGGAAAGTAAAAACAGGCGTCAACTTCGGGAATTTTGCGTGCCACATCCTGCCCGGTTTCGGTAACGGTGGTCATAACCACCGCATACTGCGAAGCAGTCTGCCGCAAGGCCCGCAGCAGGGGAATGGCGGCGCGCGCCTCTCCCACAGATACCGCGTGAATCCAGATGACCTTCCGTCCTTCAAGCGGCTGCAAACGCTCACGACGATAGAAGCCAAAACGTTCCCTCAGGCCACGCCTTACCCTTCCACGCCGCAGTCCCCGGAAAAAAAAGCCCACCAGGAGAAATGGCATCGCAATCAGGAACAAAATGTCATACAGCAGATACATGCCACGCCTCCAGACAACGTTCGGTTTCCTCCTGATTGACTTCCATCTCGCGCTGCAGACGGAGGCGAAAAGCCTCCACTTCTTCCTCCGGTTGGGCAAAATGCGGTCCGGAATAGCGGAAGACGCATTTGGCACCCGGATAAGGCAGTACAAAGCGGTCCCATGACGCAAAACGGTGACCGCGACTACAGGCAAAGGATCCCAAAAAAACCGGGCAGCCACTCAGTTTGCCCACTTGTGCCACCCCCGCCTTCATTTCATGACGCGGGCCACGCGGGCCATCCGGAGTAATCCCTATATCCACCCCCGATTCAACAAGTTGCACCATCTCCTTCAAGGCCGCGGCGCCGTGGCGTGAGGACGAACCACAGACGGCACCGCATCCAAAACGCCGCATTATGGCGGCGGCAATGGCGCCATCCCTCGAAGCGCTCATCAGCGCCCGGATTCCCGGACCGCGATAAACCTTGATCATCAAAAGCATCTGATCATGCCAAAAGCCCAGGACGACACCCCGCCGTTGCGCATGAAAGGGCAAGATACTCTCTTCATTCTCGATCTTCACCCGCATGGTGAACCATAGCAGGTCAACCATCACTCGCGCCAGAACGGGCACAAGCCCGAAAAGCATCTTATCCCGAAGCCATTTCCCCATTGCGCCCCGCAAACTGGAATTCGTACAGTTTGTGATAGAAGCCCCTGGCCGCCATCAACTCCGCATGACTGCCCATTTCCACAACCCGGCCATTGTCGATCACCACGATCTTGTCCGCTCCGCAGATGGTGGACAGGCGATGGGCGATAACAAAGGTGGTGCGATTTCGCATCAGATTGCCCAAAGCCTTTTGCACTACCGTTTCGCTCTCCGTATCCAGAGCGCTGGTCGCCTCGTCCAGAACCAGAATCGGCGCATCCATCAACAGTGCCCGCGCGATGCACAGGCGCTGGCGCTGTCCCCCTGAGAGCCGCACGCCCCGATCGCCGATGATCTCGTTGTAACCTGCGGGAAGTTCACGGATAAATTGATCGGCGTAAGCGGCAACCGCAGCCTTGCGCACCGCTTCTTCCGAAGCATCCGGGCAGCCGTAGCGGATATTTCCGGAGACCGAATCGTTGAACAGAAAGGTCTCCTGATCTACCAGGGCCACATTGCGACGCAGACTCTCCGAAGCAATCTTGCGAACATCGTGCCCATCTATGCTGACACAGCCCTCCTGCACGTCATAAAATCTCAAAAGCAACGAAACTATGGTCGTTTTTCCGGAACCGCTCGGCCCCACAAGAGCCACCACCTCACCAGGAGAAACATGCAGCGAAAAATCCTCCAGCACCGTTTGGCCGTCGTAGGCAAAATGCACATGGTCAAACACCACCTCGCCACGCGCCCGCCCCATGGAAAACGCATCCGGAGCATCGGTAATGTCCGGGCGGTGATCGAGGATTTCAAACACCCGCTCCGCAGAGCCCATCACCGCCTGCGCGGTGTTGTTCAGCTTGATCAAACGCCGCAACGGCACATACATCATGATGATGGCGGTTCCAAAAGAGAAGAGCTGTCCCAAGGTGATCACACCGTTGATCACCCGGTAGATGCCAAACCAGAAGACCGCCGCCACTCCTATCGAGGCAAGCACTTCCACAATTGGGGCCGAAAGCGAATCGTACAGCGCCACGTTGCGGATAAAGTGGTAAAAATTGCGGTTCTCCCGCATGAACTTGTCGCGTTCCCGCGCTTCCGTTCCAAAAGATTTGATGATCTTCATGCCGGAGAAGGTTTCCTGCAAGATGGCAGTCAAATCGCCCAAAACCGCCTGGCCGGCCTTGGAATTTTTCTTGATGCGCCTTCCGACGCAGACGCCGGGGAAAAATGCCAGCGGCAGCACCAGAAAAGCGACAGACGTCAACTTCCAGTCATTGTAGAAGGCAAGTCCCAAAAGTCCCACAAGCGTCACGCTTTCACGGATGCCATCCACCAGCATGTCCGCGGTTGCGCGTTGCATAACGCCCACATCGTTGAGAATTCGCGACATAAAATTGCCGGCCGTATTCTGATTGAAATACCCCAGCGAAAGTTTCAGGCAGTGACTGTACAGTTCGTTGCGGATATCCTGCACCACCAGCGCACCGGCGGTTTTGATGCAGTACTCCTGCACAAACTTCCCGCTGCCTTTCACGGCAAACAGCAGGACAATGAAGAAGGGCACCAGCGGTATCAAGGCCCGGTCCTGCGGCTGGAGCACCTTGTCCACCAGGGGTTGCACCAACTTGGCGGAAGCCACATCGGTTGCGCCCACCAGAATGGAAGCGCAGACCACCAGCGCGATTCTTCCCAGATAGGGCCGGGAATAACGTATCACCCGGCGCAAAACGTCGATGCCTTCCCTCTTAACCATGTGCCTTCCTCCGGCTCAGTTCCGACGCCATGCGAGCAACCCTTTGCGAACAGCCGCCGCTCCCCAGTTTTTCCCTCACCAGCTGCAACCCGTCCTGAACACGCTGACGGTATTCGGCATCTTCCAGCAGAAGCAGCACTTCTTTGGCAATGCCCTCGGGGGAGGCGTCATCCTGAATGAGCTCGCGCGCCACCTCCCTGCCGGCCACAATATTGACCAGACCTATCCACGGAACCTTGACCAGCATCCGTCCCAACCAGTAGGTCAGCCGTGACAAACGATACTGAATGGTCATCGGCGTTCCCGCCAGTGCCACCTGAAGCGTGACCGTTCCGGAAACACAGGCCACCACATCACAGGCGCGGGCCACATCGTAGATATTGTCCCGCAGCACACGGATCCTTTCTTCCAGATGACGCGCGGCAATCGCCTTCCGCAAAGATTCCTCGCTCAAGGAGGGCGCCACCGGCAGCACGAACTGCGCCTCCGGCCGTTTTTTCAAAAGAATGCACGCCGCATCCAGAATATTGTCCAGCAGATAGCGCAACTCGTTTCTCCTGCTGCCAGGAAACAACCCGATAACCGGCATGCCATCCTTGAGATGATACTTTTGTAACAAGGCTTCCCGTGACAGATCGTGATGAAAATCGTCCAGCAGGGGATGCCCCACATACTCAACATCAATGCCGTAGGCGCCATAAAAATCTTTTTCAAAGGGAAGGATGGCCGCCAGGCGATCCACCACCCTGGCAATCCGGTGCACCCGATAACGACGCCATGCCCAAACCTGAGGGCTGATGTAGTACAGCACCGGTATCCCCTGGCGTTTGGCAATGGCGGCAAGACGCAGATTGAACTCGGGAAAATCAATGAGTATCAGCACATCCGGAGGAGCATCGCCACAGAGCAGATTTTTCAAAAGTTTAAAAGCTCTCCAAATCACCGGCAGACGGGAGAAAACTTCAATTGCGCCCACAACTGCCATTTCGGCGTTTGGAAACAGAATCTCGCATCCGGCGGCAGCCATCCGCTGCCCCCCCACACCGTAAAAGGAGAGATTTCCGTCGATTTCCCGGCAGGCCTTGATAAGGTTGGAACCATGCAAATCCCCGGAATCCTCTCCCGCGACGACAAGCGCCTTCCGTGCCTGAAAGGATTCATGTAAAGGGGTTTCTTGCATAAATTTTTCTATCTGTTGGGAGAAAATGGAAGAAAGACGTTTTCAGCGCGCGATCCCCCGCTGACTGTTTTCAAAAAAATCAACGAAGACTTTCAACTCGGGCGTCATGGCAATTTCGGCACCAATGCGCGCCAGAGCTTCCGCCTTGGTAAGGCAGGAACGAAACACCAGACGGAACGCTTCCTTGATGTCATGAATGACTTCGTCGGAGAAGCCCCGCCGGCGCATTCCCACAACATTGATCCCAATGGGTTTGGCCCGATCGCCCTGGGCAATAACATAGGGGAGAATATCCTGGTTGACCATCGAACCGCCACTGATCATGCAGTGGCACCCTACCCGGCTAAACTGGTGAACCGCGCACAAACCGCCCATAATCGCCCAGTCCTGAATTTCCACATGGCCCGCCATGGTTGCGCAGTTGGCAAACACGATGTTGTTGCCTATCTTGCAATCGTGTCCGATATGGGAATAGGACATGAAGAGATTGTTGTTCCCTATGCGGGTCACACCGCCACCGTTTTCCGTGCCGATATGAATGGTGGCGAATTCGCGGATCTGGTTCCCATCGCCAATAACCAGCCGGGTCGGTTCGCCGCGATATTTGAGATCCTGGGGAATGGCGCCAAGAGCGGCAAATTGAAAAACACGGTTGTTGCGTCCCAGAGTCGTCCGCCCTTCTATCACCGCATGGGGACCAATTGTGGTGCCTTCGCCAATTTCCACATGTTCGCCAATAACAGCGTATGGACCGATTTCAACATTCTGGGCAATCCGGGCGCCGGAATGCACTATCGCGGTTTCATGAATCATGAACTGTTTCTCCTCTTTGTCACGTCTCCGCCGCTATACTGGCCTTGAGAAGCGCTTCCGCAACCAGCTCGTTTTCCACATAGGCCTTCCCGTTCATAAAGTAGATGGAACGGCGTCTTCCCGCAAGTTCCATCTCAAACCGCAGCACATCCCCCGGGCGGACAGGGCGGCGGAATCGCACCTTGTCGATCCCCCCGAAATAGGTATTCGCCGTTGGCGGAATTTTGTCCGATACAATTGCCAAAACCGCGCCCGCCTGAGCCATTCCCTCGACAATCAGCACCCCCGGCATAATTGGATTGCCGGGAAAATGGCCCTGGAAGAAAGGTTCGTTTATCGTCACATTCTTGATCGCGACAAGCCGTTTCCCCTCTTCCAGGTCCAGAACACGATCGATCAGAAGAAAAGGAGAGCGGTGGCGAAGAACATTCATAATTTCCAGAATATCCATTTTCATTGCCGATCTTTTCCCATCTGCTCTTCAAGCATTTTTACTCTGTTTTGCAACTGTGAAAGGTCGTGACGCATTTCGGGCAAATGTCCGAAAGTCAGAGACGCCTTGAGCCACTGCCGATGAGGAATCACCGGCACACCGGAAAGCAGCTGGTTCGGCTTCAAATCGCTCCCGACTCCGCCCTTGGCAGCTATGGTGACATTGTCGCCAATCTTGAGATGCCCGGCAATGCCGGTCTGGCCCCCAAAAGTGCAGTGCCTCCCGATTTCCGTACTTCCGGAAACTCCCACCTGGGACACAATAATCGTATTTTCACCAATGACAACATTATGGCCCACCTGCACAAGGTTGTCGATCTTTGTTCCCCGCCTGATCCGCGTTTCTCCCAATGTGGCGCGATCGATACAGGTGTTGGCGCCAATTTCCACATCATCCTCAATCACTACCACGCCTACCTGCGGAATCTTGAAATAGGCTTCACCGTCCGGAGCAAAACCAAAACCGTCGCCGCCGATCACCGCTTTCGGCTGAATGATGACGTTGGCGCCTATACGGCAATGTTCCCGCACGACGACGCCGGCATGCAGCAGGGAATTGTCGCCGATCTCCACGCCATCATAGAGAACCACATTCGGATACAGGATCACGCCATCTCCTATCCGGACATGCTCACCGACAACACAGCCCGGATAAACCGTCACATCGTTGCCCAGCACCGCGCTTTGCGCAATGGAACTTCCCGCCATGACTCCCTTTGCCTGCGAGGGAGACAAGGTCAGAAAAGTGAGAATCTGGGCGAAAGCCAGATAGGGGTTCCTGCAGACAATGGCCGCCGCACAGGGGAATTCCACACCGGGTGGCAAAATAATGGCGGACGCGCGGCATTCCGGCACCAACTTGAGATACCTGGGATTGGAAAGAAACGCGATTTCTCCTTCTTCGGCCTTGTCGAGCGGAGCAACTGCCCGAATCTCCAGGTCCGGATCGCCTATCAGGTTTCCTCCCACCAATTCCGCCAATACTTCAAGCTTAGCCAAGATTTCCCCCTTTGTTGGATGCTTTTGCCGCGCGTTTTTGAAAAAATTATCTTTTAACGGCGTTTCTGATCATGCAGACGAATCAGCTGATCGGTCAAATCGATCTCCGGAGCGCCATAGACGATGGAACCCTCGCCACGCTCCATAATAAGTGTGTAATTCCCCTTTTTCCCCATATCCCTGACCAGCTCCAGCAACTCGCTCACAATGGTCCGTGTATAATCGTTGTCCTGCTGTTTGATGGCATCTTGGGCATCTTTCGTAAAACGCTGAAAATCCTTGATTTTCTGCTGATATCTCCGTTCCTTGTCGGTTCTTGCGGTATCGGAAAGCACACCGCCCCGCTTTTCCAGTTCATCTTTCAGACTTTTCAGCTCGCGCTGACGAGAACTGAATTCCCTTTCATACCCATCATATTTCCTCTTGATTTTGTCCTTGGCGTCTTTCCCTGCCCGGCACTGGTTAAGCGCCTTCTGCAAATCAACATAGGCAATTCTTGTTTCCGCCGCACCAACCCATGCCGGAGCAGACAGCACCGCCATGACTACCACTATGCTCCAAACCATCAATTTCCGTGCATTCATGCCTTTTCCTTCTCCTTCTTTGTTTATGAGCGACACTCTTAAAACATTCTGCCAATGGAAAAATCGACTTCCGAACGACTTTCCCCGTCTTTCGGATCCAAATTGTAGCCCCACTCGATACGCAACGGCCCCATGGGACTCATCCAGCGAATACCCGTACCGACACTGTATCGCATATCACTGAAATACTCCTGGTCATCGCTCCAGGAATTGCCCGTATCGAAAAACACCACACCTTTCATCTTGATGTCTTTCAGCAGCGGGAAAATAAATTCAAAGTTGAAAAATGCTTCCTTGACTCCGCCAAGGTAATCACCGGTTTCCGGATCCCGCGGCCCAACCTTGCGATAGTCAAAGCCACGAATACTGTACATCCCGCCCAGGAAAAACTTCTCGTCAATCGGAATGGGCTCGTTGTTGACTTCCTGAATATAGCCAATCTCACCATTGATGGAAAAAACGGTATCCCATTTGAACGGGAAGAAATGTCTGTGGGAAGCTATATATTTGACAAAATGCTCGGAGCCGCCAATTCCGGCATATTCGACCGAAGCACTGCTCAAATATCCCGAAGAAGGATCGAGTTTATAATCACGAGTATCCCGAGAGAGAATGGCCGTAATGGAAGAAAGCGTGGAGCGGCCTTCCTGACTGCGAATATAGTAGGAAGCATCGTCATCCACATCGGAGATTTTCTTCTTTTCATAACGATAGATAAAGGTAATGCGGTTGTCGCTATAAAAAGGAATGCCCAATTTGATATCGCCACCAATCGCGTCACGGGTAAAATCGTCCCATTCCCGCTCCGTTTTGTACAAGTCGAATCCCAGCTGCATGTTCTTGTCCAGAAAATAGGGATCCATAAGACCGACACGGAACGTGTTGGACGAACCGCCCAAACCGGCGGCGACAATCCCCTGGAGCCCCAATCCCAGGAAATTTTCCTGACTTGCCATTCCTTGTACAATAAAGCCGTCCATGGAAGAGTAACCCACACCCGCGGAAATACTTCCCGAAGGCTGTTCCTTGACGTCCACATCCACATCCAGCAAGGTCGGGCTCTTTCCCTTGGACGTACTGACACTTACCTCTTCGAAGAAACCGAGATTTTTAATCCGCTGCTGACTCTTCTTCAATCCGGAAGCACTATACAGATCACCTTCCTTGAACCGCATCTCTCTCCGGATAACCTTGTCGCGCGTTTTGGTGTTTCCCCTGATACGAATGTGATCGAAATGAACCAGGCTCCCCTCTTCAACATCAAGATCCACGGTAACGGCCCGTTCCGCCTTATTTACCGAGGTTTTGGGAGAAACATTGACAAAAGCATAACCCCTGTCTGCATAATAATCGCTCAGAGCGGTAATGGATTCACGCATGTTTTTACGGCTGAAAACATCACCATCCTTGACCTTCAACAGCTTGAGCAAGGTTTCCCTATCGGTAAGAAGATCCCCTGTTATGTCAATCTTTTCAATATGATATTGTTTTCCTTCTTCGATATCATACGTCAGGATCAATCCATCCCGATCCTTGGTAAGCTCGATCCTTGGCTCGCTCACCACTACATCTATATAACCTCTGTTAAAATATTCGTCCGCTATTCGCTCCCGATCGATACGGGCTGCTTCCTCACTGTATTTCGCGCCGTCAAACATCCACGAAAGGAGAAACACTTTCTCTCCGCTTTCCATGGCCTTTTTCAGCTTGCGATCCGAAACAACCGTATTGCCATTGAAAACAATCTTCTCGATACGGTTTTTGACTCCTTCCTTGATCTTGACATTTAAAATCGCTTCATTGTTATTAACCAATTCGGTATCGGAAGAGATTTCAACAGCATAATATCCCTCCTTGTGATACTTCCTGCGCAAATTCGCAATACCTTGTTCAATTCTCTGAGGATTCAAAAAATCGGGGGCGTTCACCGCCAAGGCGGTTTCCAAATCCGCTTTCTTAAGTTTTTTATTACCGGTTATCTCGACCTTGCGGACCACGGGATATTCCTTGACCGTATACGTCAATACCGTGACGCCACCTTCCTGGGAAACATCGGCGACTACATCACGAAAACGGCCAAGCTGATAGATGGCGCGAACATCCTCATCTATCATCGCCTCGGATACGGTCATGCCGCTTTTGACTTTTACCGAATTCAGAATAGTGCCCACTTCCACACGATTGTTGCCACGAATGTTCACTTCTCCGATCCGAAAACTTCTTTCGGCCAACACGTGAGAACAGTCAAGCACCATCCCCAACAGCAAAAAAAACAAACAGAAAAAAATCTTGTTTTTCATATGCATAAAAGACCAAACTCCCCTTTGGACAAAAATTGTTTCAATA
>JAEEGG010019623.1_pt1 | contig 13606 bp, 16 predicted proteins | sample 9134161 | NCBI WGS metagenome assembly JAEEGG01 (sample SAMN16246543, study PRJNA631951) | gut metagenome | biome: gut microbiome; feature: rumen; material: CR-attached | host: Bos | place: Iran: Karaj | collected 2018-10 | reverse complement strand
CAGCGGGCTGGTTATATGATTCATTAGCTAAGACAAGAGAAGTTGCCAGATGGACAGCTGAGGTCAGCCATAATCATCCGGAAGGAATCAAGGGTGCGGAATGTACAGCAGCTGTCATATATCTGGGCAGAACCGGAAAAAACAAGGAAGAAATAAAGAGATATGTTGAACAGGAATTCGGATATGACCTCTGGGAGACACTAAAGGAATTAAGAGACAGACACGAACATAACGAAAGCTGTATGGATTCTCTGCCCAAAGCTTTGACTTCATATTTTGAAGGAAACTCATATGAAGATGTGGTGAGAAATGCGGTTTCCCTGGGCGGGGATACAGATACTTTAGCGGCTATAGCCGGAGCTATGGCGGAAAGCTGTTATGAAATACCGGCCGAAATGATAAGTGAAGGAAAGAAGTATCTCGATAAGGACCTGCTTGCGGTTCTGGAAAAGATCAATACTGAAAGGATCCATGAATAAGAAATACAGGATCGGCATGTATGGCGGCAAGTTCATGCCTTTCCATAAAGGCCATAACTATTGTGTGGAATTTGCGGCTAAAGAATGTGAAACGGTCTATGTGATCCTGTTTTATGGCTGTGCAGATGAAGAAGAAATCCTGCAGGAATATCCTGAGTGGTGGCTGTCTTTAAAGGAACGGATCAGACAGCTCAAAAAGATCTGCAGGAACAATGCACATCTTGGAAAGATCATACCGGCGCTGATCGATGTCAGTAAACTCAGAACAGCGGATGGAAAAGAAGACTGGGATGGCGAAACGCCTTTAGTAAGAAAGATACTGGGGAATCAGCTTGATGCGGTCTACAGTTCTGAACCGGGATATGACGATTATTTCAAAAGAGCCTATCCGGAAGCGCAGCACAGACTCGTGGATGTACCAAGGATCCATTATCCGATCTCGGGAACAATGATCAGACAGATGAAAGAAAAGGAGGACAGACAGGAATGGATGATATGAAATTAGAAAACCTGAAGAAAAGTTTCAAAGAACTGAAGTGGTATGAATATCTGATGGGAGCGATCATGATCGTTATAGCCGCTAAAGCGATGGTCGAAGGATTTTTGTATGGCTCATCCAATGGCAATCCAGCCTGGCTGACGGTCATAAATTTCATTTCGGCGATCTGCGGGGTGATCTGCATCTTTTTTACCGCTAAAGCCAATATCAGCAATTTCATCTTTGCGAGCGTCAACACGATCGTCTATGCGATCTATCTGCTCTACTGGCATATCTGGGGTACCGCAGCTCTGGAGATCTTCTTCTATATCCCAACCAATTTCATTTCGTGGTATTACTGGGTAAAACATCGGGATGAGCAGCTGAGTCAGAAGACCAAGGCGAGAAGACTGACTTTATTGCAGAATATGATCTGTACTATGATCGTCATTGTTTCGGCGGTTATTTATCATCACATATTGGTAAGAATGGGCGGAGAAGTTGTCTGGCTCGATGCCTTTACCTTGAGTATCGGAATCATTGCGACGCTGTTGGAGATGTTTCGATATGCCGAACAGTATGTCTGGTGGCTGATCACTGATTTTATTGCCGTAGCCATGTATATCGTGCACTTTGATGCCGTCTATCTGACCAAGAAAAGTATCTATCTGATCATGGCCATCATCGGTTTATACAACTGGATCAGACTCAACAGGGAGAGAAACAGAGAAAACAGATAAAGAAGACAGATAAAATTAAATCAAGTGGAGGTGATAAGATGAAACGTCTGCGTAATTCAGCGATCATCGCTTTTGCGATCTGTCTGTGCGGCTGTCTGTATAACTATCTTTCCTTTAAAAGGACTAAAATGATGCCGTTGGCTATAAGAACCTGGGGTGGGGAATGCATGCTGGAAGAAGGCTTCGGCATGAGCGCCTTTCATGTCTATGCGATGACCCCGGATGGTTCAAACAGTGTCAGACTAGGCTTTTCGATCCTCAACTTCTTGCTTTATTTTGCTGCAGCCTGTATCATCATCTATCTGCTTATAACAGTCTTTGTCTTTTTCAAAGAGCGCCGTAAAAAATGAACAGGATCAGGAGTGCTGCAAAAGATGATCTTTGCCGGATCAGTGAGATCGAGATCTTTAATTATCGGCTGTATTTCTATCCGCTTTTTAAAAGCGATGAGTTCTATTTCAGGCAGCTTCAGGTAACAGCTCTGATGAAAGAATATGAAAAGGAATTAAGTGATCTCTATGTCTATGATGATGGAGTGATCAAAGGTTTTATAAAGATCAAAGATGATGAGATCGTCAAACTCTTTGTGGAACCGGTGCTGCATGATCTGAAGATCGGTTCAGCTTTGCTGGAATACGCAATTAATGAGCATGATGTGAAAAGGCTCTGGGCTTTAGAGAAAAATAAAAAGGCGATTGCCTTTTATGAAAAACATGGTTTTAAAGTCAGTGAAGAAAAGAAACCTGAAGAAGGTACTGATGAATATCTGGTCTTACTCACAAGATGACAGACCAGATTCTTTTTTTATGAAGTCGACCGCCATCTGAATCACTTCTTCTCTTTCCGGACCATGGAAACCGTGTTCTGCTCCTTCAATGACGATCAGTTTCGCATGCGGGAAGTTTTCTTGAGCTTTCTGAGCTGAAGAAAGCGGAATGATCGAATCAGCACTGCCATGGATCAGTAAGACATTTCCATAATATCTTTTCATCAGTTCATAGATATCAAAGGAAAGGATATCTTTGAAGTAGAGATCAGAAACTTCGATATTCAGGATGTTCATCCGCTTAGGTATCTGCTCATATTTTTTCATTTCATCGCTTATAAGCTCTTGCAGACCAAACCCGGGATAAAAACCGATCAGGCCGGCAACTTCACCGTTTCTTTGAGAAGCGACGATCGTCGAGACATAGCAGCCCTGTGACTTGCCCAGCAGAAACAGGCGGTCAGGATCGACCTGCGGGATCTTCTTAATTTCATCAATAATATGAGACAGTTCTCTCGCTTCGGTTAAAACTGACATTTCCGTACTTCTGCCATCAGAGAGATTGCAGGAAGCGCCGCCGCAGTAATCAAAGATATAGGCGATGATGCCGTTGGCGGCAAAGACCGGGGCAATATCCTGTGACCCTTCATGGGTTCCATTCAGGCCATGCGAAATGATGACGGCACTGCAGCGTTCTTTATCCGGAAGATAGATCTCACCATAGATCTTTTTTCCTTCATAGAAGATATTCATCTGTCTGATCGTAAAATCGTACATAACCGTTCCTTTTCAATGAAAATAGGTGTTTCCTTAAGAATATTTTACCAGTATTGTTAACAGGTGAGTCTTATTTGACTTCTTAAAAAAATATAAACTACACTAATAGCAGAGACCATGTCATGAAGGTAATCAAGAATATCAATAATAACATCGCACATTGTGTCGATTCTAAAGGCAGAGAAGTAGTAGCTTTTGGCAAAGGCATTGGTTTTTATAAGGCCGGTGATGATATCCCTTTGGATAAGATAAACCGTACCTTCTACAACATCAAGGATTCGGATTACGGTACCCTGCGTTATATTCCGACCGTTATCGTCAATACAGCGATCTATATCATCGATATGGTTTCAGATAAACTGTCTGTCACTTTTCCATCTTCGAAAGCTATCTCGCTCGCTGACCATCTGCAGTTTGCGATCGAAAGAAAAGACAAGAACATCTTCCTGAATCTGCCGATCGTGCAGGATATCCGTCAGCTTTATCCGGAAGAAATGGAACTGGCTGAAAAATCACTGAAGATCATCGAAAAGATGACGGGTGAAAAACTGCCGCACATGGAAGCTGGCACACTGGCACTGCATTTTATCAATGACCGCATTGAAGAGAGGCAGAAGGAAAAATACAACACCGAAGAGATCGTAGAGAAGTGTACAGAGATCATCGAGGATGATTTTGATCTGAAGATCGGCCGCAAAAGCTTCAATCACAGCAGCTTTGTAACGCATCTGGATTATCTGACCAGAAGACTTTCTGAAGATAAGCTGATCGAAAGTGAAAACAACATTATTTTCAGTGAGATCAAAAACAAGTATCCTGATTCCTGCAAGTGTGCCGAGAAGATCTGTTCCTATCTGAAAGATAAGTTCAACAAAGATATCAGTGACGAGGAAGTTCTGTATCTGGTCATTCATATAAACAGACTGCTGTCGCGGATCTGAGCCAATTTCATAATGTATAATTATTAGCAAGGAGATATGAGCATATGGAAGAAAAAGAAGTCAAGAAAATAAAACTGGTTCCAGCCGTCTGTACACAATGCGGTGCGGCTCTGGAAGTTGATCCATCGCAAGAGGCGGCGGTCTGCAAGTTCTGCAATACACCGTTTATTGTCGAGAAGGCCATAAATAACTACACCGTTCAGCATGCCAATATCGAACATGCGGATAATGTGACGATCGATCTGAAAGGTTCAGTGAATTCAGTCCTGGATTTTGCGGGCAAACAGCTCGAGAAGAGCAGGGAAGCCAGCAGAGAAAGACGCAGACTTGAACATGAGGAAAGCAAGGTTATGATGGCCACGATGTGGAAATGGATGGGCATCATGATGGTCGCGATGATGATCATATGGGCAATCATGACGATTTTCAATCTCTGGTAAGATTCAGACATTTTTATTAAGCTGATAAGGTGCTTTGACAAGGGCACTTTTTCTTTCTGTCTGTAAACAGGAATGATAAGGGGAATAATATAATATATTCAGAAAAACAGTTCAATCTATACTGATGATATAGTGGAAGGAATATCATGAAACAAGCTTCATATACACACAAGGAAATCGAACAGCTGCTAGCAGTGATGTCAAAGATCTATGATCTGGTCAGAATTGTTGATCCTCTCGAATGTCAGGAACTTGATGTCGATGAGCGCAGAGTCAAACCGGCCAAGGAATGTTACAACGTCTGGAGCAATAAGCATCGCTGTGCTGAATGTTCGAGCTACAAAGCCTGTCTCAGCAAAAGACGCATGGAGAAAAACGAGTACCATGAAGGCCGGACTTTTCATATCCTTTCCTTCCCTTTGGAAGTCATCAATTCCGATGGCAGCAGCTATGAGTGTGTCTTGGAGTGCATAACGATCAAAGATGGCATCGAACAAGGCAAAAACCAGGGTGTGATCACTAAAGATGAAAGTGCGCTGGCGGACTCCCTGACGGGTCTGAATAACTGGGATGGCTTCTATAAGACGGTGCGCAAGACGCTGAGTCAGGAAGATAAACACAGCTGGGCAATCCTTTTATTCAACTTTGTAAATTTCAAGATGATCAATGAGATCTTTGGCCGCGATAAAGGCAACGAAGTGCTGATCAAAGCCGCTTCGATCATCAGATCCAAACTTGATCCGGATGAGTGCTGTGCCAGACTCAGAGGTGATCGTTTTGCGGTTCTGGTTCATCAGGAAAAACTGAATGATGATTTCCTGATTGACGAGCTCAGTGCCATTGATGTGATCGATGAATCGGAGTTCAAGATAAAAGTCCAGGCCGGTGTCTATCTCATTCAGGATCGCTTTGAACCGGTTTCACTGATGTGCGATCGGGCAGGGGTAGCTATTTCTGAGGCCAAAGAAAGAAGCGGACTGGTCTATTTTGAAGATTCCATGATGAAGAAGATCATGAATGAAAAATATATCGCCGATGAATTTGAAAAAGCTCTGGAAAAAAATGAACTGAAGATGTATCTGCAGCCGCAGGTAAGCAAAGATGGAAAAGTGATCGGCGTTGAATGTCTGACCAGATGGCAGAAAGAAGATGGACAGATGATCATGCCTGATCAGTTCATTTATGTCCTGGAAAGATCAGAACTGATCGTCAGACTGGATATGTATATCTGGGAAAAAGCAGCAGAAAAACTGAGCAGCTGGAAAAACAGCGAGTTCAAGGATCTGTATATTTCTGTCAACATCTCACCAAGGGATTTCTTCTACTTCAACGTCTATGGCTATCTGAATGATCTGATCAGGAAATATGATATAGATAAAGACAAGCTTAAGTTAGAGATCACGGAATCGATGATGATGAACGATGAAGAAAAACAGCTGGCTTTAGTGAGCAGACTTCATGAGGCCGGCTTTGAGATCGAGATCGATGATTTCGGCAAAGGCTATTCTTCTTTATCACTGTTAAAAGATATTCCGGCTGATGCCCTGAAGATCGATAAACAGTTTCTGGAGGAGAGTTATAACAACGAGAAATCCGAAAGGATCTTAGGCAGTGTTGTGGATATGGCCAGGAAACTGGCGATGAAAGTCATCGTTGAAGGCGTGGAAAACGGCGAACAGCTTGAACGTCTGGCCTTGCTGGGCTGTGACTGTTTCCAGGGCTATTATTTCTCTAAACCGATAGCAGTCGCTGATTTTGAGAAACTCTATCTAAGCAAGGAAGGAGTGATCATCTGAAATGTTAAAGAATAAAGAGGATGCTCAGATAATAAATTCCGATCACACTTTTAATATCTACGGCGGCGGAAGTGTTTATCTGGATGGTGAGTTTTCTAAACAGAAGCTTACTCTGATCTCGAATGTCTTTGGCGATGATTATGACAGTGAGCAGATCTACAGCTTCTCCAAAGAAGCGACAAAGAAACTGTTTGAAACAATCAGTTTTGAAGATTTTATCATCCTGTGCAAAGAAAAAAGATTATTGGGACTGGATGAATTTCTGCATGAAAATAATATCGAATATCAGACTCACACCTTCTGAGCTGATCATTATTGACAAGTCAAAATATTTCGTTTGATAATAAATGTATAGAAGTTAAGGTTTGTTACTCAAGACTCTTTGAGGCTTATCCTTAGAAACATTGACAGAATGTTTTTAAGGCGGGCATCAGAGAGTTTTTTGTTTAATAAGACAATAGAAAAAGGAAAAGGAAATGATCAAACTAGGAGTTTCGTTATATCCGGAACAGGAGACAGCTCAAGAGATCGAAAACTATCTGCAGCTGGCAAAGCAGTATGGCTTTACAAAGGTTTTCACGAGTCTTTTTTCCGTTGAAGGAAGCAAGGAAGAGATCATCAGCTACTTCCGAAATCTCAGTGATGCCGCTCATCGCTACGACATGGAAGTATATGGTGACTGCAACGCCCGTTTCTTCATGCAGATGGGGGCGACAGCTGATGATTTAAGCGTCTTTAAGCAGATCGGTTTAGATGTCTTAAGGCTTGATCTGATGTTCAATGACGAAAGAGATGTGAAGATCGTCAACAATACGGAAGGCCTGGGGGTACAGCTCAACGCGAGCCTGGTGCCGAGTGTGAAGCACATTCTTGAAATGGGCGGTGATCCCAAAAGGATAATCGGTTCCTACAACTTCTATCCCTTAAGGAATACCGGTGCCGACAGCGAAGATGTCTATGAGACCAATCAGTTTTTCAGAAATGAAGGCATGAAGACACAGATCTTCATCACATCAACGGAAAAAGGTACCCATGGTCCCTGGCCGGTCTCCGATGGCTTGCCGACGGTAGAGATCGATCGCGATCTGCCGATCGGTCTGCAGGTCAGACACATGATCGCCTTAGGCTCGGATGAACTGATCATCGGCAATTCCTTCGCTTCTGAAGAAGAGTTCAAAGAAGTCGCTGAGACGATGAAACAGATCTATGTCTATGGTGAAGATCGTCCATTCTATTTCCCGGGCATCAGAGATCAGATCCCGATCGGTGATATCGAAAGAGTACCATTGACGATCGAGCTTGATAAAGGTGTATCTGAGGTGGAGAAGCAGCTGCTGTTTGATTTTGTGAAGCACAACGCTTCCGAATACATCCACACGATCATCCGTTCCCGCTGGGGCCGTTTCGATTTCAGGCCGATCCCGATCCCGGCTAGAGAATGTGACAAGGAATATTTCGAAGATGGCGATGTACTGATCATCAATGAGAAAGTTCCACGTTACAAAGGTGAAGTTCATATCGCCAGAAAGAAGCTGAAAAATGATGGCACGATGAACTATGCCGGAAGGATCAAGGAAGAGGAGATGTTCCTTCTTGATTATCTGAAATACAACACGAACTTCGGTTTTATCAGCGAGTAAATATATAGGTTTTAATATCCTGTTTAAGGGGATATCAAAATAAAACATAATTAGAAAAAGAAAGGAAAGAAATTATGGCTAAAACAGCAAAAGATTATGAGCAACTTGCCACTCAGATCGTCGAATTAGTCGGCGGTAAGGACAATATTGCTCATGCTGCACACTGTGTCACAAGGCTGCGTATTACGCCGAAAGATGCGAGTCTGGTCAAACTGGATGAGCTCAAGAAACTCGGTGTAATCGGTGCTCAGACAGTCGGCAATCAGGTCCAGGTCATCATCGGTCAGGACGTCAACGAAGTCTATGAAGCTTTCGTTAATGCCAGCGGTGTTGAAAGGGCTGCAGCGATTGATGAGAATCTTGATCCTGAATTAGGCAAGAAGAAATCAGTCAAAGAGATCCTGGGCTCGATCTTCCCGGCTATCGTCTCCTGTGTGTTCCCGATTCTGCCGGCTCTGCTGGCCTGCGGTATGTTGCAGTCGATCGTACTGCTGCTGGTCAACCTGAAGATTGTACCGGCTGATTCACCAACGATCGCAACATTTACCTGGGTCTACAATGTTGCCTTCTACTTCCTGCCTATTTTCGTAGGTTATGCGGCAGCCAAGAGATTTGGCGTCAAGACTGCGATGGGCATGCTGATGGGTGCGATCCTGGTTCATCCGACCTTCATCGATCTGGTAACTCAGGGCGCTGGTCAGACTATTCCTAATCCTGGCGGACCTCCAACAATCATTCCGGGTACCGGTAATGCCGGCTTCCTGTTTGGTCTGCCGATTTATCCTGCCAACTACACGAGTACGATCATTCCGGTCATCATCTGTGTATTTGTCATGAGCTATCTTGAGAAGTTCCTCAACAGAATAATCCCGAAGAGTGTCCGTTTCGTTTTCGTACCGACCATCGAACTGCTGATCATGGTACCGCTTGGCCTGCTCTTACTGGCTCCGCTCAGCCACAGACTTTCCATGGGCTTTGCCGGCCTGATGATCGCTATTTACCGTGCCATCGGTCCGCTCGCGATCTGTCTGTTTGCGGCCTTCTATCCATACATCGTCATCACTGGTATGCACTTCAACCTGATGGCTGTGGCAATGGCTGTTGCACAGCAGATCGGCAAGAACCCTCTGACTCAGCCGGCTGGTTTCATTTTCCAGTACACACAGGCAGCTGCCTGTCTGGCGGTGGCGATCAAAGCCAAGGATGCTGAACGCCGTTCATTAGCGTTGTCATGTGCCTTCTCTGATGCTGTTCCGGGTATTTCTGAACCTGGTATGTACGGTATCACTTTCAAATATAAGACACCATTATATGCCGGCATGATCGGTTCAGCTGTCGGCGGTCTGCTTTCCGGTTTACTGAATGTTGGTGCCTACACGGGTGGTCCACCAAACCTCTTTACCTTCCCGATGTTCATCAACCCGGCACCGGTTCCGGATCCACTGGCTGACCTCAAGGGTATTATCCTGTGCGTAATCGTTTCTTCGATCGTTACCTTTGTAGCTACACTCTTCCTTTACAAGGATGAAAAAGCTGCTGAAATCGACGCCAAGGATTAATTGAACAATGGCTAAATTTCCTGACAATTTCTTATGGGGCGGCGCAACATCCGCTGCCCAATGTGAAGGAGGCAGATGTGAAGACGGCAAAGGCCTGTCGCATCTCGATTATGTCTATTATCGGGGTGAAAAAGCCTTCTGCAACTTCATGCTTCAAAACGACTATAACTATGCCAGGGAACATGAGTCTGAACTGAATTTTCCTAATCGCCGCGGAATTGATTTCTATCATCGCTACAAGGAAGATATTGCCTTGCTGGCGGAGATGGGTTTCAAGTCATTCCGCATGTCGGTATCCTGGACCAGGCTATTCCCGACAGGACTGGAAGAAACTCCGGATCCCAAAGGAGTGGAGTTCTATCACAACGTCTTCAGAGAACTGCGGGCAAACGGAATTGAACCGCTGGTGACCATGATCCATTATGAACTGCCGATCATTTTTGTCGACAGATATAATGGCTGGATCTCTCCGGAAGTCATACCGCATTGCTTCAGATATCTGAAGTTCCTGATCGATGAATACAAGGACGAAGTCAAATACTGGCTGACCTTCAACGAGATCAATATGGTTACTGCCGTACCATTCTTGGGCGGCGGTATCCTGCTTGATCGGGATGGTGATATCGCAGCCGGCGGTCCGCCTGGCAAACCAGGTACAGCACTTCCGCCTGAGCTGATCCATCGCTGGGACAATCTGGCACATCAGGCTCTGCATCATCAGTTCATTGCCAGTGCCATGATCGTGAAGTATGCGCATGAAAATGCTCCGCAATGCATGATCGGCAACATGTTCAATCTGCATCATCTCTATCCGGAGACACCTTCTCCAAATGATGCTTTCAGAGCTCATGAAGAAACGGAGTTCAACATGTTCTTCTGCGATGTCATGGCGAAGGGTTATTATCCGGAATGGATCTTATCCTACTACCGTAAAAATGATATCGATATCAAATGGTATAAGGGTTATGAAAAGATCCTCTCAGAAGGCAAGGTTGATTTCATTTCACTGAGTTACTATCTGTCCTCGATCGTGACTTCCGACCCTGAGCGTCAGGAAAGAATCGGCTCCTTCATCAGAAGGATGTCCAATCCTTATCTGGAGACCAGTGAATTCGGCTGGCAGATCGACCCGACAGCTTTGCGTATCTCACTCAACGAATTAAGAGACAGATTCAATCTGCCGATCTATATCGTTGAAAACGGCATCGGTGCCTTTGAGAAACCGGATGAAGAAGGCAAGATCCATGATGATTATCGGATCTCCTATCTGCGCAGTCATATCAAGGCCATAGCGGAAGCAATCGGCGATGGTGTCAAGGTTATCGGCTATACGCCTTGGGGCTGTATCGATCTGGTATCATGTTCGCTGGTATCGATGTCGAAGCGTTATGGTTTCGTCTATGTCGATGCGGATGATTTCGGCAACGGTACTTATGAGCGTTCGCGCAAGGATTCATTCTACTGGTATAAAAAAGTCATCGCTTCCAATGGCGAAGACTTGGATTAACAGATCATATCAGATAACAGAGCAGGATTTCCTGCTCTGTTTATATCTTATTGTTTTTTCTGCGCGGGGTCGGACATGGCGATCCCGTTTCTTTTTAAGACGGTTCTGATGATTAGTGGTGAAACAAAATAGATCACAATGAAAGCAACAATAAAACTCAAAACTTCGGACTTCAGCAGCATCGCTCCATAATTGAGTTTTGCCCCATGGGATGTAGCCTGATAATAGGCAACAGACACCATGATGAAGGTCATGATCGGTGAGTAGCACAGATCAGAGATAAATGTATCGACAAGTCTGTACATCACGCTTCCCTGCTTGAGATCCATTTTCTTTGTAAGGGTTTCGCTGATCTTTCTGACCGGAATGATTCTGGTGAGGATCTGGCTGATCAGAAAGCTGACCAGGTAGCTGCTGATAAAAGCCGGCCAAGAGAATGTTCCGGAAGATATTAAGCCGGCCATGGTCAGCACAAAGCCGATTGTCAGACCCATCAGCAAGGAGATTTCATTTTCTATCTTTTTCATAGCTATTATTATCTTAACAAAGGATGTGAAAGCGGTACAACATGATGAAAGAATACCGCTATAATAATATCGATGAAAGTATTGAAAGTTGCCGCAGCCATCATTGAGAAAGGTGAGCAGATCTTGATCGCCCGCAGACTGAAGGGTGATTTTGCGGGTCGCTGGGAATTTCCCGGCGGCAAATATGAAAAAGATGAGTCTGGGCAAGAGGCGATAAAAAGAGAGATCAAGGAAGAGTTTGATGCGCAGATAAAAGTTGAAAGATATCTCTGCACCATAGAACACGACTATGATTCCTTCCATCTGTCGATGGACTGTTATATATGTTCATTATGCGATGAGAAACTGGTTCTGCATGATCACTCGCAGATCAGATGGATCAGTATTGATGAAAAGGATATTGACTGGCTGCCGGCTGATCGAAAAGTGATCGAAGCATACAGAGAAGACGCAAAGAGGAGAAAAACGATGTGGCATGAGATACTCAGAAAAAAACAGGCTTTAAGCAGGGAAGAGTGTATCGAGATCTTAAAGAAGGAACTAAGAGGAGTCTTATCTGTAAATGGTGATGATGGCTATCCTTATGGCATGCCGCTGAATCACTACTACAATGAAGAAGATGACTGCCTTTATTTCCACAGCGGGAAGATCGGCTATAAAGTCGACTGCTTTAAAAGAGATGATAAGGCCAGTTTCTGTGTCATGGATAAAGGCTTTTACAAGGATGACGACTGGGCTTTGAATATCAGAAGCGTGATCGTCTTTGGCAGAATTGAGATCATTGAAGATGAAAAGGTGATTGAAGATATCTGCAGGAAGCTCAGCTATAAATTCACTTCGGATGATAGCTACATCGCCGAGGAGATCAGACGCTCTTTAAGCAGGACGCTGCTGTTCAGGCTGCACATCGAACACATGAGCGGCAAGATCGTCAATGAGAAATAATACAAAGAAAAACATAATCCCGGAACATCTTCCGGGATATTTGTCATATGGATGATAAATGTTAAAATGTGACTATAGGTAGATAGATGAATATTATTCATTTCATTGAAAAAATCTTTTTTATCGAAATCGAATTCCTGGAAAAGATCTCTTTGCCATATTTTTTAGTTATCTATCTGATCGATGTCATCTGTATCTACCATCTGTGCAAGCAGTTCAAGGAAGAGACCTGGCAGGCTTTCATTCCTTTATACAACTGGCGCATTATCTTTAAGTACTGCTGGAATGAGCAAGCTTATCAGCAGCATGTCCTGCTGGAACTGCTGAACATTCTGATCCCAATGGCGTACGAGAATTTTCTCGTGCACGAATATATCGAACTGTTTCTGCTTGTGCTGGATCTCATCATTGCGATCATGGCAATAAAACACTGTATAGAGACCATGACTTTTCTGCTGAAGTCATTTGGTTATGAAAGCAGATGGTATCGGGTGGCGATGTTTTTTTCAATCTGCCGCTGATCATCTGCGCTTTTGGAGGCAACAGATATCTGTATAATGCTTCGCTTGCTGAAGAATCGGAGGATAAAGAAGATGCTTAAGAAAATGATGATCGTGTTTATGTTTGTGCTGCTGCTGGCTGGATGTGCCGCTGAGAAAAAACAGGAGCAGAACATCAATGCGGAAACCCTGACTTTCCATGGTCTGCACATGCCTTATGGCGGTTTAGGTGAGATCAAACTGCAGGAAACAAATGATCTCTCGGAAGAAGAAGTCGCTGAAGTCAATCGCGCGATGCGAGCCTATTCGCCTTCCAGCAACACTCCTTTAATCAATAATGCGAAAGAGTTCTATTACTATTCACAGCTGGGCAAGGATGAGAAAGATATCTATGATGCTTTGATGATGCTGGTGGAAGATCCGGTCGATCCCAACAATGTCATCATGTATTCAACAGAGATGGATCTCAACTCTGATGAGTTTTTAGGCAAACTGTGTCTGGCTTATTATT
>JAEEGG010019613.1_pt1 | contig 13609 bp, 7 predicted proteins | sample 9134161 | NCBI WGS metagenome assembly JAEEGG01 (sample SAMN16246543, study PRJNA631951) | gut metagenome | biome: gut microbiome; feature: rumen; material: CR-attached | host: Bos | place: Iran: Karaj | collected 2018-10 | reverse complement strand
CCTTCTTATCCGCCTTGGTCATATCGACGGAGACGAGTTCAAGACCGGTGAAACGCTGCTGGCTGATGGCGGAAACATAGACCTGCGTGATGTATTTCGGATGGCTGAGCGGATCGGTCGGATCGGTCTTCGCCTTGTATTCCTGCATCAGGGAGAATCCGTCGGAGTCCTGGTCCGAATCCGGATGCGTATACTCGGACGAAATCGCGAATTCCTTTTCCCATTCGTCCGGGATGCCGTTGGAATTGACGTCGGCCCTGCCGGCGAGTTCGTCGGTCTCGACCTTGATGCGGGGCGCGAGAGCTTTGCCGCAAGCCGGGCATTTGCCGTTTTTCGTTTCGCCGATCGCCGGATAGGCGCTGGCGGGAATGAGCGCGTGGCAGTGGACGCATTCGGCCATGGGATACGGGGTCATCATCTGCGTTTTCGTCGCGGACGCCACATCCGGCTCGACCGTATTCCATTCGGAGAAGACCGTCTCCATCTTGTATTTGGAACCGGAAAAATCAATCGACTCATAGTCCGAGGGTTTCTGGACCGGCTTGACCTTCGTGGCGACTTCCTGGTTCTGCGCCCGCTGGATGAACATCAGCGAGTAGTAAAGCAAAGCCGTGAAAATGATGAGCAGGGCGGCTAAGATGATTTTTTCGTAATGCGCGTAAAGAAACTTTTTCATGTCAGGGCTGCTCCGTCATTGCTGGGTGATGTTTTCTGCACGGTAGAACAGATAATTCACCACGATCGTGCATTTGATCTCGTCCCGCGCTTCACCGATCAGCGTTTTGCCGTAGTCGGGGTGATGCGGGTCGGTAAGGTCGTATTCCGAGCGGGCCGGCATGGCCGCGGCCTGCTGCGCCGCCTGCGTCGCGGGATCGTTGGCCGCCACCGGAGGCGCTCCGGGGATCGCCGAATTCTGGGCGCCGGGGATGACCGCCGTGTTCGAACGGCGGGCATTGCCTTCCACGTGTTCGGCAACGAGGGCGTTGGCGCTGATCAGGTCTTCAAAGGGGGCGGTGAACTTGATATCCTTGACGATATACACGCGGCCGGACTTGTAGGCGGCGTGAAGCAGATTGATGAACTTGTCGATGGCATCCATGGATGCCGTCATTTCGAGCGTGTAGGTGAAGGAGAGGATCGGGCCTTCGGCGTCGTTGTCCAGGGTGGAACCGTAGAAGACGCCGGCTGTCATGCCGAGCAGCTGGCCGATTCCGGCATCCTTCATCTTGCGGAACAGGTCTTCCTTGATCTGGAAGTTGCGGATGATCGGGATGACCATTTCGGGCACGGGGAGCGCCTGACGGTTGAGGTTCTTGCCGTAGATGAAGTCCTGGACGCGGCGTTCCTTCTCGATCGGATCGTCTTCAGGAAGGCCGGGGATGATGTCGGACGCAAGATATTTCTCAAAGAGGAAGTCGATGTAGTTCTTGCAGTCGCGCTGACGCATCAGACGCGGAAGTCCGAGGGAATCGAGGAAGAGCTCGTGCGCGACCCTGTCGGTAACGTCTTCGAGCGTAAGCTCCTGAACGTCTTCCTTGAAGATGGCGAACGCCTGGGCGAATTTCGCCGCGGCCGCCTCGCGGAATTTTTCGGCACGGGAGGGATCGACGATCTCCGGCGCTTCGATGATCTGTTCGAAGAGCTTTTCGAAGACCTGGGCACGTTCGGACTGGACCGTATCCGGGATCACGAACGAATCGCCGTCGTCGGAAGATTCCTGATGGACATCGCGGTAAATGTCGGCGAGCATCGCGCGGAGCGTGTCCTCGTCGAACGAGAGCACGACAAGGTTCTTCGCAGGATTGAAGATGTCCTCTTCCTCCTTGGTCGGGGGCTGGGGTTCCGCGGGCTTGGTCTCTTCGACTTCCTCTTCGTCCTCTTCGCCTTCTTCCTTTTCGGGTTTCGGCTTCGGAAGGGCTTTAAGGCTGGGGTCGAGGGGGAGATCCGTCTTCAGCTCGCCCTTGGACGAGATGTTCGAGATCAGCTTGAGGAGAGCGGGACGGTAGGGCGCACCGAAATAGCGGTAGACCTGAACGATTTTCTTGTTCAGGGTCTCGGTGTCGGCCTTGATCTTCGTCTCGCTTTCCGCCACGCTGTTGGGCTTGCGCGCGGAGTCGATGGCTTCGACCTTCGAAACGTTCTCTTCGATCTCTGACATGGACTGGGCGATCGTCCGTCTTTTACCCTCGATGAGGAAAAGGAGGACAATGCTGCCGATGACCGTCAGGACCAGGATGACGGCGAGGACGATATTCTTCATGATAAACTGTTTCATTCTTCTTCCTCCTCTTCTTCTTCCTCGATTTCCTCTTCGTCGTCAGAGGCCTGTTTCGCAGTGTCTTTCTGAACGGGCGCGGGCGCGTAGATATCCGAAAGCTCTTTCTCGAATTCAGGAGAATCGACGGGGTTGGTCAGTTCGACGGCGAGCAGGAATTTGCAGATGGTGAGATTGTCGCAGATGTCGCGGCCTTCATCGTAGACGATCTTGATCTCGTTGTCCTTCGCCTTGAAGATGCCGCTGTTGTCCTTGCTCTTTTTCTTGGCGAGCTCGTTCATCCGGGACATGTTCGAGGTGATATTGTTGATGGCGGCGCTTCTGTCGTTAAGCCTGGTGTCGGCCTTTTCGCAGATCACGTACGCGACCATGTTGATCCAGCGCGGGGACGCATCTTCGACCTCGCTCGAATTGCTGTTCGGCAGCGGATTGCCGTCATCGGGCATGTCCATCGAAAGCTGGCCGCCGCCGGCGTTCTTCTGCGCATCGTCCATATTGCCGGTGGCGTTCGCCTGAGCGGTCGCGGTCTTGATCTGGTTGCTGGGGGCGTTGGAGATGGAGAACTCGGTGAGCCAGACATTGTCCGGGATGCAGGACTTGAAGAGCGAATAGAACGCGATGAGGTTGTTGCGTTTCTTCAGGAGTTCGACGGCATCGCCGAACGCGCCGTTGGCAATGGAGAGCTTGCCGTTGGCGTCCTTCACGCGTTTCTGGATCGCCTCGCGCTGCATGACGTAGGTGTTGAACCCGTCGGCCTTGCCGGCGATATTGTCCGCCTGCTGCGACAAAGTCCAGTACGAAATGCCGAAATAAAGCAGCACGACAACCGCGGAAGCAAAGAAGAACGGGCGCTTCGAACGGAATTCGTTCTGCTTGCGGACGTAGTCGGGGATCAGGGAGATCTCGACGGGAGACGTGCCGATGCGGCGGAGCGCCAGGCCGATCGTTTCCGCGTACAGGTGGGCGACCTCGGAAAGGACCTGCTGATCGACCGCGGGACCGATGCCGACGACCTGGAACGGGTTCAGGTATTCGACCGGGATGCGCAGTTTCTCGGAGAAGAAGCGCGGAGTATACGGCAGGACGGAAGTGCCGCCGGCGAGGAAGAGCTTCTCGGGCTTGCGGCCTTTCTGCGTGGCGCGGTAGACGTTGATGGAACGGTTGATCTCGCCGTGCAGACGGGTCATGACGTTGCGGACGATCTTCGAAACGGCGGAGGCGACTTCGGATTCGGCTTCCTCGTAAGCGCCGCCGAGCGAGACATAGCCGTGCTTGCGCTTCATTTCCTCGGCGTCTGCGTAGGAGATATTAAACTCCTTGGCGATCTGCTGCGTGATGGCGTCGCCCGCGATCGGAATGGTGCGGACGAAGAAACGGGAGCCGTCGATAAAGATGAGCGTGGAGCAACGGCCGCCGATATCGAGGATCATCTGGCAGTCGGTCGCGCCGACGTTGTTCGCGCGTGCGCTATTGTAGCAAGACGTACCCGCGACTTCGATCAGGGCGATGCGCTTGCCGAGTTTTTCCACGAGTTCGGAAATGCGGGAGACTTCCTGTTTCTTCACGATGACGATCATGGCATCGATCTCGCTGCCGTCGGAATCGGCGGTCGGCTGAAGGAGCTGGGAATCCCAGACGATCTCATCCGAGGAGAACGGGATGGCCTGCTTCGCTTCGTAGGAGATGATCTCCTGGATCTTTTCCTCGTCCTTGGTCATCGCCGGGATCTTGACGAACCGGACAAACGCATTCTTCCCGGAAAGGGAAATATAGACGTCGCGGGCGGTAAAGCCGTTGGTCTTGATGACGTCGGTGAGGGTCTTGAGGATGATGTCCTCGGGCGGCTCATCGGAAGAGAATTCGTATTCCGTGTAGGCGAACCGTTCGAGGTCCAGGCTCTGCCCGGGAACATACGAGAACTCGGCGGCTTTGATGCTGTCGCCGCCGATGTCGATGCAGAGGATCAGGTTTTGCTGTGCCATCGGTTATTTCCCCGCGGATTCTTTGATAGGTTCAAACCGGTCGAAGAGGACCCATGCGAACGGGGTTTTCGAAACGGGAAGCAATTCATCCGGCATATATTTGAAAGTCTGAGGGTTGAACTTGTTCTGGGTGATGTAGGCGAAGAGCTTTTCCGTGGAGGCGAGCGTGGGACCGTCGCCGTCCTTCAGCAGCGTGTAGAAAAGCTTCGCGCGCTGGTTGCTTCCCTGAGTCTTTTCGAGGCGGGAGAAGACATCCCTGCCGCACACCTGGTAGCCGCGGACCGTGCGTCCGCCGTAGGAAATGGCGGCCATCACGGGCAGATCCCCGGCGATCTTCTTCACTTCCGTCGTGATCTTGGAATAGTCCTTGGAAAGGTCGCCGGAGGCGCCGTCGATCACAAAATAACGGTAAATGACCTCGGGCGGGACCATCATGCGGACAAAATGCCTGCCGTCGGTGGCCTGAAGAGAGGCGAGCGTCTGCTTGCCGGCGAGCACACCCCAGCCGATGTTGCCGCGGTCGTCGCTGATGGGCAGGAAGATATTGATCTCGACTTCGGTATTATCGAGCCACTTCGGCCACTGGGAGGCGCTTTTCGGCTTGTTCGTGGAAAACGCGACGTCGATGTAGAGCCAGTGCTTGGCGTTGCTCATGTCGCGTTCGTTCAGGCGCATGTCGATCACGCGCTCCTCGTTCTCGATTTTGAAGAACGGGGTAAAGGTCTGGGATACATTGATGGCTTTCCCGTCCTTCGGGAACTCGATCGCCCAGCTGCCGGACCGCGCGGTCTGCGCGGAAACGGCAATTGCCGCCGTCGCGAAAAGTGCAGTGAGAAGTTTTTTCATGATCCAGACCTCTTATAGGTTGTTTCTATAGGCAACACACGTCCATGAATAGAAAATAACATTGTTTCTCCACTCTTTCAAGTGTGTTTTGCCAAAAATTCCAATATTTAGTTTTAGTTTCGGAAGTTTTCTGCTCCGTCAAGGTTCAGTTCTGAGTTTCCGCCGCAGGTTTTTCCTCCGGAACGGCCGCCGCTTCCGAAGCCGTTTCCGCTGCCGCCGTTGCGGTTTCCGCGGCGTTCGCAGCTTCATCGACGACGGAGCCCGCCAGACCGATGGAGGATTCCTCCTCGACGACGCTGGTGTCGGCGGTCCGCATGTGACCTGCAACGATGGCGGAAGCGAGCGTGAGGACGAAGAAGATGGAAATGCACCAGACGGTGAGCTTGGAAAGATGGCTCATGGCCTGGGCGCCGAAGACGGTTTCGCCGAGCCCGCCGAACGCGGAGCCGAAGCCGCCGCCGCTCTTGGAGGGCTGAACCAGGATCAGGGCGATCAGAAGCACCGCCAGGATTACGACCAGCGTGTTGAGGATTGTCGCGAGTGTCGACATGTCGATACCTTTATCAGTTTTTTTGCGTTTAAAGTCAATGATGGACGCCTCGTAGCAGCACAAGGCGACAACGATAATTCTAAAACATAGCACTCATTTTCCGGTTTTCAAGTTAGGAAACGCTTTTTTTTATAAAAAGGTCCGTGTTTTTTCGTTTTTGTTTCAGATTTTAAATCAGTTTTTGAAAAAATCGTTGAAAAAGGGGAAACAACGTCCGAAATCACGGCATTCGGGACACTGCCGTTTTTGGCGGCAAAAAACGCATCATAATCTTCCAGAAATCGCATTTGGTTCATGCCGGAGAAACACGACGCAACGATCGGGGACGGCGGGAAGAACGAAACCGAGCTTCGTCCGTTTGTTTAAGTTCAGATGAAATCTTCGGGGAACAGGGCGCGATGGAAGACGCCGAGGTCCGGGGCGCGATAATCGGCACGGGTCTCCGACGTGCCGCCGCCGACGCCGGAAGTGATGCGGAGCGTGCGGGCTCCGGCGCGGATGCCGGATTCGATGTCGGTATGCTCGCGGTCGCCCGCCATGAGGAGTTCGGACGGACGAAGCCCGAGGCGCTTCAGCATGACCTGAAGCAGGTCGGGGTTCGGCTTGCCGAAGACGCGTTGGCAGCGGACGCCGGTGGCGGTCTCAAGACAGGCGGTGATCGCGCCGCAGTCGACGAGCCAGGTGCGCTCCGTGGTGGGACAGAAGACGTCCGGGTGCGTGGCGAACCACGGCACGCCGTTCCTGATCCACCAGGCGGCGCGGCAGAGACGGTCGTAGCTCAGCGTCTTGTCGAAGGCGGTGATGACGGCGTCGGGTCGGTCGTCCGGGGAATCGGCCGTTTCTTCGTAACCGAAGGACCGCATTTCCGCCCGGAAATCGTCGGTCCCGAGCAGGAAGAGACGTTTGAAGGGGGGAAACTCCGTGCGCAGGGCGTCGACCACGCTCAGGACCGGGGTCACGATCTGGTCGCGTCCGGAAAGCGGGACTCCCATGCCGCGAAGGCGTTCGACGTAAGAATCAATGCTGCGGGAGGTGTTGTTCGTGACGAACCCCCAGGCGATGCCGCGCCGCGTGAGAGCGTCGAAGAACGGCCGCGACGCCGGATAAAGCGTGTCGCCTTCGTAAATCGTTCCGTCAAGGTCCATCATCACGCAGCGGATGCCGGCCTCCGCGGGAGGCGGAGAACCGGGCTTGAGGACGAGGGACGCAGCGCCGGAGGACGACATGAGGGCACCTCCTGAACGGGTCACTCGACCGTGACGCTCTTCGCGAGGTTGCGGGGCTGGTCGATCTCGCAGCCGCGTTCGCGGGCGAAGTAGTAGGCGAAGATCTGGAGCGCGACGACCGTGGTGATCGGGGCGATGAAGCGGGAGCTCTCCGGCACGCGGATGATGCTGTCGGTGAACTTGTCGCAGCAGTCGTCGTCGCCGGAGACGACGGCGATGATCGGGGCCTTGCGGGCGCAGCATTCCTGGATGTTGCCGAGCATCTTGTCCTTGCCGGGGATGCTGTTGCAGAGGGCGACGACGGGGACGGAGGGCTCGAGCAGGGCGATGGGGCCGTGCTTGAGCTCGGCGGCGTGGTAGCCTTCGGCGTGGACGTAGCTGATTTCCTTGAGCTTGAGCGCGCCTTCGAGCGCGGCGGGATACAGGCAGCCGCGACCGATGTAGAAGAGGTCGTTGGCATGCGCCGTGGCCTTGGCGATCTGTTCGATGCGCGGGGCCTGCTTCAGGACTTCGCGGAGAAGGTCCGGGATGGCCTCGATCTCCTTCACGAGGCGTTCGCCCCATTCGTGGTTGAGACGGCGGTTGCGGCCGAGGAGCAGCGCGAGCATGAGCAGGACAGTCACCTGGCAGGTGAACGCCTTGGTGGACGCCACGCTGATCTCGGGACCGGCGTGCAGGTAGATGCCGCGTCCGCTTTCGCGGGCGATGGTGGAGCCGACGACGTTGCAGAGCGCCGCCACGATCGCGCCTTTGTTCACAGCCTCGCGGACTGCGGCCAGCGTGTCGGCGGTCTCGCCGGACTGGCTGATCGGCAGCACGAGCGTGTTCGGCTCGATGATCGGGTTGCGGTAACGGAACTCGGCGGCCTGTTCGACGGACGCCGGAATGCCGGAAATATCCTCGAAATAGTAGGACCCGACAAGCCCGGCGTGGAAGCTGCTGCCGCATGCCGCGACGACGATGCGGTTGATCTGCGCCATTTCGCGCGGAGTGAGGTTGAGGCCGGAGAGCACGGCGTTCCCCGCCTTGAAGTTCAGGCGGCCGCGGATGGAGTTTTCGACGGATTCGGGCTGCTCGTAGATCTCCTTCAGCATGTAGTGATCGTACGCGCCCTTGCCGTCCGCGGAGATCTCCCATGAGACCTGCGACGCCTGACGTTGGACCGGGACGTTCGCGAGGGTGCGGAGCTCGACTTTCGACGGCGTGAGGATCGCCATTTCTCCGTCATTCAGGTAGATCACGTCGCGGGTGTAGGTCACGAGCGCGGTCACGTCGCTGGCGACCATGTTGGCGTCCTTGCCGAGGCCGACCACGATCGGGCTGCCGAGACGGGCGGTGATGATGGTGTCCGGGTGTTTGGAGGAGATGACCGCGATGCCGTAGGTGCCGGAGATCTGGCGGAGGGCGGCGGCGACGGCTTCGGCGAGGTCGCCCTGGTAAAACTCCTCGATCAGGTGCGGGATGACCTCGCTGTCGGTGTCGGACGCGAACTTGTGTCCGGCGGCCTCGAGACGTTTCCGCAGATCGGCGTGGTTTTCGATGATGCCGTTGTGGACGACGGCGAACTGCCCCTTCTCATCGGTATGCGGGTGGGCGTTGCGTTCGCTGGGGATGCCGTGCGTGGCCCAGCGGGTATGGGCGATGCCGGTGTGCATGTCCTTCTGGCCGGCGGGACGCTTCGATTCCAAATTGACGACTTTGCCGATGGACTTGACGGTCAGGACGGATTCGCCGTTCAAGAGGCTGATCCCGGCGGAATCATAGCCGCGGTATTCAAGACGTTTCAGTCCGTCGATGAGAAAAGCGAATGCGGGCTTCGGCCCGGTGTATCCTACGATTCCGCACATGGTATGGTCTTTCCGTGGTTGATGCGGGTTGGCGGTAAGGACGCGGGCCGGGGGAAACACGCCGGGGAACTGCCGGAAAACACGACAGCGCCCCGAGGCGTTCAGCGGAACAGGTCTTCCAGTTCGATCGCCGATCCCGGCCCCCTTCCCGGCGCACGGAAAGAGGGCGGGCAGCGGCGGACGGGAACATGCCCCCGGAAGCCGCATCCGGTGAAAGAAACGGTCAGCAGAGAGCCTTCTTCAGGAAGTCGGCGAACTTGTCGTACCACTTCTGGGCGAGGGCTTCGTCCTTGGCCTCGACGAGGATGCGGACCTTGTTCTCGGTGCCGGAGTAGCGGATGACGGTGCGGCCGGTGCCGGCAAATTCCCTGTCGGCCTCGGCGACGAGGTCGTTATAGCCGGGGATCTCGGCCAGCGGGGTTTTCTGTTTGACGTTGAGGCCGCCGAGCTTCTGCGGATACTCTTCCATGAATCCGGTGAGCTCGTGCAGCTGCTTGTTCTGCTGCTTCATGAGCTTGAGGACATGGAGCGCGGAGACGATGCCGTCGCCGGTGGTGGCGTAGTCGAGGAAGATCAGGTGGCCGGACTGTTCGCCGCCGAGGGAGATGCCTTTTTCGCGCATCCGCTCGATCACGTAGCGGTCGCCGACGGGGGTGATCTCCGTGGTGATGCCGGCTTTCTTCATGGCGTCCACGAGGCCGAGGTTGCTCATGCAGGTGACGGCGATGGTGTCATTCGGGAGGCGCTTGCGGGCCTTCATGTCGAGGGCGCAGAGACCGATGATGCGGTCGCCGTTCACTTCGTTGCCGTGGCAGTCGCTGAAGATCACGCGGTCGGCGTCGCCGTCGAGCGTGATGCCGATGTCGGCGCGGTATTCCTTCACGAGACGGCAGATGCGCTCGGGATGGGTGGCGCCGCAGTTGTAGTTGATGTTGAGGCCGTCCGGGGAAACGGAGTCGGCAATGACCTCGGCGCCGAGTTCGCGCAGGATGGTCGGGGCGATCAAGTAGGACGCGCCGTTCGCGCAGTCCAGCACCACGCGGAGGCCGCGGAGGCTGATGTTGCCGATGGTCTGCTTGGCGAATTCGATGTAGCGGCCGCGGGCGTCGTCGAGGCGGAACGCCTTGCCGATCTTGTCGCCGGCGACGCCGTTGATGGTGCCCGCCATGATCTCTTCGATGTGGGCTTCCTCTTCATCCGGGAGCTTGAAGCCGTCGCCGCCGAAGACCTTGATGCCGTTGTCCCTGGCGGGGTTGTGGGAGGCCGTGATCATGACGCCGCAGGAAGCGTTCATGGAACGGACGAGGTGGGCGATGGCCGGGGTGGGCATGGGGCCCGCCTGGAAAACGTCCATCCCGGTGCTGACCATACCGGCGGTGAGCGCGGTTTCCAGCATGTACCCGGAGAGGCGAGTGTCCTTGCCGATGACGGCGGTGCCGCCATGCTGGCTGTTCACGAAGATCTTACCGAGGGCCTTGCCGAGGGTAAGGGCGATTTCCGGGGTCACGGGGTGGGAGTTAGCCTGTCCACGAATTCCGTCGGTTCCAAAGAGCTTTCTTTCCATAAGAGTTTTCGGCCTTTCCAGAATTGGCTTGTTGTAGCGGCCTTGCGCCGCCGATGAAAACGAATGAATAAATATACATCACTAAAAAAGAATTTTCAAGAATAGTCTACAGGAATATACAGGTTTTCCCCAAAAAAAGATGGGGATAAACCATGCTCAGGATTTGCGATTCGGGATCGCGGAGAGCGGGATGGCGGACAAAGCGGCCTGAAGCGTCGCGGGTGTCGCCTTCTGTACGGTGGGGAGCTCCGGCGACCACGCCGCGATGCGCGCCTCCTGCACAAGCAGGAAGAAGTCGAAGAACGGGCGGCATTCCTCCAGACTGACTCCGGCATCGTAGAGCAGGTGGAACTTGTCGATGAAGGGCGTGACGGCTTCGCCTTTCGTGCGGTCACGGCCGTAGGACTGGTCGGCGCGTTCCAACCTCACCCGCAGGGCGCGCAGATAGCGCGGATAACGCGCCACGGCCTCCGGCGTCCGCAGGAACCCCTTGCGGAAGAGCACGGCGAGCTGGCGGTTCACGTCGAGGTCGGTGAAGGAATCCGCCGGGACATCCTCCAAGCGGCGTTCGATGGGCTCGTAGGCGGCGAACAACTGAAGCAGTGCGGCAACGTCCTCCCGTACGGCGTCGGCCAGGCGGTCCCGAAGGCGGCGGCAGGCATCGTCGAACGCCTCGGCGTCGCGGACCTCCTCCGGCGGGCAGCCGACGGCGCGGGCGACGGCGTTGTCGGTCAGATCGGCGCGCCATTCCGGATCGTCCGGGAAGAATTCGTGTTCGAGCGTACGCCCGAGTTTGGCATAGCTCCGCATGTGCGTGAACATCTCGGGATAGCGCAGCCGGAAGAGGGTCAGCACGGCACGACGGTGTTCGGCGCGCGCCTCGGATTCGTCCAGAAAGAGCGCGCAGCCGATGGACTTCCCGCCCTGCTCGCGAAAGAACGCGGGGTAGACTTCGCGGCCTTTGCCGCGGCTGAGGCGCACGGAGACGGGGAGTTCGGGCAGGGATTCCGGCCAGGAGGTCTCGTCGTGCAGCTCCCATTTGCGGGCGGCGGCATGGCGGCTGGAGACGGTCTCCGCGGAATCGTCCACGACCGGCAGGTCGCGGATCACGCGCAGGAGCTTGCCGTGTTCGTTCAGGATGGCGAATTTGAGGATGAGAAATTCCGGGAGCTCAATGCCGTCGAACGCCGCCTCGTCGATGTCGCATCCGCGGAACGACCGCAGGAAGGCGGCGAGCACGCGCGGCAGATTGCGGGCGGGATAGATCTCGCCGCGCTTCAGGCCGTCCAGAAACGCCTCGACGCATTCGTCCAGCGGAAGGAGTTTCTTTCGCTCGGTCTTGGTCAGCGAACGGAAGATGTAGTCGAGCTTCATGCGGAGGAATCCCGGCACGAGGTATTCGGATACGGTGCGCGGGACGAGGTTCAGGTGCGATTCCGGCAGGGACATCGTGATGCCGTCGTCCTCTTCGCCCGGATCGTAGACGTATTCGAGGCGGTAGCTCTCTCCTTCGACTTCGAGGCGGTCCGGGTAATCCGCGTCCGGCAGGGAATCAAGCGGGACGAGCGCGATGTCCTCCGGCTTCGGGTCGTAGGAACGCTTTCGGCGGGTCCAGTCCTTGCGGATGTCGGACACGCTGCACATCCACGGCGGCAGGACGCGCATGAAATGCTGTTCCAGCGCGTGCAGGTCCACGATGGAGCCGGACCGCCTCAGTTTCGCCTCGAACGTGTGCAGATGGCGCACCAGTTCGCTGCAGCGGACCAGCCACGGCGCGGCAGGGTCCGCGATCCGGCACGGCACCAGCGCCTCCTTGATGAACACCGCGCGGGCGGCGTCCCGGTCGATGCGCCCGTAATGGCAGCGGCGGCCCGGATGGATCGGCAGCGCTCCGGCAAAGACGCGTTCGCGGGCAAACACGAATCCGCTGACCTCGTCCCACGCGATGCGGTCGTAAGTACGTGAACACAGCTCCGGCGCGATCTCCTCCAGCCAGGCGCCTTCGACCGCGGCGCAGCACCGGCCGAACACGCGGCTGGTCTCCATGATCGTGAAGCACAGGAGCCATTCCGGCGGCTTTTTGAGCTTGGCGAGGGCCGAGCCCGGGAAGATGGCGAACTGGCGGCCCGTGCGGTCGAAGTACAGTTTCTTCTCCGGGTCCCAGCACGCCAGACGGCGCGGCAGGCCGCCCATGAGCGATTTGTGGATGGCGTCGGAGTGGTCCGCACGGAGCTCGATCTTCAGCGATTCCAGCTCGGTTTCCGGCTGAAGATATTCAAGCAGGTCGGCGCACAGGTTGCGCCACTCGAACATGCGGCGGAAGTTCAGGAAATTGGCGCGGCAGAACTTGCGGAACTGCGACTTGGAGACGCGGAACGCCTCGTCCGCCGCCAGCCACAGCTTGATGATGCTCAGGAAATCCGATTCCGGCACGTCGAACTGCCGCTGCGCCGTGTCCGCCTCCTTCGCCTTCTCGAAGGGGCGTTCGCGCGGGTCCTGGATCGACAGAAACGCCGCGATCGGCAGGATCTCCGGCAGGACGCCGCGGTCGACGCCGTCAAGCAGGATGCGTCCGAGACGCGGCCCGACCGGGAGCTCCGCCAGACGCCGCCCTTCGTCCGTGAGCTCGCCCGCCGCGTCGATGGCGTGCAGGTCGGTGAGCGTGGTCAGGCCCTCGCGGATCAGCTGGGGCGACGGCGGGTCGACAAACGGAAAATGAACAATGGGCGGGAGCTTCAGCGCGGCCATCTGGAGGATGACGCCCGCCAGGGATGCGCGCTGGATCTCAGGCGGGGTAAATTCGGAAGCATCGGTGAGCGTCTGCTCGGAGCAGAGATGCACGCACACGCCGTCCTGTTCGCGTCCGCAGCGGCCGCGGCGCTGCATGGCGCTGGCGCGGGACACGCCCTCAATGCGAAGCTCCTGGATGCCGCTTTTCGGGTTGTAGCGGGAGAGGCGCACGAGGCCGGAGTCGACAACATAACGGATGCCGGGGATCGTGATGGACGTCTCCGCCACGTTCGTTGCGAGCACGATGCGGCGGTTCGACGACTGCGGCGCGAAGATGCGTTCCTGTTCGGATGCGCTCATGCGGCCGAAGAGCGGCAGGATCTCGGTGTGAGGGTAATCGCGCCCGACCAGCATGTCGGCGCAGTCGCGGATCTCGCGTTCGCCGGGCAGAAAGACGAGGATGCCGCCGCGTTCGCCCGCGTCCAGCAGATATTCCACGCCGCGGGCGACGGATTCCGCCAGCTCCTCGTCCTGAAGCGGTTCGAGGTAAACGTCCCCGACCGGGTACACGCGGCCGCCGACCTCGATG
>JAEEGG010019609.1_pt1 | contig 13612 bp, 9 predicted proteins | sample 9134161 | NCBI WGS metagenome assembly JAEEGG01 (sample SAMN16246543, study PRJNA631951) | gut metagenome | biome: gut microbiome; feature: rumen; material: CR-attached | host: Bos | place: Iran: Karaj | collected 2018-10 | reverse complement strand
ATGGGGCCGCGGTTGGTTATCTTCCAGCCTTCACCGCTGACGATGGTGTCGGCGGTGCCGTCCTGGTATGTCACTTCCAGCTGCATCAGCAGTTGCGGCAGGCCGTAGTGTGCGGCATGATTGATGCCGCACCATTCGAGGTAGTTGTTGTCGTGGCGAACGGTGGTGAAACGCCCGCCTGCCAAAGTGACACCCACGGCGTTTAATCCGTCTGCACGGACAAGGTCGGTCACGTCGTAGGTGTTGAAATAGATGCGTCTAGTATAGTCTGAGAGCGTGGGCTTCAGCCATTCGGTGGGTGCCACCTCTATGTTGTTGATATAGGCACAGTATACTCCCAGCCCGCTGATGTAGAGGCGCGCTTTGGCGATGTCCTTCTTGAGCCTGAATTCTTTGCGCAGGTATCGTGCAGCGATGGCGGTATGGCCGTTCACATTGTCGTCCTCATAGTCGCGCCCTATCCAGTGCGCGTGCCAGTCGTCGGGCGAGAGGAGGCTTATCTCAAAGTGCTGTACCTCGCTTTCGGTGGTGGCTTGCTTACCTTTCTTGCCGTAGGTAAGGGTGGCGAAGACTTTCCAGTAGGCTATGTCGCGGCTGTGCAGCTGCTTGCCTTGATAAGGGATATAGAGCATCTCCGACGATTCGATAACGCCCGAGTCCCACAGGTCGCCGATGCCCTGCTCGGCATTCTTGCGTGTGGAGGCCACCACGATGCGGTAGGTGGTCTGCATCACGTTGCTCTGTTCGGTCTCATACTGCCAGCTGAAGCGGGGCTGGGCTGTCGCCAAGGCTTGCGAGCCGTCCTGCGACTCTACCGTCAGGTTGGTCAGTTCGATTTTGCTGCCACAGGCCGAGAACAGCACTGCGAGGAGGATAGTGGGAAGGATTTGTTTCATGGTGATTGATTGTTTTTTTATTTCGTTATAACGTTATGACGGGATAACGTTATTTCGTTATGACGTTATATGTTTCTCGTTCCATTGCATTCTGGGTAGCCGGAGCAGCTCCAAAACTCCTTACCGGAGTTCATGCCTTTCTTTGCTACGCGCTTTATCATCGGCTTTCCGCATTTGGGGCATGTGGGTGCTCCGCTTTCGAGGCTTGCTTCAGTTCTGTGGGCAAGCCTTTCGGCTGTCAAGGCTTCGGTGAATCCGCCTTCTTCTTTGAACGTGGACAGCTGGTTCTCAATCTGCTTGCCAATCATCATTATCAAGCGGTTGCATAGCACTAGCAGGCAGTTTGCCACGACCAGCGAATCATTGGATTTTAGCCAATAGTCGAATTTGTGTTTCTGTGTCAGGATATGTATGCTGCTTTGGTACTGCACGTCGTCGCGATAGGTCGGCGTGTCAAGATGGACATTGGCAACGCTCAGGTACTCCTGTGATTTGGTCGACCATGGGACGCTCTCTCGCAGCATTATCCAGTTTTGGTAGTCGTTAGACAGCTCCGCCAGACTGGCACGGGCAACATCGGTGAGTTTCATCTCGGTCTCCTTGGAGGTGGAGTGGCGGGCGTTGCCTTCGGCAATATTGGCTGGCACCGAACGTGCCGCCTGCGTCATCTGGTCGTATTGTCGTCCGCAGGGGTCGTTGGTCTGGTTGAGAAAACGGTTGCAGAACTCCTGCGTGGCCAATTGTATCACATTCGCCATGACCCAGGTGTCCAACCAATAATATCCTGATTTGTTGATTTGCATTCTCGGTCTTATAATTTCTTCGGCGTATATCCAAGGTCTATCTGTTTGATGCCGCGCTTGCTAATCTTCAATAGTATCGACTGCATGGGCTCAAACCGCAGGGTGTATGGCTCGCTTTTGCCGTGGTGGTTTATGGTGATTTGGCGCACCGAGCCCTTGTCGGTGAAGGCATAGCAATAGGGCAGGGGGTAGCTGATGGTCTGCGTCATGGGGTTGGCGAAGAACACATAGTAGATGCCGCACTCCTTGCGGCACCAGAAGTCGGGCAGGTTCTCGCCCTCTATCAGTGGCTTGGCATCAATTATCGAGATGTCGTTGCTCACATTAGGTAGCTTACGTATCTTCTCCACCACCTCGGCATATTTGTCGTGTTTCACTTTGCCTGGCTCTTTGGGGTCGCGTACCATGCAGATGGGCAGCCCTTCCTGGGCAAGAAACAGCACTTCGTACAGAGCCGCCCCTTCCATATATTCCACGTCGATATAGAGAGCCTTGAAGTCAAGTCTGTTATTGCGCTTTCTATTTTGGTGTGCCCATGATAAATAGTGCAGAAAATGCTTGTTCACCCATGTCGGCTGGTATCCTTTGAGTGCCTCGGGTGTGTTGATGAAGCGCATCTCGTACTGTCCCCAAAAGAACGCCTTCTCCTTGCGCACCGAGTCGGGGTAGGCTCCGCCCATCCAAGCGTCCTCGGTCGGCATGTACACGATAATGTCGCTGTAGTTCCTGCCCTTGCGCATATATCTCGACACGCGCGTCATATATCGGTTGAACTCCGTCAACGCCTCTCCGCTCAGGTTGTTCTGCTCGCTGGTACTGATTTGACAGGTGGTGTAGAAGAAGTTGCTCGTGTCACCCACTTTGTTGAAGGGGAACCCATGCCAGATAATCTGGTTGGTGCCGTTGGCAAACAGGGCATCGCAGATAAGCTTCAGGTCGGCAATCTGTTCCTTGCCTTGGTGAGGGCTGTGTCCGCGACCGTTCATATAGCGCAGGCTCGTCCAGCCGTAGGCGCAGGTGAACGCTTCTGCTGTCACCACATCCTTGTTACACCAAGTGGCGGCTGAGGCGGGTATCTTGGAGAAGGCCGGCTCGTACAGTATCGCTTCCGTCTCAGGCACGTCCACCAAGGCAAAGGCATCTAGCAGGTCGGTCGGCGCGCCGCCGCATTGCGCGCGCGAGAAGGCTCCCACGTAGCTGGCATTCATGTCAAAAGGCTGGTAAAATTCTTCTAGCACATAGTTCGACAGCGTATACATATAGTCGTAGAACACCTCGGCATTCTCCTTGTCCAACAAGGTGCGCTGTTCCATGAAAGGCACTATGTCATACCCATGTTCCCACATAAAACGCTCTCCAAATCCCGGTGTCCACAAGTATTCCGTCTCCACCTCCCACGAGTCCACGAACACTCCCGACGTCGAACCCTTATACGCTTCCTTCAGTCCCTTGTTCATCTTTTCGGCGTAACGTTCGAATGCGTTTCTGTCTAAATGGTTCAGTATACGCGCCTCCCGTGGGTAGTCCCATGTGTAGCCTCTTTTGGCAGGCTCCACGCTATCGAAATAGTTGCGTGTTTGGTCGCCGTCGGGCAAATCCACATCGCTGAAAGGCCACAGCGTACCGTATGTGAAGTCACATCCCAGCCCCAGCGAGTCGGCAACCTTCTTGGCGTAGTTGACATGCGATGCCCATTCGGGCGACAGGAACGCTGGGTGTGCCGTTCTGGAGTCCAACCCCATAGGGTATATCCAAGCTATCTCCACCCCGCCAAACTCATGGTCGCGCAGCCATATCAGCTGGTCGCGAATGTCGTTGTCGTCAATCTCCGACGAGAACCACCACCAGCGGGTATAGGGCTTGTACGTCGGATATAGCTTTGGGTCAATCCAATCGCAGCTGCTCAGCAAAGCCGCCATAATGACCAGAATCGTTAGCAGTCGTCTCATAATTATTTATTTTGGTAGTCCAAACGCCCTACTCATCTCTTTCATCTGCTCTTCGGTCATGCCTTCTGGCACAAATCCCATGCTCTTGGCTGCCGCAAATATCTGTGCCGCCTTGTTCAGCACGTCCACTTGGTCGAATGCCGACATGATGTCGGTGTCCACGGCAAACACGCCGTGTTTCTCCCACATCACCACGTCGTACCCCTCGTCGATAGTGTCGATGGTTGCCTCTGCCAGTGCCACGCTCGACGGCAGCATATAGGGCACAATGCCCAGCCCTCGAGGGCAGAACGCCTTGGTCTCAGGTATCATCGACCACAGCAGCCGTGTCAGCACATCCTTCTCCAAGAAGGGACGGTGGTGTGTCATCGCCACTAGTTCTATCGGGTGCGTATGCAGCGATGCCTTGTAGTTCGAGCCTTTGGCAATAAGGTAGTCGTGTACGCTCAGGTGCGATGGCAGCTCCGACGTGGGGCGCACCTCTTGGTCGGCAATTATCTCGTAGTGGGCGCAGTCGTCGGTGATGCGTATTACTGAACCGTTTGTCATAGGATTCCACGCCAAGTCGCGCATACGGCGGTTGGTTCCCTTGCAGTAAAAGTAGCAGCCCTGCAAATGGGGTAGGGTAGTGCCAATCTCCCGTCTCTCGCCGAGGGAGGGCAGTCGCCTAATCTCCTCGTCCACGCAGTCGGTGATGTTGATGACGATATTGCCACCGTTGCGTTCTGCCCAACCTTTCTGCCACAGGTAGCCTGCCACCTCCGCCACCTCGTTCACGCGGCGTGATAGTTCTTCTCTGTTATCTAAGATACTCATGTTATTTACATATTTTACATACCCCCCCGCTTCGCGGTACCCCTCTCAAGAGGGGACGCGCTACACGCGACTACAGATACCTCTGGTCGTCAGTGTAATGCGTCAGCCATCCCCTCTTCAGAGGGGTGGCCGAAAGGCCGGGGTATGTTCTATTTACATTCATAGCAGTTGCGGTAAAAAGGTACTAACAATCAATACTACAATGCCGATTAGCAGCACCACTACCGTCATCTTCGACACCCCTTTCCATTCCTTCAATATGATGCCCCACACGTTGCTGAACACCACGTTCAGTGCCATCAGGATGCACCAGCTGAAGGTAATCAGTGTCGGGTAGTCGGTCAGGAAGCCCTTGCCGAGACTCAGCCCGAAGAACTGGCTGTACCACAGCAGTCCCGCCAGACAGCAGAACAGGATATTGTTGCCCCATAGCCGCCCCTGTCGGTAGTCGCCAAAGGTGTGGTTCTTGCCGTTTTGATATAGGCAGTAAGCGGCATTGGTGATAAAGCCGCCAAAGGTGACCAACATTGTTGCCGGCAGGCTCGCGAAGATGTCGGGTGTAGCATCCCATCTCAGCGGCTCGCCGAAGCTCAACCCGATGTTGAAGCAGGCACTCATAAAGCCTGCCAGCAGTGCTACGGCGATGCCCTTGCCGAAGTTGAAATCCTTCACTGCTTTCTTCTTCTCCTCTTCGGGCAGTGCCTTGCTCTTCATGGCTCCGGCCACACCGATAATGGCGATGCCGATAAGTGTCACCACCACGCCGATAATCACCGCCGAAGTCAGGTCGGACGCATGTCCCGTGAACACAGGTCCCAGTATCGCGCCCAGTCCTGCACAGGTGCCCAATGCGAGACTCTGCCCCAGTGCCACACCCAAATAGCGCATACTCAGCCCGAATGTCAGCCCTCCCACGCCCCACAGCATTCCGAACAGCATGGTCAGCAACGAAGCCTTAGGATTCGAAGCAAACAATGTCCACAGCGACTCGCCCGCCGGCACGGCAACCAATGCCCCCACCAGCGGAAACAGCAGCCATGCGAACACCCCTTGCACCAGCCAGTAGCTTTCCCAGCTCCAGCCCTTAATCTTGTTGATAGGCACGTAGCTGCTCGACTGGCAGAACGCCCCTATCGCTATTACCAAAAGACCGATAAGTATCATCATAAGTTAGCGATTTGAAGTGACATCTTTTTCATACTCTTGCACCCTGCCGATAAACTCCTCACCCACAGGCACGCCGTTCTTCCAATTGAAGTAGTCGTACACCGCGCCGAAGGGTAGCGACTTCATCTCCTCCATCAGTGCCAGCCGTTCGAAGCCCTGTCCGTTGTCCTCGTATTTGCGCAGGGTTGCCAGCGGCTCCAGTAGGGCTTGCAGCAAGCATTTTTGTGTAGCGCGTGTGCCGATAAGGTAGGCTCCGATGCGGTTGATTGAAGCGTCGAAATAGTCCAGTCCGATATGGGCGCGATTCAGTGCCTCGGCGCGCACTATCTCTTTGAATAGGTCAAGCGTTTGGTCGTTCATCAGCGTCACATGGTCTGAGTCCCACCGCACAGGTCGACTCACATGCAGCATCAACTCAGGTACGTACAGTAGCAGCGACGACACCATGTCCGCCACATTCTCCGTCGGCTCGTAATGTCCTGTGTCTAACGTGTAGATGACCTTCCGCGTAGCGCAATATCCAGCGTAGAAGTCGTGCGACCCCACTGTGTAGCTTTCTAGCCCTATGCCGAATAGTTTCGCCTCCACACAGCTCTTCATTCCCGGCAGCTCCTCTGCCAGTATCTCGTCCAGCGACTCTGCCAGCAGTTCACGGTAGCGGCGGCGTTCCACCGTCAGGTCTTTCAGCCCGTCGTGTACCCAGATATTCATCATGCAGGGGTCGCCTTGTGCCCGTCCCATCGCGTCGGCGATGCGGCGACAGCGTTTGGTGTGCTCTATCCAAAAGGCTCGTATGGCGGGGTCGGGGTTGGCCAACGTCAGGTCGCCGCTCTTGGGGTGACCAAACGAGGTGGAGTTGAAATCCAAGCACATCCCCACCTGCTTTGCCCACTCTATCCAACTCTGGAAATGCTTCACGTCCACTTGGTCGCGGTCCACGAAGCGTCCGCCGAAGTCGCCGTATATCTCGTGCAGGTTCACCCGCTGTTTGCCTGCCAGCAGGCTTGCCACAAACTCTATGTCCTGTCGCACCTCGTCGATGGTGCGTGCCCTGCCGGGGTAGTTGCCCGTGGTCTGGATGCCGCCCGACAGGCCGGCGTCGCTCTCAAAGCCCATCACGTCGTCGGTCTGCCAGCAATGCAGCGAGATGGGGGTCTGCTCTAATGTCTCGATAGCCTTGTCGGTGTCGATGCCGAGGGCGGCATAGCGCTCTTTGGCAAGGGCGTAGGCTTGGGTGATTTGGTGGTCTTTCATGTTATTATTTTTCTTGGGTTTCTAGTATTGCTAGTACTACTAGTTTGACTAGTGATACAATTTGGATTTTACTAGCTTGTGTTGAATTTTTAGGTTTCCTATTGCTGTCGCCTCGGTGGGGCCTGCCACTACGGGGATGCCCACAGCCTCTTCGGTCCAGCGGTTGAGCAGGCTGTTGGCTGCACCGCCTCCGATGATGTGCAGCCGTTCAATCTCGAAGGGTGCCAGCTCGCGCAGCATCCCCATCACCTCTCCGTAGCGGTCGGCAAGACTGTGAAAGATGCAACTTAACATCTCTGCGTCATTCTTCGGCCCAGTGTAGCCTCCTTCGGCGAGGGCTTGGCGTATCTCCGCGTCCATGTCGGCGGGGTTGGCAAAACGTGGGTCGTCGGGGTTGATGCGCCCTGTATAGTCCTTTGCCCATTCCGCCATGCCCATCATCTCGTTGTAGCTATAGTCGCGTCCCGCAATGTTCCATGCCTTGCGGCACTGCTCCAGCAGCCACATGCCGGTGATGTTTTTCAAAAAACGTATCGTCCCTTCCGTGCCGCCCTCGTTGGTGAAGTTCAGTTCTGCCGCCCGTGGGGTCACGATGGGCTCATTGGTCACAATGCCCATCAGGCTCCAAGTGCCGGAGCTCAGATAGGCATCGTGGCTGCCCGCGCCCATCACTGCCGCCACCGCTGACGCGGTATCGTGTCCTGCCACCGCCACCACGGGCACCGTGCCGATGCCTGTCTTCTTCGCTATCGTGGGCAGCAATGCGCCCACCACTGTTCCTGGCTGCACTATGGGCAGCAGCAGGTCGGTAGGCAGTCCTAGCCGCTCCATCAGTTGCTTGTCGAATTGGCGTGTATAAGCGTTTACCATTCCCGATGTCGAGGCTATCGTGTATTCACATACGGCCCTGCCAGTGAGGAAATACGACAGCAAATCGGGCATAAACACCAACCATCTGGCATGGCTGAGGGCGGAAATCCCGCTCTCCTTTTGGGCATATAACTGAAAGATGCTGTTGAAATTCATCGTCTGTATGCCCGTCAAGAAATACATCATTTCGCGAGGCTCCCTCTCAAACACCTCTTCTGGCACGCCCACCGTGTAGGGGTCTCGGTAGGCTCGAGGCAGCGACAGCAGCGTGCCGTCGCGGGCGAGCAGCCCGAAGTCCACGCCCCATGTGTCGATGCCGATAGAGTCCAGCTCTACCCCCTGTCGCGCCAGCTCTGTCAAGCAGCGCAAAATATGCTCGTAGATGGAGTAGACGTTCCAATAGTACGCTTCGCCCAGCTCCATTATTTGGTTGGGGAAGCGGTACACCTCCTCCATCTGAAACTCCTCGTTGGTGAATGTGCCTAGCATCGCCCTGCCGCTGGTCGCGCCGCAGTCGATGGCCAGAATGCGATAAGTGTCTCTATCCATAGGTATCAATACTTGAGGTTGCAAAGATAGGAAAAAAATCCCATGTGACAAAAAAATACTACCTCGCAACTGAAAATCACCACTTTCAGAACAGTATACACACCTACCAACCTCCCATTTCCTGCCCGCAACAACCCAAATCACCCCCAGGCATCCCTCTGCATTTTTTTTCAAAAAGTCCAAGTGACTTTTATTCTTATCCTATATTTATACCTTAGTTATACTTTAGTTATTCTATATATAATGGTATAACTAAAGTATAAATATAGTATAACTAAAGTATAAGTGTAAAAGCCAGTGGGGAGGCACCAGTGCTTTTTGGGGTGGGCAATGGAGGACAAGGGCAAGGGCTAGGAAGAGTTTGGATGGAATGAGGGGGTGGGTGGAGGGAAAAAAAATCTGTGTATGTCGGGAAAAAGTTGTACTTTTGCAGCCGATTTGGTCGCCACGAAGGCGTGAAAAGGGAATGCCGTGAGAGTCGGCAACAGTCCCGCTGCTGTAAGTCTCAAGAGCGAGGCTCCGAAGTGAAAGCCACTGTGTTGCGTCATAGCTGCATGGGAAGGCAGGAGCCTAGCGAGATAAGTCAGAAGACCTGCCAAATCACAAATTAATCGCCCTCGAGGAAAGGGAGAAATTGTATGAACTGGCAAAAAACCATTGTATCATTCATCCTAGTCGTTGTCTGCCGCACGCTGCCGTGTGCGGCGCAGGACACGTCGCGCCGTGCGGTGACGCTGCCAGAGGTGAATATCATCGACCCTAACGCTAAACCTGAGGAACTGAAGGTGCAGACCCCCACGCAGGTTATCTCCACAGAGGAGATGAAGCAACTGGGCGGCACGCTGTTGAGCGATGCGGCGCGGCGCATGGTGGGGGTGACGCTGAAGGACTATGGCGGCATCGGGGGCATCAAGACGGTGTCGGCCCGTGGATTGGGCAGCCAGTTCAGCACGCTGACCATCGACGGGGTGGCGGTGAGCGACTGCCAGAACGGGCAGGTAGACCTCGGACGCTACACACTGGGCAACAGCAGCTATATCTCATTCGCCAACGGACAGAGCGACAACCTGCTGCAGGCGGCACGCGCCGTGGCGGCAGGCAGTGTGCTGAATATGGAGACGGCAGTGCCGGAGTTTGGCGACAGGCCGTTCAATCTGATGGCCGATGTGGAGGCAGGGTCGTATGGCTATTGGTCGCCCACACTGTCGTATCAACAGCGGCTGGGACGGCGGGCATCGCTGTCGCTGTGGAGCAACTACACCCGCTCGGACGGCGACTACCCCTTCACGCTATACTATACGGTGGGGAAGGAGGACAGCACCTCGCGCGAGCGGAGACAGAACTCGCAGATGCGGATGGCGACGGCTGACATGAATTTCTTCTACCGCTTCGACAGTCAGCGACGACTGCATGTGAAGGCACACTATATGGACGGCTACCATGCCTTGCCAGGGCCGGTGATATTCTACAGCCAGCAGGCGTCGGAACATACCGAGGAGAACCTTTTCTTCACACAGGCACGCTACAAGAAGACGGGCAAGTGGCTTGAGGTGCAGCTGCTGGGCAAATATCAGCGGAGTCACGACCTATATGAGGACACCGCTGCCCGCACGCCGACAGGCAAGTTGCGCAACGACTACCACCAACAGGAGGGCTATCTGTCGCAGGCGTTGCGTTACTATATTGGAGGCAAGGAGGAGGGGCATTTCAGCCTGGCCTTCTCTGCCGACGAGGCGGTGAGCCAGTTGCAGAGCAATCTGAGCAAGCATAACGACGTGCAGCGGACAACGGCACTGGGGGTGCTGTCGGCGGAGTATCGTTCGATACCGAAGAAGGGGATAGAGGAGGGGCTGCGTGTCAATGCCCATGTGCTGGGGACGTGGATAAGGGATAGGGAACAAGATGTTGAGTCGGAACCTTACGCACGGCTGTCGCCCTACGCGGGTGTGGCATACACAAAGGGGAACCTCACGCTGCGGTATTTTTTTAAAGAGAATTACAGAGTGCCGAACTTCAACGAGTTGTACTATTTCACCGTGGGTCGAAACCTGCAGCCTGAGAAGGCACGGCAGCACAATGTGGGGGTGAGCTATAGCAATAGCCGCATATTGGACAGCACCTACTTCTGGGACAATGGCATATCGATGGATGGCTACTACAACCGTGTGAGTGATAAGATTATCGCGGTGCCGATGCAGAATATGTTCCTGTGGTCGATGCAGAACTTGGGTGAGGTGGAGGTGAGAGGATTGGACATATCGGCTACGAGCAGGTTCCGGGGTGGTGCGTCGAGTATCTTTATTACGGATGACTGGCGAAGGATGCTGGATATTAGCCTGACGTTGGGCTATTCATACCAGTATGCTGTGGACCGTACTGACGCAGCGAGCAAGGTGTATGGGCATCAGATACCCTACACCCCACGTCATAGTGGCAGCATAGCCCTGACCGCCTCCACCAAGTGGGTGGACGTGGGATATAGCGCGACATTGGTGGGCAGGCGTTACCGCATGAGCCAGAATACGGATGCTAATGTGGTGAGGGGCTATGTGGATCAGGGCATTAAGGTGAGCCGCCAGTTTTGGCTGAAGCACGGCAAACTGGATGTGAAGGCACAGGTACTGAACCTCTTTAATGTGCAGTACGAGGTGGTGAAGAACTACCCCATGATGGGGAGGAACTATAGGGTAGGGGTAGGGTATGTGTTTTAGAGAGAATAGAATAGACTAGTATCGCTAGTACAACTAGTATTACTAGGAAAACTAGAAATAATTTAAAATCAACAATACTATGAAGAGAACATTCCTATTTCTGGCAGCCTGTGCGCTGCTGCTGACGGTGGGCTGTGAAAAAGACCCCACCACCAACAACTCAACTAACGACGGCACCTACGCCTACGTGCTAAACGAAGGCGCATGGGGCGGCAACGATGCCGGCATCAGCCGACTGAACATCAAGGACGGCACTATCGAGGTTGACTGGTTTGCGAAGGCGAACGGTCGCGGTCTTGGCGACTTGGCACAAGACTTAATCTACTACGGATCTCGCCTTTATGCTTCAGTTAATGGCTCAAACACCATAGAGGTTATAGACCCCGTGACGGGCAAGAGTCTAAAGCAAATTGACATGGGTAACCGTGGTCCGCGCTATCTGTTGGCTTGTGGTGGAAAAATCTATGTGACCTGTTATGACAAAACGGTGGTGCGCATTGACACTGCCACCCGTGCCATCGATGGCGTTTGTCATTTGAGTGGTATGCAGCCCGAACAGATGTGCATGCTGGGCGGTTCGCTGTATGTATGCAATAGTTGGGAGTATGACGCCAACGGAAATGCTGTGTACGACAGCACCCTGTCGTGGGTGGATATCGCCTCGTTCAGTGAAATGATGAAACTTGATATTCTCACCGATGCCGCCACGCAGACCTATGCACTCAACCCCGGTAGAATCAAGTGCAACAGCGATGGAGAGATGTTCATTGCTTGTGCAGGCGACTATGATAAGAAGCCAGCGCAGACAGTGAAATTCACCATGGGCAGTGGTCCGAAGTTCACCCCCTGTCCCATAACCGTTACCAACTTTGACTTCAATGGCAACGATATGTATTCTTACGCAACCTCCTATGACGATAATTGGAATCCGACGGCTACATTTTATTGCAACGAGACCCCCATACTCACCAACTACAGCAGCGTCCTTAACAATGCCTATGGCATCAACATCAATCCCGAGAATGGCGACATATACATCTGCAACAGCCCCTACGGTGTGAACGGCGATGTGTATTGTTTTACGAAAGACGGCACGGAACGTTGGCATGTAGAGGCAGGCATCTTCGCCTCGAAGGTGGTGTTCGTGAATAATGATGGAAATTGGGATGGGGATTGATTTTCATCTCCAGTAATTTTATTTTAGGGGCAATACAATAAAGTAGCGGTTGCTCCGTTAAATAAACTCCAGCTTAGAAAGGGCTGGGGTTTTTCTATTTAACAAGATACCGTTATGTCGTCACTGCCTCCCATATTCCTAGACCTTGCCATCATCCTGATAACGGCGGGGGTTATCACTGTTATCTTTAAGTGGTTGAAGCAGCCGTTGGTGTTGGGATATATAGTGGCGGGGTTCTTCATCGGGCCGTACTTCCCGTGGTTTCCTGCCATCACTGACGACACCAACATACATGTGTGGAGCGACATCGGTATCGTGTTCCTGATGTTCGCCCTTGGCCTTGAATTCAGCATCAAGAAACTGAAGAAGGTGGGTGCCACAGGTGCCATCACTGCCTTGACCGAGTTGGCTATCATGTTTGTGCTGGGCAATATGGTGGGGCATATATTGGGCATGGGGCACATGGACTGCATCTTCCTCGGCTGTATGCTCTCCATCTCGTCCACCACGATTATTATCAAATCGTTCGACGACTTGAAACTGAAACAGCAGAAGTTTACAAACACGGTGACGGCTGTGTTGGTGGTGGAAGATTTGGTGGCGGTGTTGCTGTAGGTGATACTGTCCACCTTGAGCGTCAGCAAGAGCTTCAACGGTGGCGAATTGGCGTTGAGCATGGTGAAGTTGGGGTTCTTCCTCATTGTGTGGTTCACCTTCGGCATATTTCTTATACCTACTTTCCTGCGCTGGATGCGCCGTTGGATGACAGAGGAGACTCTCTGCATCGTGGCGGTGGGACTCTGCTTTGGCATGGTGGTACTGGCCGACTTTGCTGGCTTCTCCACTGCCTTGGGTGCCTTTGTGATGGGTGCCATATTGGCAGAGACTATCGAGGCGGATGTGATACATCGCATCATCACACCCATCAAGAACCTGTTTGGAGCCGTATTCTTCGTGTCAGTGGGTATGTTGGTGAACCCTGGCGTGCTGGTGAAATACATTGGGCCGATACTCGCCATAGCCGGTACGGTTATCGTCTTCAAGTCGGCAGCCGCCACATTGGGCATCACGCTCAGTGGCAAACCGCTAAAAACGGCCATGCAGGGCGGTTTCTGCTTCTGCCAGATAGGTGAGTGCTCCTTTATTATTGCAGGACTGGGTCTCAGCTTTGGAGTCATCGACGCCAACCTGTATCCCATCATCGTGTCGGTATCTATCCTTACCACCTTTGTCACGCCCTACATGATAAAAGCGGGACTACCCGCCTACGAGTGGGTGTACCCCAAGCTGCCAGAACGGATGAAGAAGGCTATGGAGCAGTACAGCACCTCGTCGCGCGTTACCACGCACGAGAAGAAACTCTCCGACTTTGTCAAGAAGCAGCTGGTGACCATCTTGTTCTACGGGGTTATTCTGCTGG
>JAEEGG010019603.1_pt1 | contig 13615 bp, 15 predicted proteins | sample 9134161 | NCBI WGS metagenome assembly JAEEGG01 (sample SAMN16246543, study PRJNA631951) | gut metagenome | biome: gut microbiome; feature: rumen; material: CR-attached | host: Bos | place: Iran: Karaj | collected 2018-10 | reverse complement strand
GCAGAAAGAGGCCGCCCGCCGTTATTACGCCAACGGCACCCGGCCCGAGTCGATAGAACTGCCTCAGCAGCCGGTCGCCGCCAAGCAGCCGGTGGAGCAGGAGGCCTGAGATGCTGAAGTTCTACAACTACGACATCGTATTCCAGGAGATACCCGATGAAGTGACGCTGGCCGTCAATCTCACCGGGTGTCCTTGTCATTGTCCCGGCTGCCACAGCCCGCACCTGTGGGAAGACATCGGCGAGGTGCTCGACGAGGAGGCGCTGCGCCTGATCCATGCCGATTATGCCGGCGAAGTGACCTGCCTCTGCCTGATGGGCGGGGATGCCGATCCGGCCGCAGTAGAGCGCCTCTGCGCCTTCATCAAGCAGGAGATGGGCCTTCGCAGCGCCTGGTGGTCGGGCCGCCCGAATCTCCCCGAAGGCATCTGCCTCGACCATTTCGATTACGTCAAGACCGGACCCTACGTCGAAGCACTGGGCGGACTCAAGAATCCCGCCACCAACCAACGGCTGTACCGTGTCAGTGGCGGGAACCTCGAAGATATCACTGCCCGCTTCTGGAAATAGCGGATACGCTGCTAATGGAAAACTTCGGTGTTGACCACACCCATGATGGTCAGCACGATGAAGACCACCAGCGCCACTACCCAGAGCAGGAAGATCACCAGGCCTGGGCGCCATTTCGGCGATTTGAGGTCGAAGACCATCATGATGCCGCCATAGGTCATGCCCACCATCGGCAGGAAATAGATCAGGGCAAGGACAATCCGGTAGATCTGGGTTGCGAGCAGGCTCACCATGCCCGGCACCTCGCGGGTCGCTTCTTCCCATACTTCATCGAGCGGCGACCAGTCGAAGATGTGCTGGCCGAAGAGCGCCGTGAAGCCGAAGGTCAGGCCGGACACGCCCATCAGCAAGAGCACGATCCCGATGATGATGCGCAGCACACTGCCCAGTTCGCTGCCCGATGGCTTGTTGCCGGCCGGCGGATTGGTGACGCCCATCTCCCAGCGCTGCTTCACGGTCTTGGCCTCGGGCATCGCGATCCAGAGGGCTATATACGCCAGGACGACAAAACCGCCATAGCTGTGGACATGCCAGCTGTGCATGGTCCCGCTGAGGGTGGCTCCCAGCACGAACAGGCCGAGGAAGATGATGCGGACGATCACCACGTCGATTTTGAAATAGGCCGCCAGTCCGCTGCACACACCGCCCAGCATCTTGTTGGTCGGATCGCGGTAGAGCCGTTTCTTGCCTTCGCGACGGACCTCGCCCGGCACGCTTTCCTTCTTGGGATCGGGATCTCCGTCCGACTCGATGGCCGAGGGACGGCCCAGGGTCTCGATGACCTCGTTGATATGACTCACCGAAGCCACGCCGTCGTCGCCGCACTTCTCGTAGAGCAGTTCCGCCATCCTTTCCTCGATTCCTTCCATCACTTCCGAGCCGCCCTCCCGCTGCGAATAGTGGGCTTCCAGTTCGTCGAGATAACGCTTGACGATGCCGTAGGCCTCCACTTCGAGTGTGAAGGCATATCCTCCGATACTGACTTTCTGAACTTCTGTCATTGCTTCAAAGTTTTAATGGTTTCGACCAGATCTTCCCAAGAGGCGTCCATCGCGCCGAGCAGCGTGCGGCCGTCTTCGCTGATGCAATAGTATTTGCGCGGGGGTCCCTGCGAGGATTCTTCCCAGCGATATGTCAGGGAGCCCTGGTTCTTCAGACGGATGAGCAGGGGATAGAGGGTTCCTTCCACCACGATCAGGCCGGCCGACTTGAGCGACTCGATGATCGAGGAAGCGTAGGCTTCCTGCTTGTCCAGGATGCTCAGGATGCAGTATTCCAGCACCCCTTTCCGCATCTGTGAGCGTACGTTTTCGATATTGACTTCCATGTCTTTATTTGCTGCTGTCGGTAAAACGGGCCATGTTTTCGGCGGTCGGCGCAAGGCCGCGCAATTCACACTTCTGGGCCGGGGTCACCGCCTTGGGGGCGACGATCCAGATGATCAGGTAGAGCCAGAAGCCGAAGCTGCCGCAGATGAGCAGGGCCAGGAAAACAATGCGGATAATGGTCACGTCGATGTCGAAATAGGCCGCCAGGCCGCTGCACACGCCGCCGATCTTGCGGGATTCCACATCCAGATAGAGTTTCTTTACAGGTTCCATGTTACTTTCCTCCTCATACGTTTTATTGGGGTTCTCTTTTTCGGGCTTGCCGTCGGGCATGCCCAGCTGTGCCGTAATCTCGTTGACCAGGGCCAGGCTCACGGTCTGCTGGCCGGATCCCAGGTTTGCGAGCAGAAGCTCCGCGATGCGGGCTTCGATTTCGTCCATCACTTCGCTGCCCTGGTCGTCCGAAAGCCGGGTGCGGAAGGTGCCGAGATAGTCTTTCAGGCGCTCGTAAGCATCTTCATCGATGATGAAGCTTTTGCCGCCGATGCCGATTTCAAGGGTCTTTTTCATAATTGTATTTCTTTTCCGCGGTAGAAATCAATCAGTCCGGCCTGATAGAGGGCTTCGCAGCGGGCCTGGGCCAGGTCGGAAGCCGCTTTCAGGTATTGGGTTTTCGATTCGTTGAATTCCGTGATGGTGGCCTTGCCGTTTTCATACTTGGCCTGGACGAGCGTCAGGCTCTGTGCCGCGGCCCTTTCAGCTTCAAGGCTGCTCTTGAACTTTTCGTGCGCCGCAACAGCGTTGTACCAGGCCTGCTGGATCTCCTTGTAGAGCTGCTTCTTGGTCTGGTCGAGCTGCACCTGCTGCGACTGGTAGCTGACCTTCGCGCTGCGCACCTGATTGCGGTTGCTCATGCGGGAGAAGATCGGAATGCTCAGCGACAGGCCCACGTACTGGCTGAAGTTGTTGCTCAGCTGCGTGAAGAAGGCTGCATGCGGATAGCCGGAACTGGTGTAGTAGTTGGTGCCCAGGCCGCCGCTGAGCGAGAGGGTCGGCAGGTAGCCGCCCTTGGCCAGGGCGATGTTGCGCTCCGCATAGGCCAGGCGGGTCTCCTCGGCCTTCACGGCGGGCTTGATGCCGATGGCTTCTTCGTAGATGGCTTCGGGGCTGGTCAGCGGCAGCTCGGGCTCCTGGTGGACGGGATTCGACACGGCGAAGCCTTCCGGCGAAGGGAGTTCAAGCAGCTGGGTCATGTCGAGCAGGGCGATGTGCAGGTTATTGCTGGCCTGGACAGCTGTCAAGCGGCTCTGGGCCAGCGTGGCGGCCTGCCGCGCCACCTCGGCTTCCGCAGCTTTTCCGTTGTCGCGCATGGCTTCCAGCCGGACCACCTGCAGGGAGTCGATTTCGACCTGCCGCATGGCGACGGCAAGGATCTCCTCATTGTAGAGAATCTGGACATAGGCCTTGGCCACGGCGACGCGGATGTCATCGCGTGCTTTTTCCAGGTCCCTGGTGGCTGCCTGGAGGTTCAGCTTGCCCAGTTCGATGTTGTTCTTGTTGCGCAGGCCGTTGAAGAGCGTCATGTCGGCACCCAGGCTCAGGCCCGTATTCGTGGTATTGGTATTGGCGTAGGTATTGTCGGCGGTCAGGCCGCGGCCGAACGAAAAGTTCTGCGAAGCGTTGGCCGAGACGCCGGGTAGGAGCCGGGCGCGTGCCGTACCCAGTTCAATCTCACGCTGGCTTACCTGCAGGGCGCTCTTCTGCACGGTCAGGCTATGGTCAAGCGCGTAGTTGGTGCAGTCCTGCAGCGTCCAGGGCGTTGCCTGGGGATTTTCCTGGGCCCGGGCGGCCGTGGCGGCCAGCAGCATCAGGGTGATGATGACAAAACGTTTCATGACTTAATTCTCTTCTATGATCTGGTTGCCGCGGACCACGTCGCCCTCCTTGAGCCCGCTTTTGATTTCAATGTTGATGCCGTCGCTCACGCCCGTGGTGACCGGGGTGCGGACAAAGCCATCCGCGCCTTTCAGGTAGACAAAGGTCGAATCACCTGAGAATTCGAGGGCACTCTCCGACACGGCGAGCACTTGCTCTACGCGCTGCAGCACGATCTCAGCGTTCGCGCTGTAGCCGGAACGGATCTTCTGGCCCGGATCGGCCTTGACGGCGGCCTTGATCTCGAACTGGTTGGCTCCGTTGCTTTCCACGGCCTTCGGGGCGATGTATTCCAGCGTGGCGTCGAACGAGTAGTCCTGCAGGGCGCCGATCGAGATGACCACGGGCATACCCTCGGCGAGGGAGCCGACTTCGGTCTCGTCAATCTGGCCGTCGAAAATCAGGTCGTTCATGTTGGCCACTGTGGCTACGGTCGTACCGTCGTTCATGGTATTGGCCTGGATCACGGAATTGCCTACTTTTACGGGGATGTTGAGAATCAGGCCGGTGATGGTGGAACGCACCAGCGTCGAGCTTGACTTGGCGTTCGTCTTCGACACACCGTCGCGCACCACTTCGAGGGCATCCTGTGCGGCGGCCGCTTCTTCCTTGGCCTGGTTGAGCTGCTGCGCTACCTTGTCGTACTCTTCGGCGCTCACCAGATTCTTCTCATAGAGTGCCTTCTCGCGGTCGAAGTTGGTCTGGGCCTGCTTGAGGTTGATTTCGGCCAGGCGGACGCGGCTCTGGGCGGCACTCAGAGTGTTCATGTCGGGGATGACCGTCAGCTTGGCGATGACTTCGCCGCGTTCCACCTGCTGGCCGGCCTCTTTGTAGAGCTCGGCGATGATGCCGTTGATCTGCGGTTTGATGTTCACCTCGTTGCGCGGTTCGATCTTGCCGGTCACCACGGTGGTGCGCTGGATGTCGGCCTTCTCAACGGTCAGTTCGTGATAGGACACTTCCTTCGGTTTGGATTTGACGAAGAGGAAGAGGAAGGTGCCCAGGAAAACGATGGCAATCAGGGCAACCACAATGTACTTCAAGACTTTTTTCATATTGTTTTCTTTATATTTATTCGTTTACTGTCATCATTCATCCCGCATCGCATCGACCGGCTTGATCTTCATGGCGCGCAGGGCAGGAGCCAGGCCGGCCAGCACACCCAGCACGCTGAGCAGAAGAGCCGCCAGGATCGCCGTCCAGAAATGGATTTGGAAGAAAGGTTTATGGGCGATCACTTCCACCACGTTGAGAATCAGCACCGAGAAGACGATGCCTGCACTGCCCGCCGCGAGCGTGAGCGTGACGCTCTCCCAGATGATCTGCGAGAGGATGTCGCCTGGCACGGCACCGATGGCCCGGCGGATACCGATCTCCACGGTCCGCTCGCGTACCGTCACCATCATGATGTTGCTCACGCCCACCGCACCGGCCAGCAGCGTGCCGATGCCCACCAGCCAGATCAGGAAGTTCACGCCGCGGAACAGGTTGTCCACGATGGAGAAGATCTGTTCGGTATTGAGCACCATCAGCGCCTGGTCGTCCGTCGGATCAAAAAGGTGCTCGCGGGCCATGATGCTGCGGACACGCGGTTCCAGCGGCTTCATCTTGATGCCGTTCTTGCCCGTCATGCAGATCAAGTCCACGTTCTCGCCTCGTTTGTACAGTTTGGCAGCTACGGAGAACGGGATTATCACCGAATTGTCGGAACTGCCGTTGATACTCAGGTTGCCGCTGGAAAAATCCACGCCGATCACCTGCAGGAATACAGATCCGACCCGGATGAATTCACCACACGGGTCTCCGCCCTCCGGAAAGAGATCGTTGTAGATGCGTTTCCCGATGACACAGACCTTGCGCTCCTGCTCCACATCCGAATCGCTGATGGCACGGCCGTACTTGATGAGCGGCTGCTCGATCTTGTTGTAATCGCCGGAGATGCCTTTGACACCGGGGTTGGTGCTGTTTCCTTTATAATAAGCCGTCTGACCCCAGTTGCTCACGATGGGAGCCACGACGTCGAGTTCGGGCATCAGCGCCTTCAGCCGTTTCACGTCCCGGCGGGTCAGCTGCCAGTAGCGGCCCTCCTTCATGCCCTTCCAGGGTTTTGAAGTATTCGACGAAATCATCACCATCGTATTGGAAGCGAAGCCCTCGAAGTTTTCAGAAAGCATGTGCTTGAGGCCGTTGCCGCCGCCCACCAGGAATAGCAGCATAAACAGTCCCCAGAAGATGCCGAAACCGGTCAGGATCGTGCGACGGCGGTTGCGGAACAGCGAATCGATGATCTCGCGCAGGGTATCAAAGTCAAAATAGTGTCTCATCTTACTCGGCCCTCAATGCTTCAATAGGTTTGACTCTGGCAGCCTGCATGGCAGGGAAAATGCCCGCAACGGTACCGGCCACGATCAGCACGACCGTCGCGCCGATGGCTGTGCTCAGGCCGACCGTCGGGTTGTCGAGCATCTTGATGCTCTGCCCGAATATTTCCATTTTTGACTGCCCGACCGTCATGTCGAGGATCTGGCAGGCAATCATCCCCAGCAGCATGCCGATGTAGCCGAAAAAGGCGGTGATCAGCACGCTTTCCGTCACGATCAGTTTCAGGACATGGCCCGGTCGGGCGCCGATCGCCTTGCGGATGCCGAACTCGTGGGTGCGTTCCTTGACGGTGATCAGCATGATATTGCTCACGCCCACGATGCCGCTGACCAGGGTGAAGAGGCCGATGATCCAAAGAGCCGTGAGCAGGATGCTTCTGCCTTTGTTCATCTGCAGGTTCTGCTTGAAGCGGTTCCAGATCCAGACGGCGCGCCGGTCGTCGGGGGCGGCACGGTGGGCCGCGTTGAGCGTCGTGCGGACCTCGTTTTCAAAAATATCGCTTTCGGCCTCGTTCGTCAATCCGTGGAACGACATGGTGATGGCGTCTACGTTTTCGTTCAGGCCGAAAATCGACTTGATGGTAGTATAAGGTACGTAAAGGTCGCGGTCGTCCTCGTTCTCCATGCCATGGCGGACACCGACGATGGTGAACGACAGGTTGCCCACCTTGACTTTCTGCCCCAGCAGCCGGTCGAAGTCCGTGCCGCCGGCGAGGAAGTTCTTGGCGTGCAGATGGGTGATGATGATGGCCTTTCTCTTCTCTTTAATGTCTTTGTCGTTGATGAAACGTCCGGCATCCATCTTGACGCGGTTCATTTCGATGTCGCCCGGAAAGGTGCCGTTGAGCGTGACGTTGGTGAAGTAGCGGCGGCCGTAGGTCATCGTGTATCCGCCCTTGCTGACAGAACTCGACACCAGGTCGATGCGGTCGGACAAGGGTCCTGTCTTCAGTAGGTCGACATCTTGGTCCGTGAGCGAGATGCGGCGGCCTTGCTTGAGGCCGTCGTATGGCTTGGACGTGTATCCGCCGCCCACCATCATCGTGTTGGAGGCAAATTCTTCACCGTCGTTCAAGAAGGCGTTCATCAGGCCGTTGCCTGCGCCCAGCAGCACGATCAGCATGAAGATGCCCCATGCGACAGCCAGACCGGTCAGGCAGGTTCTCACCTTGTTGCGGCGGACGGATTCCCAGATTTCTATGAACAGATCGTGCATGGTGGGTTATTTCATGATGGTGGTGGTGCCGAACACCGAACTGTGGTGCTGACGGTTGTCTTCGACGCGCTCGATCAGGCCGTCCTTGATGTGGACGATCTTGTCGGCGCAGTTGGCCACGCCGCTTTCGTGGGTCACCACGATGATCGTGACACCGTCTTCGCGGTTGAGCTTCGTCAAGAGCTCCATCACCTCCACGGATGTCTTGGAGTCGAGGGCGCCGGTCGGCTCGTCGGCCAGGATGATTTCCGGATGGGTGATCAGGGCGCGGGCGATGGCTACTCGCTGTTTCTGGCCGCCCGACATCTCATTGGGATAGTGGGATGCCCAGTCGGTGAGGCCCATCTTCTCCAGGTAGCTCATCGCGATCTCATGGCGACGGTGGCGGTTCATGCCCTGATAGAAGAGCGGGAGCTCCACGTTCTCGACGGCGGTCTTGAAGCCGATGAGGTTGAAGCTCTGGAACACGAAACCGATCATCTGGTTGCGGTAGGTGGCGCTTTCGCGTTCGCTCAGGTTTTTAATAAGGTGTCCGGCCAGATGATATTCGCCCTCGTCGTAGTTGTCGAGGATGCCGAGGATATTGAGCAAGGTCGACTTGCCGGAGCCGGAAGCGCCCATGATCGACACGAACTCACCTTTCTCGATGCTCAGGTCGATGCCCTTGAGCACATGCAGCGGCTGTCCGTTGTCGTAAGTCTTGTGGATATTATTGAGTTCGATTAACATAATCTTTCTTTCTCATCTAAGGGCGTCGCAACTTGAGCCGCGACGCCCATTTCATTACCTATTCCTTTTATCGTTTTCGTTTGACGATGCAAAGATATATAAAAATTTTAGTACCTTGTATCACAAAGTACCAAAAATTTGAAAATATTTTTCTTTTTCCAGTATCTTGGCTGGAAAAAGAGCCGAAAACAGGATTGAAACGGGGTTAGTCGAGCTTCAGTACTGCCATGAAGGCAGACTGCGGCACTTCGACCTGGCCGATCTGACGCATGCGCTTCTTGCCGGCCTTCTGTTTTTCGAGCAACTTGCGCTTGCGGGTGATGTCACCGCCGTAGCATTTGGCCGTCACGTCCTTGCGGACCTGACGCACGGTCTCGCGGGCGATGATCTTGGCGCCGATGGCGGCCTGGATGGCGATGTCGAACTGCTGGCGTGGGATGAGTTCCTTGAGCTTCTCGCAGATCTTGCGGCCGAAGTCGTACGCGTGGTCCTGGTGGATGAGCGTTGACAAGGCGTCGGCCGGCTCGCCGTTGAGAAGGATGTCGAGTTTCACGAGTTTGGCCGGGCGGAAACCGATGACATGGTAATCAAACGAAGCGTAGCCCTTGGAGATTGACTTGAGTTTGTCATAGAAGTCGAAGACGATTTCCGAAAGCGGCATCTCATAGGTCAGCTCCACGCGGTCGGCCGTCAGGTAATGCTCGCTCTTGAGGATACCCCGCTTGTCGAGGCAGAGTTTCATGATGGGTCCATAGAACTCGCTTTTGCTGATGACCTGCGCCTGGATGAACGGCTCTTCGATGTGGTCAATCAGCGTGGGGGCCGGCAGGCCGGAGGGGTTGTGTACGTCGATGCACTCGCCCTGTGTCGTGTATACTTTATAAGATACATTCGGGACCGTGGTCACCACGTCCATGTCGAACTCCCGGAACAGGCGCTCCTGCACGATCTCCATGTGGAGCAAGCCCAGAAAGCCGCAGCGGAAGCCGAAGCCCAGCGCCAGCGAACTCTCCGGCTCAAAGACCAGCGAAGCATCGTTGAGCTGGAATTTCTCGAGCGAGGCGCGCAGGTCCTCGTACTGGTCGGCCGTCACGGGGAACATGCCCGCATATAGCATGGGTTTCACGTCCTCAAAGCCGGCGATGGCCGCGTCGCAGGGGCGTGCCACGTGTGTGATGGTATCACCCACCTTTACCTCGACTGCCGTCTTGATACCTGATATAATATAGCCCACCGAGCCGCAGGGGATTTCACCCGTGGGGCAGAGTTTCATCTTCAGCACACCCACCTCGTCGGCGGTATATTCCTTGCCCGTGTTGACGAACTTCACGCGGTCGCCGGTTCGAATGGAGCCGTTCTCCACCTTGAAATAGGCGATGATGCCGCGGAAAGAGTTGAACACGGAGTCGAAGATCAAGGCTTGCAGCGGGGCCTCGGGATCACCCTTCGGCGCAGGAATCCGGTCGACAATGGCGTCGAGGATGGCTTCCACACCTTCTCCCGTACGGGCCGAGGCCAGCAGCACATCATCCGGATCACAGCCCAGCAGGTCCACCACCTGGTCGCGAACCACTTCGACCATCGCGGCCTCCATGTCGATTTTGTTGAGCACGGGCACGATTTCCAGATCATGCTCGATGGCCAGATACAGGTTCGAGATGGTCTGGGCCTGGATGCCCTGCGTGGCATCGACCACCAGAAGGGCGCCTTCGCAGGAGGCGATGGCGCGCGACACCTCGTAGGAAAAGTCCACGTGGCCGGGGGTGTCGATCAGGTTGAAGATATATTTTTCATTGCCGCGAACATATTCCATCTGGATGGGGTGGCTCTTGATGGTGATGCCTTTTTCCTTCTCCAGATCCATGGAATCGAGCACCTGGTTTTCCATTTCGCGCTGGTCGAGCGTATGCGTGTACTCGAGCATGCGGTCGGCGAGGGTGCTCTTGCCGTGGTCGATGTGGGCGATGATGCAGAAGTTGCGGATGTTCTTCATGGCGCAAAGATACGAAAAAAAGACCCCGGGTCAAGCCCGGGGTGACGTTTTCGTCATGCCATCAGCGACAGCGGTTTTCGTCATGCCGGGCTCGACCCGGCATCTCATTTATTTCTTGTCTTTGCCTTCCTTCGGTATCTCGCCCTGAGGAGGACGCTGCGGATGTTTCCGCAGGTTGTTGATCATCCTTTGCTGGAAGGCTTCTTCGGCCTGGTAGAGCTTGGCTACCTTCTGGAGGGGCAGCACCTGTTTGAATTTCGGATACCAGTCCGCCATCACCTGGCTGGACGCCTTGTTTGCCTGGATGTAGGCATTCAGTTTCTTCTCCAGCTCAGCATCGGAAAGCCCTTCCGCCTTATCCCCGCGGAATTCGCCGAAGGCATCCATTTTCTTTTTGTTCGCCGAAAGCATCTCTTTCCAGCACTGGTTGTACACCGGCCAGAAAACCTGTGCCTCTTCAGGCGTCAGGTCGAGTTCCTGGGTAATGAAGGCAATTTTTTCGGCCTGGATGCGCTCGAATTCTTTCTTGCGCTGTTCCTCACTCGGCCGGCCGCCCTGCGGTTGGGCGAAAAGGGAAACTGCCATCAACAGGCAGGCCGCTACACTGAGAATCTGTTTCATGTCTAAAAGGATTGTGCGTAAATCTCCGCCAGCTCGGAGAAGCTCATGCTGGAAGCCAGGTAGTCGACGATGGTCTCTTCGTCGAGTTCGGGTTCCTCTACCGGCTCGGATTGGTAATAATTGATGAGCGAAGCGGGATGGATCATCTCTTCCTCGGCCGTGGCATACGTTGCGGCAACGTCGGCAGCCTTGTCGCGCCCAAGCGTATGGGTGAGGGAGAGCACGCCGTAGCCCATGCCGAAGACCAGGGCGAACATCGCAGCCAGAGTCAGGGCCGGCTTCAGGACGGTCCAGAAACGGACCTTCCGGGATGTGGCGGGCTGCTCCTCGGCGGCAATGCGGGCCATCAGCCGGTCCTCGAAGCTGTCGAAGTAGCCTTCCGGCATCCGGAACGGATTTTCCCGGGTTTCAGGGGTGTGAAGGATATCTTTTTGTTCGTTCATACGGTCCTTAGACTATCGAATGTTCCAGAAGTTTAATATTTGGCATCCATTTCTTCTTTCACCCATGTCTTTACCTTTTCGTAGGCATGATGATACGAGGCTTTCAGGGCACCCTCGCTGGTTTCGAGCACCTGCGCGATCTTTTCGTAGGGCATCTCCTCGAAATAGCGGAGATTAAACACGGCTTTCTGCTTGGGAGGCAGCTTGGCGATGGCCTTGTGCAGAGAAAGTTGCAGCTGGTCGCCGTCAAACCAGGGGTCGGTCGACAGGCGGCCGGCCGCAGCCAGGTCGAGATTGCCGCCGCGGGCCTGCTGGCGCGTGAGGAAAGTCAGGCTTTCGTTGGTGGCGATGCGGTAGAGCCATGTATAAAGTTGCGAATCGCCCCGGAACCGCCCGAGTGACTGCCAGACTTTCACGAAGGTGTTCTGCAGGCAGTCGTCGGTGTCGTCGTGGTCGAGCACCATGCGGCGGATATGCCAGTAAAGGCGTTCCTTGTAACTGGACACAAGTCCCCGGAACGCCTTGTCACGCTCACCGCTTCGGTAGAGTTGCAGTATTTCGGAATCGGTCATCGCAGCGACAGCGCCGCCTCGACAATATGCCGTGCGTCCAGTCCGTAGGCCGCCATCAGCTCAGCGGGTTTTCCACTCTGGCCGAACTGGTCGTCGATCGCTACGAAACGCATCGGGGTCGGGCAGCTGGCAGCGAGCACTCCTGCAATAACCTCGCCAAGGCCGCCGGCAATCAGGTGTTCTTCCGCCACCACCACGCGTCCGGTCTTGCGGGCCGAAGCCAGGACGGCTTCCTTGTCGAGCGGCTTGATGGTCGCGATGTCGATCAGGTCGACGCTCATGCCCTGGGCCTCCAGTTCTTTGGCGGCCTGGATGGCTTCCCAGACGAGATGGCCGGTAGCGAAGACCGAGACATCCTTGCCGTCGTTCAGCTTGATGGCCTTGCCGATCTCGAAAGGCTGGTCGGCCGGGGTGAAGTTCGGCACGCCGGGGCGGCCGAAGCGCAGGTAGACGGGGCCGTCCCAGGCGGCAGCGGCAATCGTGGCCGCCTTCGTCTGGTTGTAGTCACAGGGATTGATGACCACCATGCCCGGCAGCATGCGCATGATGCCGATGTCTTCGAGGGTCTGGTGGGTGGCACCGTCTTCGCCCAGGGTGATGCCGGCGTGCGACGCGGCAATCTTCACGTTGGTCTTCGAGTAGCACACGGACTGGCGGATCTGGTCCATGACGCGCGCGCTCGCGAAATTGGCGAAGGTGCCGATGAAAGGAATATAGCCCGCGATGGCCAGGCCGGCCGCCATGCCGACCATGTTGGCCTCGGCGATGCCCACTTCGAAGAAGCGGTCGGGATGGTCTGCCGCGAACTGGTCCATCTTGAGCGAACCTTTGAGGTCTGCGGTCAGTGCAACGACTTTCGGATTGCTGTTGCCGAGCTCGGCAAGTCCGGCGCCGAAGCCCGAGCGGGTGTCTTTCTTACCCGAATCTACATATTCTTTCATAAGGCAAAGTCTCCCATCGTTTCTTCCAGTTGTTTCATGGCTTCCGCGCACTGTTCCACGGAAGGATTCTTCCCGTGCCACTTGCAGGTGCCGGCCATGAAGTCGACGCCATGGCCCATCTCGGTATGCCAGAGGATCATCACCGGCTTGCCCTGGCCCAGTTTTTCCCGGGCGGCCTTGAAGGTGCCCTCGATGGAGGCGAAATTGTGTCCGTCACCCTCGAGGACGGTCCAGCCGAAGGCGCTCCACTTGCCGTACAGGTCGCCCAGGCCGGCCACGTCTTCGGTCGTGCCGTCGATCTGCTGGTGGTTCCAGTCAGTCATTGCAATCAGGTTGTCCACCTTGTGATGGGCGGCGCTCATCGCAGCCTCCCATATCTGTCCTTCTTCACTTTCACCGTCGCCGACCAGGACATAGACCGTATGCGGATCGCCCTGAAGCTTCTTGGCCAGCGCGGCGCCGATTGCCACGGAAAGGCCCTGGCCCAGCGAGCCGGCCGCCTGGTTCACGCCCGGAAGGCCTTTGTCCACACAGGGATGTCCCTGCAGCCGGGTGCCGAAGCGGCGGAACGTAGCCAGCTCGTCCACGGGGAAATAACCCCGGCGTGCGAGCACGCTGTAGAGCACCGGAGAGATGTGCCCTGCCGAAAGGAAGAACTGGTCGAGTCCTTCACCGCTGCGGCGCCAGTTGTCCGGCGTCACATTCATTTCTTTGAAAAACAGCCAGGTCAGGACATCGGTGGCGCTCATCGAGCCGCCCGGGTGTCCCGAAGCCGCTGCCGTGACCATGCGCACAATATCCCTCCGCACCTGCGAAGCGATTTGTTGAAGGGTATATTCCATAATCAAGAAGGGATGTATCAGTATCGGATAACAAAGATAAGAAAC
>JAEEGG010019601.1_pt1 | contig 13617 bp, 11 predicted proteins | sample 9134161 | NCBI WGS metagenome assembly JAEEGG01 (sample SAMN16246543, study PRJNA631951) | gut metagenome | biome: gut microbiome; feature: rumen; material: CR-attached | host: Bos | place: Iran: Karaj | collected 2018-10 | reverse complement strand
CGAAGCAGAAAAAACAGATGAAAACTCAAAAGAAAATGACAATCATGATTCCAAAGCATCAAATAAAACATTGAGAAATATATTGTTTGCTGTTGGTGGATTAATCGGTTTAATAATAGGTTCTGAACTACTTGTAAAAAGTGCAATTAACATTGCTGTTTCCTTAGGAATCAGCACTGAATTAATCGGTTTAACTCTCGTAGCCCTCGGCACTTCAATTCCTGAACTTGCAACCTCAATAATTGCTTCAAAAAAAGGCGAATCAGAAATTTCTGTAGGTAATGTTTTAGGTTCAAATATATTTAACATAACTGTTGTAGTCGGCATAACAGCAATCATACCTCTTTTCTATCAAAATCCTGGTCTTAATTTGAATTTGGATATTTCACAGCAGATGCTAACGATAAATATACCGATAGTACTCGTTTTTTCTGTGATTTTGCTGCCAATCATGCTTACTGATATGATGATTTCTAGAAAAGAAGGTGTATTTTTCCTAATAATCTATATATGCTATACAATAATGCTTATTCAAAATACAGTAAATCCACCAGATACCAATAAACAAAACTCAGTTCCTGTTGTTCAAGAAGAAGCGACTAATCTACCAACAGCTTCATCACCGATACAACTTCCTTCAAAATAACATAATCTTTATTAATTAAGATTAATAAAAACTTGAAGATAATACCAATATCAGTTAAGATAAAAATAGCTATTAAAGGGGACTAATATAAATGGCATCTACTATTATTGTAACTGTTGCAGTTTTATTATTAATTTTTTGTGTAATAATTACATCTTATGCACTCAGCCTTGTTCCATTCGGGATATACTTCCAATGTAAGACTTCTGGCGTCCCTATTTCAATGTTTCAACTAGCTATGATGAACGTTAGAAAAGTTCCAGTGGGACACATTATAGAAACATATATCAGAGCAAGAAAAGCCAATATTCGTGTAGAACTTAACCGTCTTGAAGTTCATTATCTTTCAAACGGGAATATTGGGAACGTAATAGATGCAATCATAAGTGCCAGCCGTTCAAATCTAAGCTTAGATTTTGAACAGGCAGCAGCAATAGATTTGGCTGGTCGTGATGTTAGCCAAGCAGTAAGAATGTGCGTTCAACCAAGAGTTCTTAAAGCTCCTGAAATTCAGGCTGTAGCAAAAGACGGTGTAGAATTAAAAGTTAAAGTAAACATCACTGTTAGAGCAAACCTAAAAACCATGATCGGTGGTGCTGGTGAAGATACTATTCTTGCAAGAGTTGGAGAAGGTATCGTTTCAGCAATTGGTTCCTGCGAAAAACATTCTGTTGTTTTAAACAGCCCTGATTTAATTACCAAACACGTTATGAGTTGCGGACTTGATGCAGGCACTGCATTTGAAATAGTTTCCCTTGATATTGCAGACATAGATGTAGGCCGCAATATAGGTGCAGCACTTAAGAATGCTCAGGCTATTGCTGATAAGCAAGTTGCAGAAGCTAGAGCAGAAGGCCGAAGAGCTATAGCTGAAGCACTGACTCAAGAAAACAAAGCAGCAGAACAAGAAGCTAGAGCCAAATTGGTAGAATCAGAAATGAGAGTTCCATTAGCTCTTGCAGAAACATTCAGAAAAGGCAAACTGATAGTAAAAAGAAATCAGAATCGAAAAAGGAATACGGCGATGATGCCTGATAATTCAAGCCGTATGGGCTTAAGCTTCGGTGATGACGACTGAGAATATTCCCGAACCGACTCTTGAACAACTTGAGTTCATGAATCGGCAGCATCGCAAAGATTTAAGGTTGCTAAGCCACATGTCTGATGCTCAGTTTCATGTCTTCAGGAAAAATATTTCAATCGGAGTATTTGATGACATGAGTAAAGCTGAAGCCTATGAAATACTAATGTCGATGCTAGCTCTGAATCAGCATCTTATAGAAGTTGCCAAAGCTAAACAGAAGGGTAAAAATTGAGAAACATATCAAACCTAAAAGTCTTGATATTTACAGTTTTCTTGGTTTTTATCCTTTTATTATGCCCTAATAAGACCAAAGCTAGACATTATAGTCCACCTGTCAGGGTTATAGCTAGAGCAGACGTTTTAAGGTTAAGTTACAGTCGTTACAGCATTGTTGAATTTCTTGATGTATATAATGATGATTTTGTAAACCCTTTAGTGATAGAAGCTATTACAGCAGATTCCTGGCACATTCATAGAAAATTTATATCAGACGAAGACTGGCTAGAAAATAGAGGTCCAATAATAATTCAACCAGGTAAATCTTTCCGAGTTGCAGAAAGAAAAAGAGTTGTTGCCGGCGGTAGTCAAAATCACAACTGGTGGTATAAGTGGACAAGATTTAAAGTTAAGACTACAAACTGGGGTGACATTTACTCAAATATGGTTTCTTCTCCATTCCAACCAGATGAAATAGTAGAAATATTAATAAAAGAAGATTTGGTTGATCCAACAACCCAGCCTCAATACCTAAGTCCACAGCAAAGAAAAGAAAACAATCATTACCGTTAGTATAAAAATTGCACTTACCCATTGATAAATATAATTAACTTAGGATAAAATGTTTCATATAATCAAGAGGAGTTACTTTAATGACAAAAGCTTTTGAAGTTTTAACAAAATGCCCAGATATTATAGAAAACAATAATTATTTTCATCCGCAAGATTATAGAAACGTAGATTCTCCAGAAGACGGCTTTAAACTACCTGGCATAATAGACACTCATTGCCACGGTGGTTTCGGATGGGACTTTTCTTTTGGTAACCCAGAAAAAATCAACGAAATGCTTGATAATTTTGTTGTTACAGGCCTTACTGGTGTTATGGCTACAATCATTACCAGTTCTGAAGAACAAACTTTAAAAGCCATAAAAGATATAGTTCAAGTTGCCAAAACCCGCGAAGCACTTCCTATAATACATGGAATTTATCTTGAAGGTCCTTTTTTATCTAAGGAAAAATGCGGTTCACATCAAACAGAACTATTAAAAGACCCTTCAATTGACCTCTTAAAAAAATATCAGGAAGCAGCAGAAGGCTTTATTAAAGTAGTTACTGTCGCTCCAGAACTACCAAATGCAATACAATTCATAAAAGAAGCTGTTGCAATGGGAATAACAGTTGCATTAGGTCATACTAATGCAGATTATAAGACTACAGCAAAAGCAGTTGAAGCAGGAGCAACTATTGTCACTCACCTCTTCAATGCTATGCCGCAGTTACATCACAGAGACCCAAACATATTAACTTACATTTTATCTCATAGAGACTTAGCGGTAGAATTAATAGCTGACTGCGAACACGTATGTCCAGAAATGCTTTCTTTTGTCTTCAGTTTTTATGAAGCCTCTCAGATTATATTAATTTCTGATTCTATGGCAACAACGGGTTTAAACGACGGAGAATACGATTATTACAATACAAAAATCGTAAAGAAAGGCACAAGATGCAATCTTAAATCTGGTGGTTTCTTTGGCGGTGCAACAACACTTCCACAAAGCCTTAAAATAATGTCAGAAAAGACCTATATGTCATGGGGTCTATTGGGAACTAGCGCCTGGCGCACTCCAATAAATCATCACCATTTAAAATCCAGAGAGACAGAAGTTTTCTTTGATTCTAAGATGAATTGGATTTGCTCATCCTTAGACAAAAAACACTGGTTCTGCAAAAAGAGCTAATACATATTAAAGATAAAGTAAAACATCGCAAAACCTCTAGAATTTTGCGATGTTTCTTTTTTAGAGTTTCTCTTTATTAAACCTTATCAAACTCAGCTCTCTGCTTTCAAGCCATAGCTTTCAACAATATTATAAAGTGCAGGAATAATAAACAGGGACAAAGTTGTTGAAGACATCAAACCGAATACCACCACAGAAGCTAATGGGCGTTGGACTTCCGAACCTATTCCGTTAGAAATAAGCAGAGGAAGCAAACCAAGCAAAGTTGTAACTGTAGTCATAAGAATTGCTGGCAATCTATCTTCACAGCCTTGATTTATAGTATCTTCAGTTGAAAGACCTTTGTCTTTTAAATTGTTGAAACAGTTAATCATAACCATACCATCAAGCATTGCCATACCAAATAAAGCTATAAAGCCGATTGAAGCAGGAACAGACAAATATAGATTCATAACAATTAATCCAACAACTCCGCCAATCATAGAAAGAGGAACCATCATAAAAATAATCAAAGCGCTCTTTAAAGAAGCAAAGCTGAGCCAAAGCAGAATAAATACAGAAGCAATAGCTATAGGCACTATAATGCAAAGCTTAAGCATAGCTCTCTGCTGATTTTCAAATTGGCCGCCATATTCGATTGAATAACCAACAGGCAGAGTAATGTTTTCAGAAATTACTTTCTTTATATCTATAAGCGTGCTTCCAATATCTCTATCTTTGATATTGCCCTGAACAACCCATCTACGTTGATTGTTTTCACGATTAATTTGAATAGGACCAATAACTTTCTTAATTTCAGCAATTTGCCTGAGCTGAATTAAGCTGTTATTATTAGTACTTATGAGCATATTTCCAATTGATTCAGGATCATTTCTAAATTTTTCCAGGTAGCGCAGATTTATACTGAATTTTCTGTTATTAAAGAAAACTTCACCGATATTTTCACCGCCAATAGCATATTCAACCATTTCAAGCAGATTATCAACACTGACCCCATGTCTTGCACAGGCTTTTCTATCAGCAATAACCTGAACTTGAGGCTGCCCAAAACTTTGTTCAACAGAAAGGTCGGTTAAACCTTTGATCTTTTCTATCTTATGATGTATTTCTTCTGCAATACTTTGAAGTTTGTTGGTATCAGGTCCATAAACCTTAATTGCAAGTTGGCTTTTAATACCTGAAATTAATTCATCAAAAGAGTTTTGAATAGGTTGTGTAAAATTCAGATTAATTCCAGGAATTTTATTCATTTCTGTTCTAAGGGAATCTACCAGTTGTTTTTTACTAGTGTTTTTGCTGAATATCAATTCTGGATAAAGCTCTATCTGAATTTCACCATAATTTACAGGATGCGGATGACTACCCGCTTCTGGTCTGCCTATTCTCGACACAACCTCTTTAACTTCTTTATGCTTTTTCGCCAATGAACTTAGTTCTTTAACTATATTGGTAGCTTTTTCCAAAGATATTGAAGGAGCCATATTTACCCCTACAAAAATAGAGCCTTCTTCTAAAGTTGGAATAAATTCCGTTCCGACCTGGGTTAAAGCATATAACGATGTTCCGAGACTGATTAGGGCAATAATTATAACTAATTTGCTATGTTTTATTGTCCAATGTCGCATTGGTTTGTAAATTCGTCTCAAATTCCTCATTACAAAAGTATCTTCATCTTTGTCGTTATTAACTTTAAGGAAAATGCAAGAGATACTTGGAATTATCAGCAAAGCAACAAGTATCGAACCAATCATTGCAGCCGATATAGTGAAGGCCATAGGTGAAAACATTTTGCCTTCGTAATTTTCTAGAGTCAGAAGAGGCGTAAAAACTATTATTACAATTATTCCTGAAAATAAAATAGGGTTTGCGACTTCCTTTATTGCGGCAGAAATAATCTTAAATCTAGAAGTATCTTTATTCTTTTTAAGACCTGAAAGTATTGATTCCATCATAACAATAGAACCGTCACACAGCATACCAACAGCAACCGCAATGCCTCCAAGAGACATAAGATTAGCAGAAACTCCAAAATAATTCATAATCATTACAGCAATAAAAGCACAGAGAGGCAAAGATATAACTACTATAAGCGTTGTATGCCAATTTCCAATAAATAAAAGCAAAACAGCCACAACCAGCAAAGCACCTTGCCATATAGCGTTAATAACTGTATTTGTTGCATTGTTTACCAACTTCGCTTGGTCGTAGTAAGGCACCAGTTCAACACCTTTAGGCAGGTTTGTCTTAATCTGCTCGATTTTATCGTAAAGACGACTGATTACCTTAGAAGTATTAGTTCCATAAAGTTTAAGAACAATACCTGAAACCACTTCTTCACCTTCATCCTTTACTACTGCGCCTCTTCTTATTTCATTTCCAAAATCAATTTCTGCGATATTGCTTAACAATACAGGGTTGCCATCAGTTGTTTTTATAGGAATATTGCTCATTTCTTCTATTGAGTCTAGCAAACCAATGCCTCTGACAACCATTTCTTCTGAATCTGTTGTAATGAACTGACCGCCAGCATTACGATTGTTAGAGTTTACGGCATCAATTACATCTTTGATTGTAAGCTTATATTTCAATAACTTTTGAGGGTCTAATCTGATTTGATACTGCAAAACATGACCACCCATTGACAGAACGTCAGTAACTCCTTTTACCGTCTGCAGCTGATATTTAATTACCCAATCATTAAGCTCTCTAAGCCAAGTATTTAAGTCTTTACCTTCTGTATTAACTACTTTGGGGTCTGCTTTTAAATAATACATAAAAACTTGCCCCAAACCGGTTGTAATAGGGCCTAAGGTCGGTTTTTCTTCTAATTCAGGCAAATCAGCAACAGCTGCCGATAAGCGTTCACTTACAAGCTGTCTGGCAAAGAAGATGTCTACGCTGTCTTCAAAATAGACATAAATTACAGCTAGGCCAAAAGCAGAGGTTGATTTAACCATAGTAACACCTGGCAAACCATTCATTGTAGACTCTATTGGCCAGGTTATGAGGCGTTCTATTTCTTCTGGTGCCATTCCATGACTTTCACAGAAAATAGAAACCATTATAGGCGAAACATCTGGGAAAGCATCAACTGGCATTTCTTTATACTGTCGAATACCTACCGCAATTATTGCTATTACAGCTATAACTACCAGCCAAGGGCGTTTTAAAACAGCTATTGGTAATTTTTCAAGCATATTAATCTGCCTCTTTCCTTAGTGCCCATGTCCAGCGTGAGGGTCTATTCCACTGGTTACCACAATGGATTTCAGAGTGAACGCACCTTTGGCAACGTATTTTGTTCCAGTTTTAATACCGCTAATTACTTCTATGTTTCCGCTGTCTTCTCTTCCAACAACTACGTCAACAGGCTTAAATCCGTCATCAGATTCTACAAATACTACATTGCTGCCTTTTATATTTTGAACAGCTTCTTTAGGTAACACTATTGGAAGATTATCTGCTGAAATATTGATTTTACCAGTAACAAAACTGCCAGGTCTGAACCTGTTATCGTGATTGTCTATTAGAACTCTAACCATTGCTGTTCTTGTATCTTCGCTGATTATAGGGCTTACTGTTATTATTTTCCCTATTGTTTTATCTTCTTCATCAGAAACAATCGTGACCTTTTGACCTTCTTTCAAAGAAGAAAGATCTTTGCTTGAAGCCTGTAAATCAGCATAAACAGAATCTAAATCTGCGATGGTAAAAATTGTTTTGTTGCTTTCTGCTTCTTCCCCAAGTTCAATATTTCTTGCTATAACGGTTCCAGAGCGTTTTGCCTTAATTTCTACGTGAGAAAACATTTCTCCGTTGCTATGAGAATGCTTTGCATTCTTTTCATTGTAAATACAGCTATTATCTACACATTCTTTTTGATAAACCGCACCACTAATATTTAATTTTGCAATATCATTGGTAGTTAAGCCTAAAATTCTTAAATTCTGCTCTGCGGAATACATTCGAAATTCATCTGTTTTATGACTTTGTTCTATTTCGAAAAGCCTCTGTTTAACTTCGTATGCTATAGTATCTCTTACAGAAAAGTATTCAGCTCTCGCTTTATCATAAGCACTTTTGGCATTCAAATAGTCGTTTTCGCTGATAATTTTATCCTTAAAAAGTTTACTTTTTCTATCGAAGCTCTTTTTACTTATAATAAATTCTGAATATGCAGCAATAAGCTTGGCACGATATTCTCCCATATCTGAATTATTATCATTTAACAGACTGTCAGTATTGTCTGGCATCTTAGAAAGAGCTTTCAGAAGCTTATTCACATTTTGATTCATGATTTTAGCTCTTTCCAAGTTCATTTCAGAAATAGCAGTCTGATTGAATCTTTCGTAATATTCAGACTTTGCCTGCCCCATAACAGCACTATCTAACACTGCCAAAGTCTGACCTTCCTGAACCTTATCTCCTACATTGAAAAATATTTTCTGACAAATTCCGCTAGCCCTGGCTACATGATGGGTTTGGTTATTAGTATTAATTTTTATTTCACCATTAAGAGTAATATTCTTAGATAAGCTTCCTTTTGAAGCCTCTGATACAACTATGTTAGAGGCTTTAATCTGTTCTTGGGTTAATTTTATGCCTTCATCATGATGGTCGTGATGTTCTCCGTGGTCATGACCGTGATTATGACCATGTTTATGATTATGATTATGATTATGCTCATGCTCATGCTCATGATCATGTTCGTGATTATGGTCTTGTTGGTGGTGATGACTATGTTCATTATTGTGGCCATCATTATCTTCATCTTGGTCGTGATCATGGTCATCATCATCATGATACTTTTCATGATGATGTTCCTTTGAATAATTATTTTCAGTATGAGCTGAAAGAATTGAAGTATAGCTGAATATAAGATATATTAGTATTATAAAAATAGCTGTTTTTTTACACATAATTATGTTTCCCTTAATATTAGAAATTATAAAGTAAAAGAGGTAAGAGGTGAGAGATGAAGTTTGATAATTAAACAATCCCCTTATCTCTAAGCTCTAATCTCTTTTCTCTAGAATAAACCAAGCGTTCTCAAAATCAGTATTTGTATTACAAACATACTGATACCACTTACATTTGTCCTGTTAATATGGCATACTCACTAATTGCGTTGAATAGTTTACATTGCAATTCCAGATGCAATAATTCTGTTTCAAGAAGTGATTTTTTTGCATCAAAAAGGTCTAGCAAACTCTTTTCACCAGAATTAAAAGCTGTTTGAATCTGTTCATACGCTTCTTTTGCTGATGGTAAAAGCATGGTTTCAAGATTGTGAACTTCTTTTGTCAAAGATTCTTTTTCTTGAAATGCAGTATAAATCTTTGCAGAAATTTCTGAATTTACGCTGTCTATGCAAAGTTTTGCTGCTTCAACTTCAGCTTTTGCACTCTGCATTTTTCCCTTAACAGAATTTCTAGTTAACGGAATAGAAGCTTCAACAGCAAAAGCATGGTCTGAAGTAGCTCTATATTTGCTATAATTTACAGTTAACTCAATGTCAGAAATTCTTTCTGACTTAGTCATATTATATTCTGACTCTGCTAATTTTAACTCAGCCTTTGCCAAGACTAATTCAGGCAAGTCTTCAATATTTATATTTTCAGGAGCAGATAATTCTTCTTTTATGAAAGATTCTGAGTTTACAGAAATACCTTTATATTCAAAAGTTTTTTCACCTAACAAGGTTGCTATTTCGTTCTTAAGTGAAGTTATATCTAGTTCAAGATGCTTCTTTAGAGTTTCTTCTCTGGTAAATTCCACATAAGCTCTTGTGGAATCAATTTGAGCAAGTTCACCAGCTGTAACTCTTTTATTTACACTCTCTGAGGTTTGCCTGGCAAGTTCAATGGATTCCTTCTGTATTTCAAGCTCTTTTTCTAGCTGATATAGCTTAAAAAAAGAAGAAGCAACTTTGAGCTTCATTTCTTTCTTTGCAATTTCAACTTTTAACATTTCTGCGGTTTTTGTGGAATTTGCTATTCTGATACGCTTTTTCCTTTTACCGGCTGTTTCTATCGTTTGAGACAAGCCTATACTGGATTTCATTGAAGAAGTCTTTTTATATTCACCATTTCCTGCAAAATCTTCTGCCCCTATAACCAAACTTGGCGGAGGAGTTACTTTTGCTTGTCTTACCAAACCTTCGTATTTTCCTTCCTGCTTCATTAAAGCAAGAAGAGAAAGATTTGAAGTAATTGCTTTTTCTAAGGCAGTTTTTAAAGTCAAGGTATTAGAATTACATTTTTGTGCTTCTTGTTCAGCATAGAGGTTTGAAGCTAAACAGAAACATAAGATTGATACGAGAATTTTATTTATATTCATTGTTTTTACTTTCATAAATAAGTTTTTATGTAGTTGGAAAATTAGGAGCTAAAGCCTATGTTATAGATAAGAAATAAGAGAAGAGATGAGAGATAAGAGAATTGGCTTTAGTAGATGATAGTCTGTGGTATAACCGTCATTGCGAGCCTCTAAAAGAGGCGTGGCAATCCAGTCTACATATAAAATTAAAGATTTAAGATTAAAGATATAAGAATTCTTATGTCTCCATATTTAGTCTTATATCTCCATCTTTGGTCTTGAATCTTACAATAAAAACAACAAAAACCAACTACAATAACTACGCTGGCAAAGCCAGCTATTTAAGAGATAAAAGGATAGTTTAGTTACTACTCTATCGAAATTCGCTGCTACAACCACTGTTGCCCTCTTTACAAAAGAAGGTGTTTTATGGATTGCTACATTGCCATGCATACTTCGTATTTTAGCAAAAAGTGGCGGCTTTAGAACCCTAATCTCTTATCTCTAATCTTTTCTCTCTAAAAAGGGTATCAAATAATTAAAACAACAGTCTTAATGCTGTTAAGTTGAGAAGATTCTATTTCAGGCTTAATAAATAAAAACTCGCCTTTATTTATATCTTTACTTTTAAAAACTATTTCTGAATTAAATGTAAAAATCAAATGATTTATGAAATAATCACCAAATGAAACCACTGGATTCTGAGTCGGGTGGTCATGAGGTTCTTCGCTATCGCAACAGTCATGAGGCTTTGAATGCTTTTGATGATTTGCGTTAGAATCTGAGCAATGATGGGAACAATGGCTGTGTTCATGCTCAATTATACTATTATGTGAAATAAATACAGGTGTAATTTCTTTACAAAAAATATGCTCAAATTCAAAGACAGACAACAAAAAGCTAAAAACCGCCCAAATAATAATTATGTTTTTAAACCTTCTTGTCAATTCTATTACCTCTATGCTAAGGTTAGCATATCCATAATTACTAATCAATAAAAATAGGTTATAAAAAGATTATATGAATATTTATCTAATTGATTTCGAAAATGTAGGTGAAACTTCCTTAAATGGTATCGAAGATTTAAATTCCGATGATAAGGTTTATATATTTTATAGCAATAAAATAAAAATAAATCTCTTTTCTAGAGCTGAAATAGGCTTTATAAACACAAATAAACCTGCAAATATTTCTGAAAATCAAAAAAGAAATTACTTAGATTTTCAATTAGCTACTTTTCTAGGATATTTAATTTCTAACAAAAACGAATGTAATTATCATATTATTTCAAAGGACCAAGGTTATATTAGTTTAATAAATTTTTGGAAAAATAAAAATAATATATATATCAACCAACAACAAAGCATTAAGCAAGAAATTATAAAAACAAATAACGAACAAAACGAAACAAGTTCATTAAAACTACAAAACAATAAATCTAATTCTATAAAAAGATCAGAAAACATTTCCAACACAACAAATAAACCAACTACAGACAAAGCAAAAAACAACAATAAACATCAAAAAAGCGATAACAAATCAGTAAAAAATACCAGCATTTCAGAGACTATTCCAAATGAATGGAAAAAGAAAATAAGAGATATAAACAAAAAATGCAATTTAGAATTAAAAGATAATGAATTTAGAGTTGTTTATAAAGTGTTCATAGCAAGCTCTAACAAAGATAATTTTCTTAAAAATCTCAAAAATACTTTAAAAAAGAATAAAGTTTCTTCAGTTTATGAAAATCTATCGTCAATATTTGAAGAATATATAGTGAAAATTGCTTCCGAAAATAAATAATTTAATGAGGTATATCTCTGTTGCTACCAGTCAGCCTATAAAACTATAACCTTCTTATGAAAGGCACTTGTCTAAAACTCGAAATTCACAAATATTTTAGTTTGTGGAATAATGCCTTTGCACTAGATTTAGTTAGAATCTAGACTTACTTTACATTAAAACTGCCTAGATAACGAAATGTAAAAGAGCTATTTTCAATTAATTTTTTATACTTTTCATAATTGCTGTTTGAACATTCAATCAAATAATGATATTTCCCAAGCATAGTTTTTTCTGGTCGGTCATGAATAGTGACTAATTTCATTTTTAGTTCTTCCATTTTTCTCATCAAATCAGGCAGATACTCTGCCGAACCTGTTGCTACAAAAGCCAACCTTCTAGAAGAATTGGTTGAAGGTTTGTTTTTTGATAACACATAAAAACGAGTTTTATTATTCTTGTTATTTTGAATGCTTTCAGCAAGAATACTTAGCCCATAAACTTGTGCACAGGCTACAGAAGCTATAGCGCCACAAGAAACATCTTTGCTTTCAGAAACCATTTTTGCCCCTTCTGCCGTACTAGATACTTCTATTACTTTTGCATTAGGAATGTTTTTATTTAGCCAATCCCTGCCTTGAACAATACCTTGCTTGTGGGAATAAACTGTCTTAATGTCAGATAACTTAGCTTGTTCAAGGGTAAGAAGATTTTGGTTGATAGGCAATTCAACTTCACCAACAACAGAAACTTCTGTTTGTGCTATAAGAGTATCAACATAATCTATTACCGCTCCACCTATAGTATTTTCCTGTGGAATAACAGCGTAATTACTTTCTCCGTCTAGAAGTGCTTTTACTGTTTCATTTACTGTTTTATATGGAAGATAAATTCCCTGCTTTCTGAAAAATTTACCACAAGCTTCCTGAGTATAAGTGCCCTCTGGCCCTAAATAGCTGATTTTTGCCGATTTATAAGGAAGTAGTGCTAATAATTTTTGGTGTATTGAAATTGGCTCTGTTAGTGCAAAACCAATGGTTGAAATATAAAAAATAAATATTATAGTTATTAAAGATATTTTTTTCATATAATTAATTTCCTAACATGAATTAAGCTATTCTAGCATAGCAAACTAAATGGTAAATATATTTTTTAGATTTCAGAGCATAATGTTTCTATTGCCAATTCAACCCCCATTGTGTGGTAATTCAAATAGATTACATTCATTTTTTAGCGGAAGCTTTTTTATATATAGCTATGCTGCTTTCATTTGTATAAAAATGCCATAAACGATAAACATAACCGATCCCAAAAAGAGTTTCCTTATCATACACAGACTTACTCTTAATCAAAGAATCACCTAATTCAGCTTTCATTATTTGATAAAAAATATATCATTTGTTAATTTTTGAAAAGGACAACAAGAAATTAGCAAAAGACAGGGTCAACTTTTTTAGTTGTTAATCTATATTTGAAATAAGTTATCGCAAGAAGCTAAGTAAAAACCAAGTTTATTGTATATTTAATTCGTTTTTATCTCCAACCAAAAATGTCTTTTTAGAAAAGACCTTTTTAATACAGAAATTATATATAATCACTGCTTAGAGAAAAGAGAATAGAAATAAAGAGGTTAAGGGATTATTTGTTTTTTTCAAACACAACAAATACTTAATTTCAAATTTCTAGACTTTTATTTCTAAATAATCAGGATTTTAGCTTATAGCTTAGGGCTTGAAGCTAAAAAAAGGAGATAGTTTATGAGGTTAAATTCAAATTCTTTGTTCAGAAATATCTTTTTGCTTATGGCTTTAATATCTAGCCTTCTTCTT
>JAEEGG010019599.1_pt1 | contig 13617 bp, 11 predicted proteins | sample 9134161 | NCBI WGS metagenome assembly JAEEGG01 (sample SAMN16246543, study PRJNA631951) | gut metagenome | biome: gut microbiome; feature: rumen; material: CR-attached | host: Bos | place: Iran: Karaj | collected 2018-10 | reverse complement strand
ACTGCTCGATTCCCTTATGACCGAGCTGGAAGTGAACGAGAGGCTTGCTGCCGACTTCCCTGAGGTCTGCTTTCCGATTCAGCAGCTCGACGGCATCGCGAACCGATGCGCCGGGCAGCTCTACCATGGCGAGCGTACCCGGATCACCTGGACGAGCAACGAGATCGTGCTCCCGACGATCAAGGGAAGCAAGGCCAGCGGCGTGGTGGTCCGCGTGGCCGGCATCACAGGTCGAATCCGCGGTATGAAATATAAGCGTCCTGACGGTCGAAGCGTCCGCCCGAGCCTGGTGGTGATCGATGATCCGCAGACCTCGGAATCTGCCGGTAGCCTGGAACAGACCCGCAAGCGCATCCGCGTGCTCGCCGGGGATATCCTCGGCCTCGCGGGTCCCGGTCAGAAGATTTCGGGAATCATGCCGTGCACGATCATCAGACCAGGCGACATGGCCGACATCATCCTGAACCGGCAGACGCATCCGGACTGGAATGGCGAGCGCACGAAGATGGTCTACAGCTTCCCGAAGAACATGAAGCTTTGGGAGCAGTATGCGGATATTCGGGCAGAGGCTCTGCGTACCGATGGGAACATCCAGCAGGCAACGGACTTCTACGCGAAGCACAGAGCCGAGATGGATGAAGGAGCGAAGGTGAGCTGGGAGGCTCGATTCAATCCCGACGAGATCAGCGCGCTTCAGCATGCCATGAATTTGAAGTTCCAGGATGAAATCGCATTTGCGGCCGAATACCAAAATGATCCGCTCCCCGAAGACACCGGTGGTGAGGAGATTCTGAGCATCGACGCAATCTGCGAAAAGATCAACGGGCTCCCGCACAACAAGGTCCCGCTGGCCTGCAACCACGTCACCACGTTCATCGATGTTCAGAAAGCGCTTCTGTTTTATGTGGTGGTCGCCTGGGCGGACGACTTCACTGGTTCCATCATAGATTACGGGAGCTGGCCCGATCAGCACAGGCGCGAATTCTCGCTCGCCGACGCGAATCCGACCATCCAGAGTTTGAATCCGCGAGCAGGGCTTGAGGGCGGCCTGTATGCGGCTCTGACCGCACTGACCGATGACCTGCTCGGTCGCGAGTGGGAGCGTGAGGACGGGGCCATGATGAAGATCGAACGGGCTCTGATCGACGCAAACTGGGGGCAAAGTACCGATTTGGTCTACGAATTTTGCCGCGAATCCAAGTTCGCCGGTGTGGTGCTGCCGAGCCATGGTCGATATGTCGGCGCGAGCTCGAAGCCGATGACGGAATACCGCAAGCAGCCGGGTGACCGCCTGGGCTTCAACTGGATGATGCCGTCTGTAATCAAAAAGCGGGCTGTCCGGCACGTCATCTTCGATTCGAACTTCTGGAAATCGTTCGTCCACGCTCGCCTCGCAGTGCCGACTGGTGACCACGGCTCCCTCACGCTCTACGGACGTGTCCCCGGCATCCACCAGCTCCTGGCCGAGCACCTCACTGCGGAATATCGCGTGAAGACTTCCGGTCGCGGCCGCACTGTGGACGAATGGAAGCTGAAGCCGGAGCACCACGACAACCACTGGCTGGACTGCCTGGCCGGCTGCGCGGTGTGCGGGTCTATGCTCGGATGCAGCCTTCCGGAGTTCGGCGCGGTCGTCCCGAAGAAACGTGGTCGCATCAAACTCTCAGAACGCACGGGGACGCATATCACGACGGGGGAACCTCGGCGCAAGCTCAAACTATCAGATATGAGGAGAAACACATGACAAAAAACCTTGACGAAGCCGCGGAGATCGTCCGCGGCGTGGTCATACGCATTTTATCGGAAAAGAATGCTGAAATAGAGCATAAAGGACTGGATATCACGCAGAGAGATGCTTATGTAACAAGCGATCCCTCAAACCAAGGAAAGGAACCTCAAAATGAAGATGAAGGATGATGACACGACAGTCCTCAACCAGCTGACCGCGCTGGCCCAGCTGTCTCGCCCCGAACTCATTGACCGCTGGCGTATGCTGTATGGCCATGAGCCGCCGAACTCCAGCAAGGAATTCCTGCGGCACCGGCTGGCCTACCGCGTCCAGGAACTCTTCTATGGCGGCATGGATGAGGAGCTCAAAGAGAAACTCAAGGCGGAACCGCTTCCCGGACGCAAGGAGCAGGAAGGCATGCTTAAGGACGGCATGAGACTGGTCCGCACCTGGCGCGACAAGGAAATCCTCGTGACCGTCTGCGGCGACAAGTTCGAATACGATAACCATCTGTACCGGTCTCTGTCCGGGATCGCACGGAAGATCACGGGCACGAACTGGAACGGATATGAATTCTTCGGAATCAAGAGGGTGCGCAAATGCAAACAGTGAAACGATGCGCGATCTATACGCGCAAGAGCCATGAAGAAGGGCTCGAGATGGAATTCAACTCGCTGGATGCCCAGCGAGAGGCAGCCGAGGCATACATCGCCAGTCAGAAGACGAATGGCTGGGTATGCCTGCCGGAACACTATGACGACGGCGGCTTCTCCGGCGGCACTCTGAACAGGCCCGCGCTCAAGAAGCTCCTGGACGACTGCAAGGACGGGAAGATTGATATCGTGGTCGTGTACAAGATCGACCGACTGTCGCGTTCCCTGTGCGACTTCGCGGAGCTCAGCCGCAAGTTCGAGGAGTGGAACGTGGCCTTCGTCTCCGTCACGCAGGAAATCAACACGAACACGTCCGCAGGGCGCATGATGCTCAATATCCTCATGACCTTCGCCCAGTTCGAACGCGAGATTATCGCCGAACGAATCCGCGACAAGATGTCCTCCGCCCGAAAGAAAGGGAAATACATTGGCGGCATCCTCCCCATCGGCTACCGCGCTGATGCGGCGGCCATGAAGATCGTCGTCGTGCCGAAGGAGGCGAAGATCGTCAGGCTCATATTCGACACCTTCCTGGAATCGTGCTCCATCAAGGAAGTTCAACGTGAGCTTGCCCGGCAGGGGATCAAGACTCCTGTCCGCAAATCAAAGAAGGGGCGTTCGTATGGTGGCCGCGCAATCAACTACGCCGTGATCCGATCGATCCTCCAGAACCCGATCTACATCGGCAAGGTGCGGTATCGTGGCGAGGACTACGATGGCGAGCACGAAGGCATCATCCCGGAAGAACAGTTCCAGGAAGCCCAGCGCTGGCTTAAGACGAAAGTGATCTCCCATCCCTCCGCCGAGGTGGAAAACCCATTCACCGGCCTCATCTTCTGCGGGCACTGCGGCACGGCCATGTTCCGCACAAAGAAAACAAACCAGAGTGGACGCCAGTATCACTATTACGTCTGCATCGGCGACCAGCGACGCGCATTCAAAGAGTGTCCCGTTCACCGCGTTTCCGCGAACGACATCGACAGGATCGTGCAGAACCAGATCGAGGTTATCCTGAACACGCCGACCATGCTTGCGAAAGTCTCTCTGGGCGAAATCGCGCCGGAAATCCTCAGGTCCGAGGTCACCGACATGAAAACGGTATGGGCCTGCATGTTCCCAGCAGAACGCCGCAAGCTCGCCCGAGCGCTGATCAAGAAAATCCTGATCTTCGAAGACGAAATCAAGCTCGTGTTCCGCGGCAAGGACGTCGCCGTGGCGCTGTCCGACTGCGGAATCAATTGCGAGGTCGAAAACGCCGCCTCCGGACAGGAATACGTCATAAGCCTGCCATTCCACCGGAAACGGTACGGCAACCGGACTGTCATCGTCCTCGATGAGGAGCCGCCGGAGACCGGCGGGCTAAACCAGATGCAAAGCGCGTTGATCAAGGCGAATCGGGGCATGGATGCGCTGATCAGCGGGGAAAAGCCGACCATCGATGCCGTCGCGGGTGACCTCGGCGTTGACCGCTCGTTCGTCGCAAAGAACCTTCAGCTGGCCAACCTCGCACCCGATATCGCCAAGATGATCTGGGAAGGCCGGCAGCCCAAGGGCCTGACGCTTCACAAGCTCCGCGAGGGAATCCCGGATAGCTGGGCGGAGCAGAGACGGGTGCTGTTGGGGTGAGGGAAGAGGTCCGTTGATTCAGGTCGTGTACCTGAGTTGGCGGACCTTTTTTTGTTTTGTGGGGATGGAGCAGGATGAGGTCGGGTGGTCATGGGATGTAACTGTTGATTGCACAGGGGGCAAGGTAAATAATCAAGTTTTTTTTTGGAGATTAGCCTTGATTTTTTCTAGTAACAGGATATATTTCATCAAGAAAAACGTTACAACTCACATCTTGAAGGAGTTTTTTGCAGATGATTTCAAAGAATAGAAAAAAGCCGAACTTCAGGAGACAGGTTAAATATGCTACTCCAGATGCAAACAACGATGCATCGTCTTCTGATATTGGGAATGTTCCTCCCAGCGAAGATGAGGTATCTCCTGATATGGATGACGAATCAGAACCTGTTATCGTGGCGGAGGGCAATTACGTTGATCTGCAGATAACCTTGAATTATACTGCTCGACCGACACCACATTGGGATGTTCTTGAAATAAAATCCGCCCGACTGCCATGGTACGAAGGACATAATAAAAACCTGATTCAACAGATGATCAATTCATCTTTTGAACAGGCAATAACAGAGAAACCGATAGATTTTCAGTTTTTCTGGGAGAAAATAGCAGACAGTCTTTCCAGGGATTTCAACCGATCAAACGGATGTTTGATCTCTTTTAGTCTTGATGTAGCTGTTAAAGAAATAGACGACACAATTTCCACTTATTTCGAGAATATTCCAAGTGGACATGTTTTGCCTAAAGGAACCGATTTGTATTCTCAATTTTTCAATTGTTCCAATGTTGCTGTGCGTAAATTTGAAGAGAAAGGAGATTGGTTGCACATTGAGTTCAATTTGAATATCGGACATGTGATCGAAGATATAGAATTGTGCTGCAAATCATTAAAAGAATTAAAAGTATCGCCCAAGACATTCAATCGTGGGAATTTTTTCCCTGATGAAGTTATCAGTATTGATTTCCCATTAACACAAGATATCCGTGATCTGTACTCCCAATCAGAACAATCTGAACCGAAATATATGCTGCGTTTGTGCCCCTTTAAAAGATTTGAACAGGAAAAAGAAGGGCAGACGACGTGGATTGAAGTTCCCCTTCGTCCTCCGGAACTAAGCAATAAAAGGAAGATATTCAAGAAAGTTATCCTTTTCATGGATATGGGATCCACAAACACAAAGTATATTGAATACTATCCGGAAAGTAATAAAATCAATAAGGAAGGTCCGAAAGACACTCAGGATTTTTGTAAAAGTCTTGCTGTTGATTACGATAAACAAAAACTTGTTGGTATGGGACCAGACTTCTTCATCATTCAACTGACCCGTATAGTTAAAAGTTTGGATTCATTCTTCCTTGATCAATCCAAGGCGATTTCCAAGGTTTACTGGGCGTTTCCCCGTTTCCAGGAAGGAAATGCTCCATCCGATTCCTTTTATAAAAGAGTCTCGCATGTGGTAAGCGAGCAGATTAAAAGCATTATTCCCGGAGGATTTGAACTTATTCCAGAAGATATGGCATTAAAAGGGATGTTTAAGGATGTTTTTCAAACTCTTTCAAAAAAGGGGAAAGAAGAAAAAGACGTTGTTGATGCTACAAACCAGAGGAATATGAATTGGTATAGATATAAACTTAAGGAGTATAGGGACAAATGGCTTATTGTACGTTTGTTTTCTAGCGAACCCCAACGACCAAAGGAGGTAACTCTTGAAGATTTCTACAAGAAGTGCCTTGCTTTGGATTGTCAAGATGGCATGAAGAATTTCATTCTTCTTGATGCAGGAGGGTTTACGTTGGATGTCGTAGTAAACATTGATAACAATCCTATTTTGGAACAAAGCTATAAAGCTGGAGGTGTACAACTCACGCAGAAACTACTGGAAAAAATGCAGAGTCGCCCGAATTACCAGAAAACAATATACAAAGATGCGGAGAAGGAGAAAAAAGATATTTGTTTAAATCGATCAAAGACCTTTAGGGAAGATTTACGTATTTTGACGGAGAATCTTTACGGACCGAAACTCGATTCAATCGTTGATACAATATCAGAAAAAACGAGCGGGAAACAGAAGTTCGTTCTTGTTTGTTCCGGACTGGCAGCCAACAATCCTTTTTTTGTTGATGTCCTGAAGAAAAAAATGATGGAAAAGGGAATCGTATCTGAAGATAGTCAGATCCAGGATACGAAATCATTATATAATTTTATTATTGGTATTATTGGGAAAGAAATTTTTTCCAATTCAAGTCTAGAGATATACAATAGTTTCATTGAAATCGCCCAGAGAGACAACAATATTCCTACGGATGGAACTTTTGACATTAGCGGTGGAATGTTTATGATAAAAAAAGAGGCGAATCATGATAAGAACTAATTATGACTTGCTGTCGGACATCAGTATTTTTTCTGAAGAAACTAAAGATGATTTTATTGTAATCTCCAGAAATCTCATTAATCTCCTTTATGCCGACGAATCTCCTGAATTCCGAAAAAAAATATCGGTTGTTTGCAGGAAGAAGGAATGTTTTCTGAAGGAGCTTAAAACAACGGATTCCATTAGTCATTACATCTGCAATCCGGAAGAGATTTCGGAAAAGATTTCCGTTTCCCGGATTATTGCAAGAAAAGCACATGTGATTTCCGAAAAAATCTTTTCCATGAGATCTGTATCGGAAATCACTGGAAATAGGAACGAATTACGGAGCGACGACATGACAATTATCGGATCCATAGACGACATGACAGTTATCGGCACCATTTTTGTATTTATCTGTCTTGCTATTGCCTGGATAGTTTTTATCCGGCAACAGAATACCACATGCCGAGAGGCGGTGGATTATTTGACGGATGCAATTGAGAGAAATCCTGAGAACCGCATTTGGTGTGAAAAGGTTTTGAATACAATCGGGAAAAAGAAGTGGGGCTCGGGGAAAAATGAATGGAGCTGGGAATTTGGCCTCCAAAATAGCAAATTATTGGAAGCAGAACAAAAAATGGCAATAGGTTATTTCGATTCATGCACCCCCCCGTTTGACTATCGGTGGATTGCTCCGAGCAAAGGCGATAGTTTTGATTCTAAAACAATGGAAACCTCTGGAGAGCATCTCCCTTATGTTTACCAATTATTATGCCGAGGGATTATTGTTAATAAAACACCTGTCTTAAAAGGATGGGTCTTGTGTGCGACGAAGGATTTCCTGACCATGGAGAAGATCGGGGACCAAAGTCTCACAGAGTACTGTAGGAGTGAGAATCATGAGTCTTTTGAAAAAAGGAACATCGAGTTCACTGAGGATTATTGTCATGCAATGCACTTTTTTTTCAAAGAGGAATTATCCAAATTGCTTGAGCAATTCTGTCAATATGACGAACGTTATCGAAAGACCGCTTATTCGGTGGGAGACAAATATTATGATGACTCCATGGATTCCGAAGAAATTTCCATTCCAGAACATGCTGTCGTTACAAAGATTATACGACAGGGGCTATATCGGAACAATGAACTGATTATCAAACCTCTTGTATCCGTTAAGGAGGAATAATAATGCAAGAACAGAACTCACCCATTGATATTGCAACTATAACTGAGGATCTGAATTCAGATGTAGAAATCTTTACCCAATTCGCGTGGGAAGTCCTGGGATCCGATTCCGATCTGTCCACTTCCGTGCCAATTGAAGATGATGATGCCTTTTTTGTTCAGCCAGGATTGAAAGATATTATCATTTCAAAAATCGCGACACTGGGACATCGAGGGAAATTTCCCCGTCAATACGACTGGGAAAACCTTATTCCAACTCTTGCCGCAGAGGAAGAGCTCTTCTGGATCGCCCATAAAAGACAAGATAAGACATTTGACTTATATCTCGGGATAAAGAGCAATCATACTGAAATTGAAAAGACCGATTTCAAAAAAAGATCTGACCGATTTCAAATACTATGCGACTCGTTTTCAAAACGCGCTTTCCCAGAGTCTTTGTTATCTAGTCAAGCCCCAGATAAAACCGCCGAGAATCTGGCCGCGATAATTGATATGCCGCACGTGTATTGTCTGACCGGCATGCCGTCATTTAAAGACACGGACATAGACAAAGTCGTTTCCGAACGTGATGAGGAAAAACGTCCATTCTCCAGCATTAACGATATTCTGGAAGCACATTTAAACGTAGATGGAGAATTCTACATTATCTTTTCTATTACTCCTGCGCCGAATAGATGTATCCAAAAAGCCTTTCATGATAAATTCACGCTGAAAAACAAGATCAAGCCGCTTCTTGAGCAAACAAAGAATAACACAACGGGAAAAAGCTGGGGAACGAATGAGGGAATCAGTATAACACCTGCACACCAAACCAAATCTTCTTCGGATAGTCATACAAAAAAGCATAACTGTCTCAAAGCTCTCTGGAAAACCGTTGTTGGCGGAGAAAGCGCCCACACTCATTCAATGTCAACGACAGATGTTCCCGAGCTGAAAGTAACAACCACAGGCAAACATCAGGATTTCAACGAAAGCAAATCGATTTCCTTTACGGTCACAAATTCTAAACTGAAGTTTGTTGACACTCTGCTTGATGAATCCCTGAAGCACCTTCAGCAGGTTCCTGGAACAGGCGGCTTTTTCTCCATTATTACCGTATACTCAAAGAATCAATTGCTCGGCGAAAGTTTATCCCGTTCACTTAAGGCAGCTCTTTCCGGAAGTCAAAGCTACTTGCACCCGATTCAGATTTTTAATATAACTGGACGAAAAGACTATCCTTTTTTGACAAAACCCTCATTTCAGATCCTTCAGGAGAATGGTATTTATCCAGATGTTTTGAACTGCGAAAAAGCTTGCCAGATGTTTCTGCTTCCGGATGCGGATCTTCCGGGTGTCAAACTGAAAAAGAGTGTTTTCTATTCCAGACCAGACAATGATGAGAAATCCAATGTCAATCTTGGTGCGGCATCGTATTATCTGAATCCAGTTATTCAATCTCCATTCGGCAAACGGGATGTTTCTGTCGAGAACTTCAGGATTCCGGAAAAAGATTTATGTAGCCACGTGTTTCTAGTGGGAACAACCGGAAGCGGAAAAACGGAAAGAGCGGCCTATATATTGAATAATTTAGGCGACAGCTCCCGCTTGCTTATCCTTGAAACCGCAAAAAAGACATATCGGGATAAGATCAAAAGACCGGGACACAAGCTCTGTGTATATACTCTGGGAAATTCACAAAACAATCCTTTCCGTATTAATCCGTTTTATTTTGAACCGGGCTGCAACTTAAAACAGCATATTTCTGTTCTTGCAGATGCAATTGCGGATCTATTGCCAATGGAAGCCCTGATTGGCCCCAAGCTTCGTGAGGCAATCGAAAACTGTTATACAAATTGCGGGTGGAATATCGAAACCGGTGTTTGCCATCAGACAACCAATTATCCGGATATGATCTCCTTTAACAGTGAAGTCAATAAGATCTGTCAATCTTTAAGTGATTATGGGCCGGAAGTTCGCTCGAATTATCGTGGTGCTCTGCTGAACCGTTCGCGCATCTTCATAGATGGTGTTTATCAGGACATTTTTGCTTATGATGGTAACAAGCCCGTCGATCAGATGTTTCCCCCGGATACTGATGTCATTATTGAAATGGAGGATATGCCGCCCAGCGAGATCAATATGCCGGCTTTTATCATTTCAATTCTCTTACATCGGATTCGCGCTGTGCAGACGATCAATACCGCGAACAACCCTTCATGCAGGAAATTTATTGTCGCGATTGAAGAAGCACATAATGTCCTTTCCCGGAAATTTACAGAGAAAACTGACGAGGGGCAATCCGGTAAAGGAGGTCATCTAGTCAATCAGGTTGTCCGACTTCTTGCTGAAGGGCGCGGTTTGAATATCGGAATCATGGTCATTGACCAATCCGCCAATACAATTGCTCCGGCAGTCATAGCAAATTCCAATATGAAGATTGTTTTCCGCCAGGAAGATGGGGAGGAAATCAAGACAATCGGCACGGCCATTGGGTTGAAGGAAGAAGACTGGAACGATCTGCAGATGCTTGGCACAGGAGAATGTATCATAAAAAGCAAGACCTCGTTCAAACCAATCAAACTTGCACCATTGTCCGAGCGGGATATTATGGATCTGGGCTATCCGCGCAGCAAACCGTTGCAGATGAATTCGTATCCCTGTGCACCTTACATTTTCTGCGAGAGAATATTGGAAGGCTTATACACATCGGGAGTCTATACGATTTCTCAATGTAAAAAGAACTACACAAGAATAGCGCGGAAATGTTTTTATAGAAAAGATATCATCCAATATGTGGTCGGGAAATTCCTACTTACACACGACCTGTTTGAGCTTCTTGATTACTGGTTGTTTAATCCGTGCGAACAAAACTTTATTCAGACGTTGCTTTTAGCTCAACTTCCTCGATCGAAAGAGGTCGACAACAAAGAAGAAATCGAATTCCTGAAAGCATTAAGGTCAATAGTTGTTGACAGAAGTCAACCTTCCACATCGCCGGAGTCGGTTTTTATCGGGGGACAAATCATCTGCAAAAAACTGCATTCAACCGAAGATGCTGAAGAATCATTGAATGTATTGAATAAATTTCCGAAATTAGTAAAAGACGCAATAGAATGCAAGCCGAAGCGTTTTTCGGGACACTCTAACGCCATAATGGCATGCATGATGGCCTATCCACCTTTACAAAATTTATTGTTAGGATTTGAACGAGAAAAAATACTAACCGATTTTGCTAATCATAAAACAAAAATGGAGACAACAATATGGCTGCGATAGTATCTGTCGGAACATTCGCGAAAGAAGCGATTGAGACCACTGTTAAAGAAGCAGTGAAAGCCACTGCTAAAGAAGTGACAAAAACCACTGCTATCGATGCGGCTAAGGTCGCTCCTAAAGAAGTGGCTAAGGTTGCTGCAAAAGATGGGACCGGAATCACTGCGAGAGATATGGGGAAGGACACAGCACAAAAAGAAGTGCAGGAGCAGGTTGCAAAAGAGGCGGGCACAGAGGTGATCAACAACAACACGGAAGGAGAAGAAGGTGCGGGTCTTGCTATCGGAGCAATCAAAAAAGGCAAAAAGATTGACGCCGTTAAAAATAGACCGAATACCGGAGAAATAAACTCCGATCCCTTTAAGATGACGCCGGCTGCCAGGAGAATCCTGGACAAATATCATATCTCCCCTAAAATATCCCCCAGTGATGTGGAAAAACTGGGCTTTCCATTTCCATTCCCTGATGAATGTCCTATCAATAATCTTACAATTCGCAATGATGGTGTGACTGTACATTCAACAACTGGGGTGGAATTTGTCAGAGAAGAATATCTTGACCCCGATACTGGAGAAATCAAAGAGGGTTCATTCCCAGTATTTGATTCTGTATTTGATACAACAATTTCTGAAGATCTTTATGATGCTTCTGATTCGGCTCAGTTTGCAGATTGCAACAAACAGTTGCAGCAGTGGGTCAATGAAAATCCTGATTTAGCAAAGGAAAAGTTTACACCTGAACAGCTGGAGGTTATAAAGAACAATCCAATCGAAATAAAGGATCCGAATGGCAATACGATAACCGTTTGGAAAAATCCCCCTGGACTAACCTGGCATCACAACCAGAAACCAGGCTTAATGCAACTTGTTGACACCAAAATACATGCCGCAACAGGTCATACCGGCGGGCAAGCAATTTGGGGAAACAGAGCAAAACACACAACTAAGGAGAATTAAAATGGCAGAGCTTCAGTGGTTATATGGGAAAAAACTCCAAAATCTCAATGATATTACAGAATTTGAGAAAGAATCGAATATTCAATTTCCACCCGAATATAAGAAGATTATATCTCAAAACGATGGAGCAACACCAATCCCTCAGCTTTTTTCTGTTGCAGACAAGTCGGAGAAGGTTTTTAATTACCTCATAAAGTCTTCTCTTGTTCAGACGATGTTCTTTGACTTATGCAGAGAGTATAATCCGGATCATTTGCTCTTGGTTCCTTTTGCAGATGATCCAGCGGGAAATTTCATTTGTTTTGATTTCACAACAGACAGAAACAATCCTCAAGTCGTATTCTTTGATCTTGATGAAAGGAAAGGTACAACTGTTGCTCCAGACTTTAATTCCTTTTTAGAAGAGATACATTGAAATAACGCTTGATGCGCTGGGCCCGCGCAAGACTCTGGCCTTGGGCGGTTACAAACGAAACGCTTGTTAACGGATTGAAGAATGTGCTGCCAGCTAAAGAGCGTTTTCAGGGGGAAGTGTCCTGCATGAACTCCGTCTGGAACCGCGCGAAGATTTCCTCGACGGCGTCGTCGAGGAGATTTGTTATTATTTTGAGCTGACTGGCGATGTAATTGCTGCCGAGCATGGCCGGGATTGCCACGATCAGAGCGACCACGGTGGTCAACAGCGCGCCGGAAACGCCGGGCGCGAGCGTCTGAACGTCCGCGCGCCCGGCCTGGGCGAGTCTGGAGAACGCAACGGTGATGCCCCAAACGGTCCCGAAGAGGCCGAGGAAGGGGCATACGCCGACCGCGGAGGCGAGAAGCATGGTATACCTTCCCAGAATCATCAGCTGGTCTTCCACGCAGCGTTCCATGGTGGTCCGCAGCAGGTTGACTTCCTTTTCGGTCAAAGGACGGCAGGTCCTATCTGGGAGAATGGAATCGAATGTTTGGAAACGGCTGATTGCGGCGAGGTAGACTTCCCCCGCCGGAGATACGGCTTTCTTTGCTGCCTTCCGCATTTCGAACAGATTGCCGGCCTTCAGGAAACCATCCATGAAGGCCTCACTGTTCTTCAGCGCACCCCGAAGAGAAAGAATCTTCTCTATGACGAGCGCGCAGATTCCGACGGAGATCAGTCCCAGGAGTACGCAGATGGATTTGCCGAGCCAGTCGCTCATTGTGTAGGCATAAACCACTTCGCCGATGCCGTTGAGTTGGAAAAAAGAGTGTTCCATGCTTCAAACCTTTCTATCGTTAGACATTATCACTTCACTGCATGCCTTCAGTTTCACAGTTTGACCTAAAGACGCGTTTTTTGCCGGTGCCGTTTTCTGTCATGAATGTATTCTACGAAGTTTCAGCTCAATGTATTCGATCTGGTCACGACGGAGTTTGCACTTCTGGACGATATAGTCCGGGAATGCTATCATGAACGGATGGACAGTCGTGCAAAAACCGGACTCGAAAGAACGACCGAACCACATATAATAGAATCCGTTGTTGAAAGTAACGGAAAGACCGATATGACTATCCGTTTTTTCGGAACCGGAAGACGTCTGGGAATCGCGTTTGCACTTCCGGATCAGCCTGCGGTCGCGTTCAATGATCTCATCGACCTGACGCCTTGCGGTCCAGAACGGAGTCAGCCGGGCGAGCGTTTCGCGATACATCAAAACGTGAGGCCAGATGGGGGGACAGATGATGCACATGATCGAATCCTTTCTCTTGAGAGGTGAGATATCGTTTCTTGCGGAGAGAACCCCCGCGTCTATTATTCATGCAGACGCGGGGGCTTGAGATAAAAGTTCAGTCTTCGTCCTCGGAATCTATATCTTCGTCCTCGACGGGCTTCCATTCGCGTTTCT
>JAEEGG010019598.1_pt1 | contig 13618 bp, 11 predicted proteins | sample 9134161 | NCBI WGS metagenome assembly JAEEGG01 (sample SAMN16246543, study PRJNA631951) | gut metagenome | biome: gut microbiome; feature: rumen; material: CR-attached | host: Bos | place: Iran: Karaj | collected 2018-10 | reverse complement strand
TACCCTCCATAATAGCCACAACGTCTGCTGAACCGTCCCCATTGTTCGTGACATAGGTGGTCACCTTGGCACCGTCCATGGCAGCAAGCCATGCACCCCAGTCGCTCTGGCCACCGCTGGTCGTCAGATTCGGGTTGTTATCATAACCAGCACCCCAACCATAGTTGTCGGCACGAACCACTGCATACTCGGTATTGTCTGCCTTGCAGAGCACTACGACGAAGTTGTTCCAGTTGTTCTGACCATTGGTGTAGTTGGTGAATCTGCTGACGAAGGTCTCGCCCGGGTTCACCTTGATGTTGTCTGAGTGAGCACCCCAGAAGCCTGTAGAGTTGTCGGTAGCACCGATAGAAGTGTACATCTTATCGACAATGTCGAACTGTGCATAGCCGATGACGGGTGTAGCAGCCTCGCCCTTGAAGGTCTTGGCGTATGCAGCCACGAGGGTCTTCTGACCCAGATTATTCATATCGGGAATGACCTCGATTGACAGTTCTTCGAACTTCACATCCTTCGATACGCCCTGCTCGAACTGTACCGTAGCCGTCACGTTGGCAAATGCCTCTTCGAACGTGACACCCTGGAGCACCTTCTTGGGCACGCCATTGAGCACCATTGACAACGGCAGCTTGTCTTCCTTAGAGGTATAGCCTCCGATAGGCTCGATGGTAGAACCGAGGAAGTTGATGCAAGAACCCTCAGGTACGAGGAAACAGCGGATGTTTGTATTGGCCTGATCGGCGTTGAGGTTATCCAATGGGGTCTTCTGGGTATAGGTCTTTGTCACTGTTCCATTGGTCATCGTGACGATGAGTCCACCCTCTGTGCGGTCTACAGTCAGCGTCACCTTACCACCGAGTTTTTCAACGCCTGGATCAGTATCGGTCTCAAACGTCAGATCGCTCGACACAAGGTCGCGATTGATATAGTCACCCCACTCCGAGTTTCCGCTCGGCTGATTATCGTAACGGATGGCACCATACTCCTTGTAGTCGGCTGCACCGCGATCCTCATCATTACAGATGATCATGGCGTAGTTCTTATAGGTGTTGGTGGCTGCGGGATTAATGCTCAGGTTGAACTGTGCAATCCATTTTCCACCTTCAGGAATCTGATAGTACTTGGAGAATGCTGCCCACCAGCCAGTGCTGAAATCAGGTGCACCAACGGTGTACACATCTTCGTGGAGGCCTTCGATTTCCTCTTCTTCTCCCTGACTGGCTGCCTTGGCAGCGGCAATGGAGTCAGCCCTGCTTGAAAGCCATTCAGGCGAGTCAATGCTGTACAGGTCGCCTCCTTCACAACTCGTCAGAGTCATCAGACCAAGAGCTGCTACACAGAAAGCGGTTGCTATTTGATTGAGATATTTCATAACCTATTATTCTTTAATTTTTGAATTTCATCATTCTATAATATTTCAACGACTCAGAGGTTCACGACAGGGTGTACCGTACCGTAGAGCTTGCTTGCGTTGCTCTCGCTGGTGTTAGCGGAGTTACCCACAAGGTTGGGGTTGTCGTTGAGCGTACCCTGATAGATGGGGAAGAACTCATGCCCGGAAATCCAGTTGTCGAAAGAGCTCTTGCTGCATGAGCTGTAATCCACAGGATCCTTCGGAGTGAAGTCGATAGAACCGTTGCCATAGTTGGCCTTCGTCCAGAAGTTCACAGCACCGTGTTCCTTGAGCTGCTGCAGGCGGCCGCTGTCATAGAAGAATCCCCAGCGGATAAGGTCGAAGCCGCGACCGAACTCACAGCCGAACTCCTTCGGACGCTCCACATTGGCAATCTGCTCGAAGAGCTTGTCGGCAGAATTGAAGTCAGACAGCTTCAGGTCGGCCAGACCGGCACGCTGACGCACCTGGTTGATCCAGTCGATAGCCTGCTGAGTGGGTCCGCTGATCTCATTCTCGCACTCTGCGGCACGGAGCAGCACGTCAGAATAGCGCATAATGCGCAGGTTGATACCGTCGTGCAGACCTGTCACCACCTTATCGTAAATACCGGTGCGGAGATTGGTGTGCTTGGCAACGGGCAGACCACCGAAGTTATTGTTGGTCACTACAGGAATATCTGCGTTTGTCCACTCGTCTGTCTGCTTGATGGTATAGATCTTGTTGCCATATTCAAAGCCGTCCCATTCGGGCTCGTAGGTGCCAATAGTCCAGTAGAGGCGTGGGTCGAGCGAGCCGCTGGTGGTGCGCTCAGCCTTGAACAGGTTGTAGAGCCAGGGTGATGCAGAGAGGTCTGCCCATCCACCGCAGTCGCCAGGACCGAAGTTACTCTCGATGGCCGAACCCTGCGTAGCGTTCGGGCTGGTGTTCACTGGTGTCCACTCATCGTCAACACCCTGTGAGCCATAGTCCAGGAACTGTACCTCGAAGAGGCTCTCCTCGTTGTTCTCATACTTTGAGCCCTCACGGAAGTTGTCACCATAGTTGGCCATCAGCCGATAAGTACCATACCTGCCATTGATGATATCCTTCAGCACGGTGAGTGCCTCGCTGTACTTATGACGCATCATCAGAGCGCGGGCATAGAAGCCGGCAGCAGCACCGCAGGTGGCACGGCCCTGAGACCACTGACCACCGATGTCGCGCGAAGGCAACATATCCATGGCCTCACGGAAGTCCTTCTCTACCTGATCCCACACCTCGTCGTAAGAGCTGTTGGGAACATAGAGCCCCGTGAGTGTCTCATACACGCTGTAATCGGTGATGAGCATCGGGTTCTGATAATATCCGGCGAGAACGTAGTACGAAAGGCCGCGGATGAACAATGCCTGACCCTTAATGCGCTTGTACGTGTCAGTGAGACTGGCATCGTCCTCGAGCTTTGAGGTGATGAAGTTACAAACCTTAATGGTATAGTACCAATCGCGCCAAGGCCACTGGCCAATCTCGTCAGTAAAGGCGACGTTCAGATCGTCGTAAGGCATATACCACACCTGTGAGGAGTTCCACACCTCATCACCGCGGCACACATCGAGCATATAGCCAACACGGGCGAAAGTGCCTTCCATACGGATATGGTTGTAGCAGGCAATCACACTTTCATCCAGGTCAGAGACATCCTGACCGAAGATGTCCGTCGTCTGCTGGTTGGGATTCATCACGTCCAACTTACTCTCGCACGACGTGAGTGTGCCGAGGCCTAACAGAAGGGCGAAGGAAATTTTATGTAGTTTCATATCTTTATTTCAATTTTCAATTATCAACTTTCAATTTTCGACTTTCAACTCCCCTTAAAAGGTGAAGTTCAGACCAGCCATGAAGCTACGCGGTGTAGGATAAGAACAGTAGTTGTAGCCAGGAGAGAACGTACCACCGGCGAAGTCCACGTTGTAACCCTTATAGCCAGAGATGGTGAGGAGGTTCTGTGCCGCAACATAGACGCGGACACCCGATACGTAGTTGCCGAACCACTTGTTAGGCAGATTGCAGCCCAGTTCTACGTTAGCAATCTTCCAATAGGAAGCGTTCTGAATCTGACGGCTGCTAAACAGGTCGTTCCAAGCCAGTGTAGCACTATTCGAAAGATAAGTGCGGGGGATGCTGCTCACATAAGTCGAGCCGTCCCACTTGTTGGCATCGAGAATGGCCACATCCTTGTTGCCATAGCCGTAGCTGGAGTTCAGCGTGTTGTAGAGGAAGTCTGTCACATGGTAGCCGAAGGCACCAAAGGTGGAGATGCTCAGGTCGAAGATGCCGTACTCCAAGTGTGCGCTCAGACCGAAGTTCACAGCGGGCAGTCCACTGCCGAGCACCGTCTGGTCATCGCCGTTCACCTGTCCGTCGCCGTTCATGTCGGCATAATAACAGTCACCGACATTTGCACCATCCTGATATGACCAGGTTCCGGGCTCATCCTTGATATTAGGGACATAGTTGGGATCAGCAACGGCTTTCTGCTGCTCAAACGCATTGTGAACAAGACGTGCTTCTTCATTTATTTTATCCAGCTGTTCCTGTGTGCGGATGATACCCAGATAGTTCCAGCCATAGAAGCGTCCTACCTCTTGGCCTACCTCAGTGATATAGGCGCCAGATATGTATCTCTCTTCACCGAATCCGAGTGATGTCACCTCGTTCTTCAGGGTGCTGAGGTTGGCACTGATCTGGTGCTTCAGCTTGTGGTCGTTGTTACGATAGGTCACCGAGAACTCGAAACCACTGTTCTCCAGCGAGGCGGCGTTCATGGTCACCGTGGTATTGCTCACACCTGCACTGGCAGGCACGGGTACTGCATAGAGCAGATCCTGTGACTTGTTCTTGTACCACTCAGCGGTGAACTCGATACGGTTGTTGAAGAAAGCCAGGTCGAGACCGATGTTATAGGTCTTTCTCTTCTCCCATGTCAGGTCCTCGTTGACGAAGGTCGAGATGGCGGAACCTGTAATGGGCTGGTTGCCGAAGCTATAAGTCATGTTGTTACGCAGCATCGTAGCCTGGATAGCATAGTCTGCCACAGAAGCCTCATTACCGAGTTCACCATAGCTGGCACGGAGCTTGAACATGTTCACGATGTTGCGGTCGATGGGATAGAACTTCTCCTTGTCGAAGCGCCAGCCCAACGAGAATGAAGTGAAGGTGTCCCAGCGCTTGTCTGGCGTCAGGCGAGAACTGCCGTCACGACGGACGATGGCAGAGAGCAGGTACTTCCCGTCGAAGTCGTAGTTCAGACGGGCGAGATAAGAAGCCAGCGTATGCTTGGCCTCAAAGCTGCTGGCATTCCAGTCGCTGGCGTTCTGCAGCTGCAGGAAGTAAGGCTGTGAGAGGTTGATGCCGGTGGCACTCATCGTAGAGGTATTCTCCTCCTCGTAGGTCTGACCGACCACGAGGTTAGCATGGTGCAGACCCATAGTACCGTCCCAAGTCAGCGTATTCTCGATCAGGGCGTCGGTGTATTTACGGTGAGCCTTGGTCAGGCGCTCGTTCTCCTTGGCCAGGTATACACGGTTACTCTGAATCCAGGCGGGGATCCAGTCACGGTCTGTGGCACTGGTCGTACTATAAGAGAGGTTGATTTTATAGGTCAGTGAGTGGTTCTTGCTCTCCACACCCACCATCTTCAGCAGGTCAACGTCGGCAGAACCCGTTCCCACGAAGCGGTCTACGATAGTCTTATTCGATAGCAGATTGTTCACCAGAAGCGGGTTCATGGCAGAGATGTCACCGTGAACGGTGTCGTAATACACGCCGTAGCCATAGGCATCGTATTTCCAGCCACTGGCCGAACCTACCATATCGTCGAGCACCCATGTCGACTCGTCATAAGCCTTGATAGTAGGTTGCATGGTAAGCACACCACGGAGCACATTACCCAAGTTACCATAGAGACCCTGGATGTAACGGTCATCATTGCCGATTGACATCACGTTCTGGTCAGAGTGCGAATAGACGAGGCTGGTGCGGAACTTTACGAACTTCGTGTCCATCGTGTTGTTCACACGGGCTGTATAACGCCTGAAGTCAGGACCCGATCCCTCGATGGTACCCTTCTGGTCGTAGTAGTCAAGACCAATATTATAAGTATTGTGTGCACCACCACCGCTCAGATTCACGTTGTGGTTCTGACGGATACCCGTCTTGAAAGCCTCTTTGAACCAGTCAGTATTCGTATTGTCACGGAAGCGATAGACACCGTCGCCGTCCATGCTGTAGCCGCCAGGAAGGGGCGTGTTCGAGTTGGCTGCGGCAATGCCGAGATAGTTACTATACTGATCGGCATTCATCAGGTCGTAGTGGGTGTTCGAGACAACGTCCATACCGACGTAGCCCTTATAGTCAACCTTCAGCGGCTGATCCTTCTGTCCACCCTTAGTCGTGATGATCACCACACCGTTAGCAGCACGAGAACCGTAGATAGCACCGGCAGAAGCATCCTTCAGCACCTGGATGGTCTCGATATCGTTCGGAGAGAAGTCGCGGATAGAAGTACCCATAGGCACGCCATCAATCACATAAAGGGGAGCCTGGTTACCGTTCAAGGTACCGATACCACGGATACGCACCGTCGGGTCTGCACCGGGCTGACCGTCAGATGTAATAGACACACCTGCCACCTTACCTTCAAGCATGGTAGAGATGTTTGAGTTGGATACGCGCTTCAGTTCGTCGGCATTCACGATAGACACAGAACCCGTCAGGTCGGCCTTCTTCTGAACACCATAACCCACGACGACCACCTGATCAAGCATCATGGCGTCTGACTCGAGTTCAATAGTATTAAGGTTCGCGCGCCCACGTACGGCAATCTCGCGATCCTTGTAACCTACATAGCTTACCAGAAGGGTAGCGTTAGAAGGAGCATCCAACTCGAAGTTTCCATCGAAGTCGGTCACAACACCGCTCTGCACGCCCTTCACTCGGACGGTAGCGCCAATGAGCGGCTCTCCACTTTGATCAACGACCTGACCACTCACTTTGATGGTCTGGTCCTGCTGCACCGATGCCTTTGCGGTAGTCGGACAGAGGGAAAGTCCACCCGACATGCCTAACATTAGCATCACAGAGAATAATACTTGTTTTCTCATTTGCTTTTGGTTTTAAATTTATAAAATTGATTTAATGAATGAAATTTTTCGCAAAAGTAACACAATTTGATTTAAATCAAGTGGACAAAACGATTTATAAGGTGGACAAAACGCTTTTAGTGTACAAATCGCCTAATATTTAAGCTTTTTATCCACCAAAAGCCCATCCGTTGACATAAATCAAAGAAAAATTGCAGCATGGCGTCATCTTTGTTCATTTGTTCATTTGATCATTTGTATATTTACAAAAAAAGGGAGAGTCTCACGACTGTCCCTTTATTTTCGATTATTCCTCTGGAGGGAAGACCATATCGAATCCCTTTTCGATATATTGTAATCCCTTGTGTTTAAAGATGTAATCCTCCCAATAGCTCTTCCCGATCTCGACCATCGTCATAGCCGATGCGAGTTGAATCCAGAGATACTTGGCATGATGGGAATTGGGTTCCGGCATGGTGAAATCCTTGCACTTGACCCAGTCGTTCCATTCAATCAGCTTCGCCATCACCGTAGCAATGTACATCGATGTGTTGTTCTCGCTGCCTGGCGCCCAGGCTGAGATAATCTCCGAAACAGTCTTGATGCCACGGCTCCTGTATGTCTTCGCCATGATGATAAAGGCGGCCCTGTAGCCCCACTCAGGCGAAATGAACTCCACGAACGGATGATTCCGTTCAGGCAACCTTGTACCCTGCCACTTACTGGCACTCTTCTTGATGTTCAAGTAGTTGTTGTTGCGCACTCCCGCAGGGAGGCTCTTATACCTTTCTTCAGTTTTCTTGCTCATATTACACAATCTCTCCTTTTTTGGTTTTTTGATACTTACGAGGTTTCTTATTATCTTTTTGAATGATCAGTTCATCCTTCAGCCAACGCTGAATCAGAACACGGGCGTAATCCTTACTGATACCGCACGTCTTAGCCAAAGCGTTTGCAGTGATCTCTTTGGGCAACTGCCGTAGCATCGCGACGGTCTTCGTATGAAGATTTCCAGAAGACTGCTCTTCAACCTGCTTGTGGCAATTCTCACAATAATTTTCGGTCATCTTACCGAAATAATTCTTCTGTGAGAAAAGCTGCACCTCCATGAACAGCTCACAAAGATCCAGATCTTTTTCGTCAATGGCCAGCGTCTTCTTTTCCTGCCACTCGTCCCAATGGCGCATGATGATAAACGGCACGCTGCAATTGATGCCATAGTAGGAAATACGCTTGATGAGGAACGCCAACGCTTCATCGTTGCTCTGCCCGGCGATCTGCATGAGGTCGTTAGTCCATTTCCAAGTATGCTCCACCAATGGCCAGATAGGCAATTCTCCCTTGACGCTATCCATACGGAACGCCCACATCTTCATGGTTTCGTTATAAACTTGATTGGCACGGGCATTCCTGTTGAAAGGCATCATCCTATACTTATCCGGCGCAAGCGGAATAACTGCCAGACGCGTAGAAAGACCCGATCCGAAATTCTTTGCATTCACCTTGCGGTAGAGACTGTAGGGAGTTCCGGTATAAACCAAGTTCCAAAAAACATCAAACGGGCCTGACACGCTATCGACATTGCGGTACTGCTGGTTATCCTCTTCGTTATGGAAGGCCTTCAATTCGAAGATGGTCTTATCGATCCACTGGCCACCCTTGGCTGCCTGCTGGGCTGCCTCCAGCTCTGCATCGAACGTGAACAGGTGCAAGTGAACCAGCTCTCCGTCAATCTCCTCGACGTTATTCACCATGTCTTCGATGAACACGTTGTTGGCTGTTCGGCTTCCGTGGATTCTCACCTTCGACTCTACGACGTCTATCTTCTGGCGCTCCTTATCCTTCACAGATTCGTTGACCTTGTGGGCTTTCTTGTTCTTGTTGATAGAGTCGTTATACACCTTATCCTCCGCAATGAGCGGCGACATGATAATCTTATACAACTTGCCGATTCCGCTCTTTCCGCTTGCAGGGTCTGCGATGACAAAAACCTCGTAGTTCAAGCGACGCTGCTGCTCCGGCTCATGATAATGAAAGTAGAAACAACGTGTTGCCAGCGTGCCGTACATACAGGCCGCAGAGAACAAGACTGCAGGGTAAGAGGAAACGGCAAAGCCGTTCACACATTCCTTCATGCAGGGATAATACTTGAAGAGTTCTCTGAACTGCTCCCCGAACTCCAGATACCGCTGGTTGATCAGATCCTCGCTGAGGTTGGATACAGGCTCTTCAAGCTCCTGGGATTTAAGTTTCTTCAAGGCAGTCCTGAACTGTTGCGGCATATACGGCGTGTACTTGTAAGCCAGAGAATCCATGATGTCCCTCGCCACGTTATCCCCCTCATCTATCAGCTTCTGGACAAAGCCAAGTTTGAGCGTCCAATAGATAACCGCCTTCTCATTACATTCAAGGATGTGCCTGGCATCTCGGGCGAACCGCATCATTGTGTCATGACGATCTCCCTGCTCGGGCTCCTTGCCTCCGAAATACTCATTAATAACATCTGCAACGGGAAGGCCACGATATTTCAGATTCTCGTATTCCTCCATGACGGGGAACGCCTTGGCAGCCGTCATCCGGCTGATCATGTCCTGACAGAACTTCAGAGGATCAGCCTTGCCAGCATCATCAGGCTTACTACGATCCCTGTTATCACCATCACTAAAGGCCAGACTACAGTCAGCAGAGCCATCGCTATAACGACCATTCCACCTTTCCACGAATTCAGGATTCTCATACGTACAAACATCTTTTTGTGAAAACAATATATCGTCGAACTTACTCACGAAGGTCAGACGGCTGGCGTCTTTGCATTTCTCATCGACCTCGACACCGAAGGCTTCACCGAATGCCTTTTGGTTGGCGGCAATATTGCCTTTGTTGATGTCGCAGGGCAGCACCAGTTTGAGCCCGTGCCCGCTTGGAGAGACGAAGACAAAGAAGGGATTCCATTTCATCACTCCCTTATCCTGCAGTTCTTTCCAAAGAGCCCGTGGATCATCCACATGGTCTATATCCACGATATAGAGGCCGTTCATGACCACATGTTCCTGATGCCTCCAGGCACCCATCCCGTGATTCACCTTCTTTGAGTCTATCCATTCGTGTTCCTTGAAGGAACTTGCCTGGAAGATGATACCCGGCAGCGAGGCCTTCAGGCGGTTGGCCTCTTTCTTGTATTCCTTTGCCTTCGACTCCAGACCGGCCTCCATAGCAAGTCTCTCTTGCTCCAGGGCGGCTCTTACAGAGTCGATGGTTGATGTCACCTCAGTATCCTTGAAGATCTTGAAGAGTTCATCGATATGCCCGACAGGAACGGTCGGGGTAGCACGTTTAAGTTCAGCACAGATGGCCATGAGTTATTTTTCGGTTATCACTGAGTCGAGACTGTAATCCTTACGGAGTTTCTCGGTGGTGGCACGAAGAACATCCCTGAGATAGTGGTTGTAGTCTTTCAGATCCACACCCAACAGCGAGTGCTCTTCCATCCACTCCTTGTAACACTTGGCTGCCAGATGCTGCAATCGCATATCCCTCGTGTCAAACAGGAGGATGGCGATGATCTGCTCAGCCAACAGATTTGCGGATTCCTTGAAGTTGCGGGCTTCACTCCAATCCATTTGAGCCAGGCCGGGGTTGGCCTTATAATACTCAAACAACTGCTTTTCTTTCTTACCTACTTTCTTATACATAATTATAATTTAATTTCTCCTATAGTTTTAAAAATGATTGTATGCAATTCTGTGAATTCTTTAAAAATCAGTTCGCGGCTCTTAGATGCGTCAAGTACAACCTTGATTACTATCTGCTTATCCTTTTTGCGGTGATAGATTTTCAGCCGTTCACCGTCTCCATTCACATATCCGGACGATGGAAAGGAAGTCTGTTTCTGAGCCTTCGGGCCCAGCTCACGGATAACCTTATCAATCAATATTCCATAGGGATCTGCACTCTCTGAGTCAACAGAGCAGCTGAGCACAATCGATTTCTTCTTGTCACCTCCAGTCTTCGACACCGAGAAACCCTTCTGGGAAATAATCTTCTCATGCTTCATTTCAGGATGTTGGACTGCCGAGGATACCAGATACACGCCTTCCTCTATCCAGCCCTCAAACCGTGCCCGATTGGAAATATCGGGCTTGCGGTTCGGGCGCTTTGAGTATTCCTCAGAAGCGTCGGGCTTCTGGAGAATAATCTGGGTTTTCTTCTGATCTGCCATATCTACTTGGTCATTTGGAATGCATTTTCAAATAACTCACCGAGGCCGTATGACTGACCGATAATAGAGGGAATAATGCAAGCTCCGGGCTTCAGGTCAACGTTGAAGATGTTCAATGCATCCCACCATGTCATGTAACCGTCTTTCTTCTCTTCGTTATCGAGGGGCTTTCTCGAAGCCTCCTCAATCAGAAAACGCTCAAAGGCGGCGTTGATCTGACTTGATGATAACGGATAATCGACGGGAGTGTGAATCAGTCCGTGATTACTGTCATGGCGGATTCGGGCCTCCATCAGCATCCGAAGTATATACTCCAGATGGATACGGAGGAAATCTTGATTCTGGTATTCCTTGACCGTCTTAGTCATGTCGATGATACGATTCTGAATATCAGACAGATATTCCTTGACCGCTTCAAGCATGGCATTTACGTTCTTGGCAATCTCTATCTTATTGCCGCACTGACTGATATTCTGATTAGAAAACACATCCCTTGCGGCTAAGATGGTTTGGTTATGGCATACCCTGACCATAGGCCCAAATGCCACCTGAATACCTAACTGATGGTAGGCTACGGCCATGTTTAAATCAATTCCGTCGATGCCTGACTCACAGAGTTTCACATTAGCATATACCCTACGCAGGATGTGAGCCTCATAAGAATGTTCTCCCTTTGCCTGGGCGGTCTTCTCATCGATGGAAACGCCCGGGCGGTATCTGTCCTTATTATTGGCAGCGAAGATCTCTGTCACCTCTGGCTTGAAGCCAGTCTTTTTGAGATAGTCAAACAGCGTCTGGAGCAATTCAAAGTGGTAGATCCCACCGCACGGCAGACCGTTGGAATAGTTCTCGTGGATCGTCTTCGCCAGATTCTCTAAGGTGAGCGTCTGCACGTTGTTCTGATTAAAATATAATCCTTCTTCCATATAATATAAGATTTTGAATTAAGTGAATTGAATCAGAGGAATGTCAAGGCCGATAAACTCAGGCTTCGGATCGTCATCCTCTTCTTTCTTAGAGCCAGCATCACACACAGCGCCCGTTTCCTGAGACTTTGATGCGCCAAAGAAGGCAGCGCTATCCTTGATGCCGTTCAGACGATAAGCCAGGTCATTAATGACGAACTTATCGCTATCGTCTGTTTTCTTACTCTCCTTGCTCTTCTCGAGAACTTTCAAGATAGCCTCTATCAGGGCTACTACGATTCTCATGCAAATTTCCAATTTCATAATCAAGCCAGATTGAAGATGTTGATACACTCGATGTGATTGATGTAGCCGGTAGCACCGTTGTTCTTGCTCTCAAACGAAGAGAGTCGGAACTTGGTGGCGATAGAGACGAAAGAACCCTTGACAATCTTCTGGTCCTCCATCTTTGTGACCATTTTGTCATACAGTTCTACAAAGAAAACGCCCTGTGCGTTCTCCACAATGATCGGCTGGACAGTTACTTTTCCATCCTTGCCGTCGAACGATGTCTTTTCTAAGACTTCTGTTACTTTTACGATTGAAATCATAGTTACAAATTTTTATTAAGTGAAACAATATAATTAGATGTTCTTATCCAAACAAAACTTTTATTCTTACGAGGTCTCTGGTGCTGGCCATATTGTAAATTTCGTCGCTCAATTCACCAAGATTGTAATGCTTCGCCAGGAGGTTTTCCTTGAGATAGATATTGTCCAAATCGAAGTCGTACATCAGCACCTTATAGCATCTTAAGTGATGTGTCAGTACGCTCAATTTCGCTGCCAAATCCCTGAACTTCTCGCAATCGTAAAAATAGCCATATCTCACGCTCTTATCCCAGATCTTCTGAAGTTCAGCTGCGATTTCCGCCTCCTTCTTCGTAAGCCTGACTTTACCCTTCATTTCGGCAGGTGAGCATGCAAAGCCAAGTTTCACCTCAATCTCTGCGGAAGAATAAGATTCTACTTTTGCATCGGTTGTTGTGAGCCACCATCTTACTATACCTCTATCAGACTTCACCTTCAGGCCCATGTTTTGGAAGCAGGAGATGGCATTATCTATCATCTTCGCCACCCGTTCCAACATCCCATGCTCTGTAGCAATAATCATCGCGCGTTCTTTTCTTGCCTGGATAATCTTTTCAAGAAAATCCTGCATTAACTCCTGATTAAAATTTGAATTCATAATTGTACTGTTAAATAATTAATAATGTATATTCTTTCCTATCAGTGGTCCGGGTGTTTGTTGAGACCTGTTCCTGACTGATTTCTGATGCAAAGTTCGTAAAAAATCAAATGCACTTCCTGACTTTTCCGTCAGCTAACCTCACTTTTTGTTGCAAAACGGAAAAAAGGGAGACTTTCACCAATCAGCGAAAATCTCCCTCTTATAAAGTTACCTTATTTTCCGTCAGGTAAATACTTTTTCACCCCTCATGGCGGAATTTAATATCGAGAGGCGTTCCATGATGCTCTGCCCCTCCTTGTCCCTATAGTCGTTGATACTAGGTGTTTTCTCATGTTCAATATAAAGATAGCTAGCAAAATGAAGTTCTTCCAGATTCAGCTGCAACACCTTATTTATAATACTAAGGCAAAGCCAGTAGTAATCCTTCATTTTCTCGAAGTCCACCTTCGAATAGTTGCCTATAAGATGGCTCTCATCCATTGTCCCAAACATCTGACTTAATAGTTTTCTCGTCCATTGTGTCAATGTGGTTTGGTCTTGAATGTATTCATCTTCTGTCAGATATGCCTGATTGATGTATTTCATCATCTGCGGGCCGTTACGGCGGTCACTATAGACAAGGCCTAGATCCATCATCGCCATCTGGAGAGCTGCATATTGATAGTTATGCCTGAAGTCTACATAGGTGCCAATGGTGGGAGCCAGAATGAAACCCAATTCCTGAGCCGCC
>JAEEGG010019594.1_pt1 | contig 13620 bp, 10 predicted proteins | sample 9134161 | NCBI WGS metagenome assembly JAEEGG01 (sample SAMN16246543, study PRJNA631951) | gut metagenome | biome: gut microbiome; feature: rumen; material: CR-attached | host: Bos | place: Iran: Karaj | collected 2018-10 | reverse complement strand
AGCTTTGGGGCGCAATCTGCGCTGTATTCGACAGCTGGAACAACGAGCGCGCTATCCTCTATCGTCAGATGAACCGCATCCCCGAGGAGTATGGCACCGCAGTTAACGTTCAGGCCATGGTTTATGGTAACATGGGTAACAACTCGGCTACTGGCGTTTGCTTCTCTCGCGACGCTGCTACTGGTGAGAACCTCTTCAACGGCGAGTACCTGATCAATGCTCAGGGCGAGGACGTTGTAGCTGGTGTTCGCACACCTCAGCAGATTATGACCGAGGGTTCACGCCGCTGGGCTGCCCTTCAGGGCATCAGCGAGGAAGAGCGCGCAAGCAAGTATCCTTCACTTGAGGAGTCAATGCCTGAGTGCGCCAAGGAGCTGGTTGAGATTCAGCACCGCCTTGAGGAGCACTATCGCGACATGCAGGACATGGAGTTCACCATCCAGGACGGCAAGCTTTGGCTGTTGCAAACCCGTAACGGCAAGCGCACCGGCGCTGCTATGGTGAAGATTGCCATGGATCTGCTGCGTGAGGGCAAAATCGACGAGAAGACCGTCCTCAAGCGCATGGAGCCTGAGAAACTTGACGAGCTTCTCCACCCAGTATTCGACGCTTCGGCAATGAAGACTGCCAAGGTTGTTGCTAAGGGTCTTCCCGCAAGTCCTGGTGCTGCTACCGGTCACATCGTATTCTTTGCTGATGACGCCGAGGCATGGGCACAGCGCAACAAGAAAGTTATCTTGGTTCGCCTTGAGACTTCTCCTGAGGACTTGCGCGGTATGAGCGTAGCACAGGGTATCCTCACCGCTCGCGGTGGTATGACCAGCCACGCAGCCGTAGTTGCTCGCGGTATGGGTCGCTGCTGCGTTTCGGGCGCTGGCGAGATTGTTGTTGACTACAAGAACAAAACCGTTGAGATGGGTGGTAAGGTTTACCACGAAGGCGACTGGATTTCATTGAACGGTAGCACCGGTGAGGTTTACGAGGGTCTCGTATCGACCGTTGACGCCGACATGAGCGGTGACTTCGCTTCTATCATGAATCTGGCTGAGAAATACAGCAAGATGTACGTTCGCACCAATGCCGACTCACCACGCGACGCCAAGGTTGCTCGCAAGTTTGGTGCCAAGGGTATCGGTCTGTGCCGCACTGAGCACATGTTCTTCGAGGGCGACCGCATCAAAGCTATGCGCGAGATGATTATCGCTAGCGACGAGGAGAGCCGCCGAGTTGCACTCGACAAGCTGCTCCCATTGCAGCGTGGCGACTTCGAGGGTATCTTCGAAGCTATGGACGGATTTGGTGTTACCATCCGCCTGCTCGATCCTCCCTTGCACGAGTTCGTACCCCACCAGCTCGCAACTCAGAAGGAGCTTGCCGAAGAACTCGGCATAACTCTTGAGGATGTGAAGAACGTTTGCACCAACCTCGAGGAGTTCAACCCAATGCTCGGCCACCGCGGTTGCCGTCTGGGCTGTACCTATCCCGAGATTACCGAGATGCAGGCACGCGCCATCATCGAGGCAGCCCTCAACGTGAAGGCTCGCGGCATCGACGTTCACCCCGAGATTATGGTTCCACTGGTAGGTGTTCTTCCTGAGATTGAGATGCAGGCTCGCATCATCAACGAGACCGCACAGAAGGTATTTGCCGAGCGTGGCGAGACTGTTGCCTACAAGGTAGGTACCATGATTGAGATTCCACGTGCTGCTCTCGTTGCCGACCAAATCGCTCAAGTTGCCGACTTCTTCTCGTTCGGTACCAACGACTTGACTCAGATGACCTTCGGTTACTCACGTGACGATGCTCCTAAGTTCCTTGGCAAGTACAAAGAGCTTGGCATCCTCAAGGTTGATCCATTCGCAGTCCTCGACCAGGAAGGCGTTGGCCAACTCGTTGAGATGGGCACCAAGAAGGGCCGTGCAACTAAGCCCGAACTCAAAGTGGGTATCTGTGGCGAGCACGGTGGTGAGCCATCAAGCGTGAAGTTCTGCGCAGGCCTCGGCATGGACTACGTTTCTTGCAGTCCTTACCGTGTGCCCATCGCACGACTCGCAGCCGCTCAGGCAGCCGTAGAAGGCAAATAAGGATTACACCTTATTAAATTAACAAGCGGTAGAACCTCCCACGTGGAGCGTTCTACCGCTTACTTTTATGAGTTATTGTCTAATGATGCACAACTTATATTGTGCATCATAAATTACGCATTGGTTAAAACGGTTTGCGATATTTATCGGGATCGGTGTCTTCCATGATGCTGAGGTAGCTGTTGTAGCGCGACTGGCTGATGCGGCTTTGTTCCACCGCCTCACGCACTGCACAGCCGGGCTCATGGGTGTGAGTGCAGTTGCTGTATTTACATTCCTTAGAAACCTTGAAAATCTCGGGAAAATAGTGAGCAATCTCGCTCTTCTCAAAATCGATAGTACCAAAACCTTTCACTCCCGGAGTGTCGATGATGTGGCCAGCGTCGTCGCCAGGGATGTCGAGCATCTCGCTGAAAGTGGTAGTGTGCATGCCTGTGTGATGCACCTCCGAGATATCACCCACTTTGAGCCGTGCCTCGGGTACCAGCAGATTGATGATAGAGCTCTTCCCTACTCCCGAGTTGCCGCTGAACAATGCAGTCTTTCCACGCAACTCATCGCGCAGCAAGTCCAGCCCCTCACCTGTCATCACCGACATGGGCACAACAGTGTAACCAATACTCCTATATAAATATATAACTGCCTCAAGCAACTCGCGGTCCTCGGGCTCGGTGAGCAAGTCAATCTTGTTGAAAACAATAGTCACTGGCACGTTATAGGCCTCGGCAGTAGCAAGGAAGCGGTCAATAAAGACGGTACTTGTCTCGGGATTGACGAGCGTGACCACGAGAACCGCCATGTCAAGGTTGGCGGCAAGAATCTGGAATTCGCGCGAGAGATTACTTGCACGGCGAATGATATAGTTGCGGCGAGGCAATATCGAGCGGATGAACGCTGTGCCATCATCCTTAACCTCAATTTCCACATTGTCGCCCACTGCCACAGGATTAGTGCAACGGAAACCCTTCAAGCGCAGGTTTCCCTTGATTTTGCAGTTGCACTCGGTACCATCGGCTGTGCGCACAATGTACCAACTGCCTGTGTTCTTTATTACCAGTCCTTGTGTCAAAGCCTATATTTTTGTACAAAGGTAGTGTAAGTTCAGAGAAAAACCAAAATTGTTTGAGTTTTTCCTTAACGCTGCCATACTTTGGCACAGCCAACCTAGTACAATTTCTTCAAAATATCGGCAAAATAGCATTTTTTCTCAAAAAAAGCTCGTAAGGCTTTACAATATTGGAATAAAATGATTATCTTTGCTTTTTGATATTATTAAGTAGAACATTTAATAAAAACCTCTCAAATATATGGAAAAGAAATATATTCCCGATTCCGAGATGATTATCAACGATGATGGTTCCATCTTCCACATTCATCTGAAACCCGAGCAGCTCGCCGACAACATCATCATCTGCGGTGACCCTAGTCGTGTGAACATGATTGCTTCTTACTTCGACACCAAGGACTTTGAGGTGTCGAGCCGTGAGTTCCACACCATTGGTGGCACCTACAAGGGCAAGCCCATCATGGCATTGTCACACGGCATTGGCGGCGACAATATCGACATCGTTGTCACCGAGCTCGACGCGCTCGCCAACGTTGACTTCGCAACTCGCACCGTTAAGGACGAGCACCGCACACTCAACATAGTGCGCATTGGCACCAGCGGTGGCTTGCAGCCATATGTTCCCGTAGGAACTCCCGTTATTGCTGCAAAGGCGCTTGGTTTTGACGGCGTGATGAACTACTATGCTGGCCGCAACGAGGCTTGCGACCTGGAGTTTGAGCGTCAATTCTGCGAGTTCGTGAAATGGAACCCATTGTTCTGCAAGCCTTACATCGTTGAGGCCGACCCAACACTCGTTGAGAAGATTGGTCGTGACGACATGGTACGCGGCTACACTATCTCGGCTGTAGGATTCTATGGGCCACAGGGACGCGAGGTGCGTCTGCCACTGGCAGAGCCTGAGCTGAACAAGCGCATCGAGGCATTTGAGTATGACGGTGGCCACATCACCAACTACGAGATGGAAGGCGCCGCATTGCAAGGCCTCTGCAAACTCATGGGCCACCGCGCCATCACCATCTGCTCAATCATCGCCAACCGCGTTGCAACAGTTGCCAACCCCAACTACAAGACTGCTGTCAACGACCTGGTGAAGACCGTCATCGAGCGACTTATGGCCGACTAATAACTCCTAAAAACAAACGTAAAAATCGGGACGCATCACTGATGTGTCCCGATTTTCACTTTCTCACCAGTTGTTCTGTTCTGGTGTAATCTTGATGGAGATTGTTTTAAGGTGATTTAACTCACCATTTTTTAGTTTGCAATAAAGCCTTCAAGTCCTGGTTGGTCGATTCCAGTGGGCGTGTAGGCCCTTGCAAATTGCTTGAGGAAATTGATGGTTGACAGCCTTGGTCCCATCTCTACTTGCTCCTCATGTGTGTCAAATTTTAATTCTTCGGTGTAGTTTTCTTGCATAGGCAGCCTTTCTGTTATAAGTTACATCTATATAACGCACTTAACCACCTATTATTATTTAAAATAGAGATATTTTTTCAAAAAAGTTATTAACAATTTAGAGGGGAGGCATGAGAGGCAAAAAATGACTGAAAAAACATGCATTCTGCCTTGATCAAGGAAACTGTAGTTTGTTCTTTTTGAACACATCCACATCGATTTGCTTGAGACCGCAATTGTCGAGTGAGCGATACTCGTTGTGGTCATTAATATAGAGGCGTTTGTGCCCCTTAAACGCCTTGTTGCTTAATGCAAGAGCATCCTTCTTATAAGGAGTATTCACACCGCTCAGGTCAAGCAAGGTGTGGAATACCACCATATTGGTCGACACTGGCACCTGTGCATGGGCCTTAAGTTGAGCAACAGCATCAGGATGTTGCTCGGCAAAACTCTGCGATGTCCAAACCAGCAATGGCACACGCAGTTGATAATAGGTTGGAATTGGTGATGCATGGAGGAAGCGACCGCGGTTGTCGTCAAATATATCCTCGCCATGGTCGCTAGTGAAGACCACCGCACTGTTCACACCCTTGGCATCAACCTCACGAATGATAGCCGCGAGCACTTTGTCGGTGTTACGTATGGTATTGTCGTAGGCATTGATAAGTTCGCGACGATAAACTCTCTCGGCCGAAATCACATTATCAGGCTTGAAAAATGCCTCATTGCGTGGATATCTATCCTTATAGTTGAAATGCGAGCCATACATGTGCACCACGATGAAGAGTTTGCCACCATCATATTGCTCAAGGCGCTTCTTCACACAATCTACGAGTTCATCGTCATAGTTGCTCACCCTTAGTTCCATGAGCGACACTTTGTCCTTGAGGAACTTCACCTCTTGAGCCTCGCTACCGAAGGCATCGATAAATGAGCGGTTGCGCTGCTGGTTGCTGTAGAAAGCAGTCTTGTAACCCACCTCATTAAATGCTGTGATGATGCCCTTGCGGTAATAAAGACTGTCGTAGGCCTCACATCCGGCACTCGACATCAATGTTGGAACACTCTTATGGGTAGTGTTCGACATGGTTATAGCATCGCGATACACAACCAGGTTATCAAGGGCCGACGATCCAGGATTGGTGTTGCGATTGTAGCCGTAGAGGCTCCAATTGTCGGCTCTTGAAGTCTCACCTATCACAAGCACATAAATCTCGGGCACGCTGTCGTTGCGAGTCGTCGTTGCATGATAGGTAAAATTCCTTGAGGTTTCGTCATATTTCGACTGCTTGATGGCACGCTGGATAGCCAGCCCCATATTGTAGGTGCCATTGATGGGGAACACATCGTCTTGAGCCCTGAAGCCCTTGTCGACCATATAGTTTGCTGCAAGCAGCACCAACCCTGCCACAAGCAAGGGGATGCTCCAGCGACGCTGCGTGCGACGGAACTTGTCGCTCATCGTAGTCTTAGCACGAAGCGACACTATCGACATTGCTATGCCAAAGCCATAAAGCCCTATCACAAATATCACAGCAACGAGCAAGTTGGCAAGCAACTCGGTAGCCTCGCCTGGATTGGTGGTTAGCACATTGAGGAACATATCCACCGCAATTGGCGACTCGCCATAGAGCCACAGCAACACTATCTGGAAAGCGTCAACAAACATAAACCAGAACAGCCACCAAAACATCTTTCCCGGCTTGCGAGCCCATGTGAAAGCCCAGGCATAGAAGCCTAGAGGCAATACTATTTGGACAATGCGAGTCAGCAACGATGTTGACTCGGTAAAAAACATGATGAAATTGGGCAATATCACCATGAAAAGGAAAAGCCAGTAAATGTAATGCTGGTTGGTAAATATATGTTTGAATTTCTTCATTTATTCAGTTGTTGTCTCCAAAAAACCTGCAAAGTTAATAATTTTTACCGAAAACAAGAGTGTTGTTGGCGGGAAATGTGTAATTTTGCCGTTGCTAAACGAGGCTTACGCAATGAAGAATTTATACCTACAATTATGGTTGACGTTCATGAAGATTGGCGCGTTCACCTTTGGTGGTGGATGGGCTATGATTTCGATTATCGAGCGTGAGATAGTCGACAACCACAAGTGGATTGCCAAAGACGAATTTCTCGACCTGCTCGCCATTGCGCAAGCGATGCCCGGCATCCTAGCCGTGAACATTGCCGTGGTGATTGGCGATCGCCTCAAGGGAGTGAAGGGCAGCATGGCTGCTGCTTTCGGCACAATTCTGCCTTCGTTCCTCATCATTCTTGCCATCGCCATTTTTCTCACACCCGATACCATCAAGAACAACGAGGTGCTCACTCGCATCTTCAAGGGCATAAGGCCCGCCGTGGTGGCTCTTATCATTGCACCAGTAATCACCACAGCGCGAGCCGCAAAAATTAACTGGAAGACCATCATCATCCCTGTTGCGGTGGCCTTACTCATCTACTCGGGATTACCTGTGGTCTCCAACCCAATCCTCTACATCGTGCTGGGAGGAATAGGCGGCTACATCTACTACACTCACGTTACCCTTAAGCAGCGAAAGGAGGGTGAGCAATGAGCATCTACCTGAAGTTGATATGGGCTTATCTGAAGATTGGACTCTTCGGTTTTGGAGGTGGCTATGCCATGTTATCCCTGGTGCAGAACATAATTGTGGAAAACGGCTGGCTAAGCAGCCAAATGTTTACCGACATCGTTGCAATCTCGCAAATGACGCCTGGCCCCATTGGCATCAACAGCGCCACCTACATCGGTTATGTGACAACGGGCAACGTGTGGGGATCAATAATTGCCACACTGGCAGTTGTATTGCCGCCCTACCTGCTCACGCTCTACGCCAGCCACTACATCTCACGCCACAGCGACAGTACCATCATCAAGGGCGCTTTCATGGGGCTGAGGCCAGTGGTTGTAGGACTGATTGCCAGTGCCGCGTTACTGCTCATGAACAAGGAGAATTTTGGCATCTCAGGCTCCAGCGACCAGCTTATTTCAATCATCATCTGCATCGCATCGTTCTGCACAGTTTATTTCACCAAGATTCACCCCATTATAGTAATTATTGCGGCAGGCATCGCCGGATTCTTCCTCTTTTAAAAATGTTCTGTCAGTTGCAACTGACAACCAACAACTGATAACTATATGAAATATCAAGACGCTATCAACTATCTCTTCAGCCAGCTCCCTGCCTTTGAGCGACAGGGTGCGAGTGGTTACAAACCAGGACTGGGCACAGCCATTGCCCTCGACGACTGGCTGGGAAACCCTCATCAAGCCTACCCATGCATCCACGTGGCGGGAACCAATGGCAAAGGTTCGGTGGCCAATATGCTTGCTGCCACACTGCAGGCGAGCGGATATCGCGTGGGGTTGTTCACATCGCCTCATCTGGTGGACTTCCGCGAGCGCATCCGCGTGAACGGCGAGATGATTGGCAAGCGCTCGGTGAGCCACTTCGTGGAGCGATGGATGGATAGTGGGCTCACGTGCGAACCGTCGTTCTTTGAGTTGACGACAGCGCTGGCGTTTGAATATTTCAAGAAACAAAAGGTGGACTATGCCGTGATTGAGGTGGGCCTTGGTGGCCGTCTCGACAGCAGCAATATCATCACGCCCATCTTGAGCGTGATTACCAACATCTCTATTGACCACACGCAGTTCCTGGGCAACACGCTCACCGAGATTGCCAGCGAAAAGGCCGGCATCATCAAGCCAAGCGTTCCAGTGGTGGTGGGCGATGCTTCGCAGCCCGAGGTGCGCAAGGTATTTGAGGACACTGCTCGTGAGTGCCACTCCCCTATCATCATCGCCAATGATGAACCTCTTGTTGAGAACTCGGCAAAAAATGCCGATGGCACTTTGTCAATCTTCGCCAACGGTTATGACAGCACTCTCACTTGCCAACTTAGCGGAGACTATCAAGTGGCAAATGTCAACACCGTGCTTCATGCCATCGAGGTACTGAAGAAGAACGGCGTGAAAATCAAGAAAAACGCAGTAAAAAAGGCTTTGGCGCAAGTGTGCCAATACACTGGATTCATGGGCCGCTGGATGGTTATTGGCAATAATCCCACTGTGATTTGCGACGCGGGGCATAACGCTGGCGCGTGGACCATTCAGTCGCAGCAACTGCGAGAGCTGGAATGTGACAAGTTGCACATGGTGCTCGGTTTCTCGGCCGACAAGGACATCGACACAGTGCTTGGCATGATGCCAAAGGACGCAACCTACTACTTCACGCAAGCCCAATCGTCACGCTCGATGAAAGCCGAAGCGCTGCAAGCTCTGGGAGCAAAGCACGGATTAAAAGGTGAGGCCTACCCCATCGCACTCAATGCCTATAGGGCAGCAATAAAAGCTGCCAAGCCAAGTGATGCTGTATTCTTGGGTGGCAGCTTCTATGTTCTAGGTGATTTGTTCAAACACCTGAAAATATAAAAATGAGGCTCAATTGAGTCTCATTTTTTGTAAAAAAGCAGTGGAGTTATAAGCCGGGTTATGTGGTCGCTACCCGTGGGTAACGCCGCTTGTCATTTATCTGTCTGGACGTGTTGCCACGCCAGTATAGCAGTCTACCCCCCGCCAATAGACGAGCAGCCCTGACGGTATACTTGACCTTGCAACTCGCAGGTAGTGCGGCGCGCCATGTCGCCGTGGCGCCCGGTGGGCTCTTACCCCGCCTTTTCACCCTTACCACCGTGAGGTGGCGGTTGTTTTCTGTCACCTTAACCCTGAGGTCACCCCCAGCTTCCCGTTAAGAAATGCGATGCTCTGTGTTGCCCGGACTTTCCTCTCATGCTCAAGGCATGAGCGACAAGCCGCTCCACTGCTTGATGTCAAATCGTGTTTTGCGGCTGCAAAGGTACATCTTTTTTATCAAACTATTGCCAACTATTAAAAACATTTTTATTGTCTTCAAAACATTGACCAGTGAACCTAGGCCCACTGGTCAATTATGGAATCATAAATATTTCCGACATCTAATGTCTGACATTTAGAATGCCTTGAAGCTCATGTCAAGCGACTTCACGCTGTGAGTAAGAGCACCCACCGAGATATAGTCTACGCCGCATTCGCCATAGGCGCGCAGGGTGTCGATGGTGATGCCGCCACTCGACTCGGTCTCAACCTGGCCGTCAACGATTTTCACAGCCTCACGGGTGAGTTCGGGGGTGAAGTTGTCAAACATCACGCGATCTACTCCACCTGCGGCAAGTGCTTCGCGCAACTCGTCAAGGTTGCGTACCTCAATTTCAATTTTCAGGTCCTTGTTGTTCTCCTTGCACCAACGTTTTGCACCCTCAATGGCAGCAGTGATGCCGCCAGCAAAGTCCACGTGGTTATCTTTCAAGAGAATCATGTCAAAGAGGCCTATGCGGTGGTTGCATCCGCCACCAATCTTCACTGCATCCTTCTCCATGATGCGCATGCCGGGAGTGGTCTTGCGGGTGTCAAGCACCTTGGTGTGAAGGCCTTCAAGTTCCTTCTGGTAACGAGCGGTTACAGTAGCGATGCCACTCATGCGCTGCATGATGTTGAGCATCAAGCGCTCGGTCTGCAGCAGCGACTGCACCTTGCCCTCAACAATGAAAGCGATGTCGCCTGGTTTCACATGGGCACCGTCCTCGATGTAGGTTGTCATCTTGAGCTCGGGGTCAAATTTATCAAACACCTTCTTTGCCATCTCCACACCAGCGAGGATTCCTTCCTCCTTGATTATCAAGCGCGAACGCCCCATCTCATCGGCAGGTATGCTGCACAATGTGGTTGCGTCACCGTCACCAATATCCTCGGCAAATGCCAGGTCAATCAACTCATCAATCAGTTCGTCTCTTGTTTTCATAACTTATATATTTTTTATCTGCTACAAAGTTACAACTTTTTCTCAATAAAACAATATCAACGTGGCATAATGAGATTAGTTGTAAGGGTTAAGTATATAGTAGGTCAAGCCGGCACGCGTCTATAGGTTTAATCTGTTGTTTCACAAGAAAAGCGGTTGATTCACACCACAAAGGTAAACCAACCGCCTTCCCCCTCAAAAGACACGGGAGTTAATTATGAAATAGTTAGTTTTTCACAACATTCTTTGGTCCATTGATGTGAATATACACAATACCTTCGGTATCCAAATCAATCAAGGCACGACCATATTTGTCGCCTCCGTCAAAGACTACGACAAGTTTTTTGTCAATATAATTAATATAATTATGGTCTTTCAAATTTGCTTTCGCAACCAGATTGATATAAATCAAGCGGTGGCCATTGCGTTTGACTCCAAAATATTGCTTGGCGTAGTTTTCGAGCGGCATAGGTCCTGTACCAGGCAGATATGCTCTCCGAGTTATTTCACGGTCAAGGAGCCATTTTGCTCTCCCAATATCAGTTTGTTTTAACTGGTAGAACTCTCCTTGCAAATCTTTGTTATATTTTTGTGCAATCAGGAACTCACTCTCAGGCAACACATAATCAAGAGAATCCATTCGAATAATACCAATTACATTAAAAGAGCTTGTCAAATAATCGGGAGCATTCTCATCTGTTTCAAGAACTACTGTCATTGGCTGGCGACCGTCGGCAACAATTTCTTGTGGCTTAAGTCCAGGGCATGACACAGTGAGAACAGTGCCATCGGTAACGCAAATGCTGAACTTGCCATCAAAATCAGAAGCAGTGCCGTTTTTTGTGCCTTTCGCACAAATATGCGCTCCAATAACTGGCTCTCCATCTTCGGCACTCAGAACCTGACCTGTCACGATGTTTCTCTCAAGCCAAATCTCGAAGCAGTTGCCTGATATTCGCCCTTGAATAGTCTTGTAAGATGGATGCTCGACTCTAAGTGATTTGTCACTTTCCTTAATCTTTGTGATATTGAAATAACCTTTAGAATCGGTGACGACGCTATTGCCCGATGGCAGTGCCGTGACTGTTGCACCTTGCAGGGCCTTCTCGTCTTCATTACAAACAGTGCCAAACACCCCTTGTGGCAGATTCTCGCCACAACAGTAACCAGACACGAAGTTGTATAAAGATATTCTTAACTGCTGAGCATCAACTGCCACCTCTATTTCATCGCAGTCTAAGACTTTCACAGATAAAGTGTCTCCCAGTTGCGCCTCTATGTTAAAATGCCCATCTATATCAGTCGCTACACCTATATTGGTACCTTTAAGACGAACGTAAACGCCTTTAAGTGGTTCCTTATCAAAAGCCGATACCACCACGCCTGTAATCGTCTTGGGCGATGAAGCACCCAGACTTGTCGATTGCGCCGCCACAGTGAAGCCCATGGCGCAAACCATCATCAGCAATATAGCCCATATATGATATTTCCTTGCCATAATTTAATCTGTTTTCTGCCATCCGCAAAGATAGCGGTTTCTGTTATCATTCTTTACTGTCACAGAACAAATATCTGCTTATAGCACGGTTTCTTGTTTTGGAAAATGCCACGTTTGAGAGCTTCTTTTCTCAATTTCCCTAACTGCTTGAATCTCTTTTGCGTTTTCTTGTTTGATTCATCTATCGTTAAGAAGCAATCAGTAGATGCGCTTATCATTATCACTTCAAGATAATCATCGTCGCATAGTTCCACTTTCATAGGCTCAAATCCAACAGCCCTAAAACTTAATGCCTTAATTGTGTCGGGAACCAAGACAAAGAAAAAGCCGTAGAGCTCTGTATTTGCAATTTCTACAGAATCGTTAATCATGATATCCACCAATGGAACTGGCTCAAAGTCGAGATCATCTACTACCAATCCCCTGATTGTTCTTAACTTATAGTCTGGTTTAAACAATTCTGGCATAATTTCCTCATAAGATATTATCTCATACTTTATAGAACTCAATGGAGCAATGCCTTTTTTCCTCACTTCATCAATACCTACTTCCTTAACCAAATCAATCCATGCACCTATCTCATTTACAAGCTCATCATAACCATCAGTAGGTTGTTTGACAAAAGAAACGTTTATATAGATACGACCATATTCATCAAAACCTTTATCTTGCTTGTGGCAATAGTAATCATATATCACTTCATCTTTAGCGTTTTTGAAAACAAGATAATTGTGAATTGGTGTCTCATTCCGATAAATCCAAATAATCCATGACAAGGCTTTAATTTTATTGGTGCAAACGTGTCCGTGTTGATTAGAAGATCTCACCATATCAGGTATCTTATTGGCAGTTTGTTCGTCATACCAATAAGATCTAAAACCTTCAATAGAATCACCAAGTTCGTAGTGATAGAGAGTTTCTATCAGCTGAAGGTCTCCAAAAGCTTCTCGAGCACCATTAAAATCGTTTTTCCTAAGATACTCTCCAATGGTTTTCCAATTCTTGTATTTAGCTGGATTCTGCTCCCTAACATTATCTTCAGACTGATTTTGACAAACTTCTAAACTGTGAAACTTTTTCATTACACTGTTGAGTGGCTCATCAACAGCGTGAACAAGAGCTCTATCAGCATTAAATTCGACACCATTAATGATAAGTTTTATAGTCTCGTTCTTAGTTGCAGCCGATTGCGCCGCAACAGTGAAGCCCGTGGCACAAACCATCAGCAGCAATATAGCCCATATTTGATATTTTCTTACCATAATTCAATCTGTTTTCTGCCATCCGCAAATTATCACCAATCACTGTTAATGAACCAGTCTCTTAAGTATTTTAATCGATTTCTCGCTTCGGTTGTTGTGGTATCATTCTCCAAAATAGGAATCTGTATATCAAATAGTTTTATAATGTCTTTTTTTGAGAAATACCATCTTTTTATCTCTCCTTTCTCAACAATAGACACACACATAGTGCCAAATTGATGTCTGTTCTCAAGAGAATCAGGAGAATCAACTTTATCTGAATAAGATTCTATGGATTTCTTAATTTTGGAATAACTACATTTATCAATTTTATAAGTATAAACAGGTCCCATTATAGAATCAAACCACATTAGACCATAATAAAAAACATCGTTTGTCTTCTTTGTTTCAGGATTAGTATAACTTCCTAAATTATAATAGGACATTTGAGTTGCCCAAACAGGTTTGTCTTGAT
>JAEEGG010019591.1_pt1 | contig 13622 bp, 9 predicted proteins | sample 9134161 | NCBI WGS metagenome assembly JAEEGG01 (sample SAMN16246543, study PRJNA631951) | gut metagenome | biome: gut microbiome; feature: rumen; material: CR-attached | host: Bos | place: Iran: Karaj | collected 2018-10 | reverse complement strand
GTAATCATCTACTGGATATAAGGACAGGAACTTCTGCACAGAAGCAAGTGCACTGTCGATGGTGCGGGTGGCCGACACGCTATCATCCAGAAAGGCGTAGGCGTAATAGAGATTCTTCTGCGTCCAAAACAAGTCGCCCAGAGTCTGGGAACAGGGATATTGCTCATACAGTTTGCAGACTTTTTCCAGTTGTTGCTCGGCGGAGGCTTTGAGCTTTGCTTTGTCGGAATTTACAATATATTGTACAAAATATGGGCCAAACGACATCGCATATCGGGGATGTCGGTTGTTCGGCTGCTCCACACGGGCGATTTCGTTGGCCTTGTCAAATTGGGAGTTCCTGCACAGATCGTTGATATAATCCACAACCGAATAGGGCTCGTAGTGGTTCCGATAGAGGACTTCCGAATACTTGCTGATCGTGTCCTCGTCTTCGTCACTTGACTCCAAATTCCGGAGAAAACGGTAGAAATCTATCCATTCAAGGTTTTCGCGACTGTTGTCATCCAAACGGACATGGCACTTTGCCATGGCGACGGCCCCGTTGACATCGCCGTTACGCGCAAGCGCCAGTGCCTCGGCGAATTGTGGTTTGTCATACGCATAAGCCCCATATTTCTGAAGATCCGATGCATCGGAAGCACAGGTTTTGACAACATCAACGATGCGGAAAGTCGATTCCACCAACGCGTTAGCTGTTGCAGACACTGACTGCGCCCCCATTTTAATGGAATCCCGGAATTCCTGCGCCGTGGGCATCAAGTCCTTAGAATAAAAGTGACGGTATAGCTGCTCGAAAACGTTTAGAGTCTCCTTACGATACTGCTGTTTTCCAGTCATGTAGAACTGTAAGGTGTCCTTGGTCTGAAAAAATTCGGAAAGGGATTCAGGAGCGCGCCCGACATAGATACAGCCCTCCTTCTCCCATTGCTCCAACGGCAAAAAGGAGCCTTTTTTTTCTGCGGGGAGACTGGCCACCGCAACACCTTGCGCGTTGGTCGTGAGCGGCTGCCCGAACAACGTCGTCGTCGCGCCAGCCACGGGCTGTTTCGTGTCAAAATCAACAACCCGGAAAACCTGCTTCACTTGAGCCGTACCCGTTAATGCAAGCATCGAAAGCGCTATCGTGATAACTAATTTAGTTGTGTTTTTCATTTCGAAACATTTTTAATGTACAATGTAAAATGTACAATTTACATTGGGGATTTTCGAATATTAATTTTTTTGTATCCTTTTCAGAAATTCACTTGCTGATTTAAATATAGATGAGCATTACGATTATCACTTGTACATTGTAAATTCTACATTGTACATTGTTCATCTTCTCAACTCGAAATTCGTTCCCAAATACACCTTCTTCACGAGGGGATCGGCGGCGAGTTCCTCGGCGGTGCCGGCCTTGAGGACACTGCCCTCGAACAGAAGGTAGGCGCGGTCCGTGATAGAGAGGGTTTCATGGACGTTATGGTCTGTGATAACAATACCTATATTCTTATCCTTCAGCTTTTTAACAATCCCTTGAATATCCTCCACCGCAATAGGGTCAACACCGGCGAAAGGCTCGTCAAGGAGGATGAACTTGGGATCGGAAGCGAGGCAGCGGGCAATTTCCACACGGCGACGCTCACCTCCAGAGAGATTGTTGCCCTTATTGTGGCGCACCTTCTCGATGTTGAACTCTGAAATCAGACTCTCCAACTTCTCTTTCTGCTCCTCCCGGCTCTTACCGCTGAACTCCAAAATGGCGCGGATGTTATCCTCCACAGTCAAATGCCGGAAAACCGAAGCCTCTTGCGGCAAATAGGCGATACCCATCTGTGCGCGCTTGTACATCGGCTCTTCCGATATATCTTGATTATTCAAAAAGATACGACCAGAATAAGGCTTAATCAGTCCCACAATCATGTAGAACGAGGTGGTCTTGCCGGCGCCGTTCGGACCGAGCAATCCCACAATCTCGCCTTGCGTGAAATTGATGGAGACCTCGTTAACCACCGTGCGGTTCTTGTATTTCTTGACTAACTTGTCGGTGCGGATCGTGTATTCCATATCAGCTGTTCTCGATGGCTTTTTTCAAATACTGCATGGCCGTGCCCATGAACTGGTTGACCACCCCTTTGATCATCCCTTGCAGGAGAAAGGGCACGTCCGCATCCATTTTCGCCTGCAAGATGCTTTCCGCACCTTTCGGAACGATGTCGAAGCCAGCCGTCGCCGTAATATGCGGTGTCTCCACCTCCGCATGGTACGCCACATGGGAGTTGGGCTGCTGTTCCCTAAGGGTGAGCCGGCAGGTGATGTGGTCGTACACAGTGAAGCGGCAGCCGTCGGCGAACGACTCCCAATTCGACAGACCGGGGATGTCCTCCACCGGGCGTTCAAAAAAACGGGTCAGCACTTGGTACACTTTTTCGGGGCTGGCCGAAATGGTCTCTTCTGGACTGTTGATATGAAGCATATTACTCTTTGTTTGAATCGGCAAAGATACAATTTTAATTGATAATTGAGAATTGAGAATTGAGAATTGAGAATTTCAGAGCATCCGTACAAAAGTCAGACTGATGACAACGACTTTGTCTATTGGCTGGTTCATTAGTTTTTGGCTTTTAAGAATTTCGAGACAGCATGATTGGCTGTACGTACAAAATACACTCCAGTTGGCAAACACGAAGTATTAATAACGGCACTATCATCCTCAATATTACTGACAACAAGAATTATTCGTCCGTATAAATCGTAAATAGCAACTGATCCCAACGGTTGGTCACTTTCGAGATAGAGAATATGGTTGGCAGGGTTCGGATATACGCGCAACGGCACGCATTCGTGCTGCGCAACAGATGAATGCGCGGGAGGGGGCGCACCTTCGAAATAGGCCGCGCCGCCGGCATAGTTGCCGAGAACCATATCCGGCCGACCGTCTCCGTTAAGATCAGCCACTGTGGCAGCCACTCGCCTACCCTCACGAAAACTGCACGCTTTTCCACCGATTGTCTCGGCAAGATTTGCTTCAGTCTTCTCGAAAACACCGTCCAAATTGCCGTCAATCTGCTTGTAATAAGCTACTTCGCCAAGCTCACCCGCACAAAACAAGACCGTTCCATATTGTGCGTCACGATAAAAACAGGGAACACTGTAGCCAAAATAAGACTGCGTAAAATCTCGCATATCCACACCGCCTAACGTATCCGTAATCTTTTGAAATCCAGCAATATCGCCAGAAACATTGCGATAATAAGACAACAACCCGCGACGATTGCCGACAATCAAGTCCTTACTCCCGTCGCCATCAAGGTCGAAACATTGCGGAGTGCTGTATTCTCCGACATCAATGTCCCCAAAACGAGTATTGATATCACCATTTCCAGTCGTCAAGCGGGCATAAGGCACCAGCACCAGTGTCCCTTCCTCCTGACCGCAAAGCATATCCGCTTCTCCGTCCCCATCGAAATCGCCAAACGTAGGATGCAACGCATGGAACCCCAAGGATTTGAGATTCCCGAAATCGCGGGTCTGCAAGCTAAACACAGGCGAATCGGTTGTTCCCGTATTCCGATAATAAGCAACCGACGAGGAGAAAAAGGAAGTCAGCCAACCATTGATAACCTGCGCGCTGTCAAACTGACCATAGTTGCCGACAAACAAGTCCAACAGGCCATCACCGTCAAAATCGTACAGCACCGGATGGCTACCGCTCCCCACTTCCAGCATCTCACTCTGCAAAAAATCCGTTTGAACAAGAATATATTGCTGTATATCAGCGTTATAGTCATACACCCACACACTATTCAAATCCTGCGATTTAGTCAACGACGGATCAGACGGCGAGACCACCAATGAAGGTTCATCCCGCCCCGGAAGAGTCACGAAAGAGGCCGACGGCATTGAATAAAGGTAAATCGGCATAGATGCCGGAAACGCTGTGTCCTGCACCGTCATCTGCGCATCGTCAACTGCGCCGTTGTTATATAGTACTATATTGTATGGCGAATCCACATCCCCCAACAGCAGATCCGGCAATCCGTTACCATCAAAATCATGCAACAACATTGACGAACCCGTATGACGTGTGTGGTCATCCCCGAATTTGTCGCTGCAATCAGAGAAAAGCGTAACCACATTATTGTCGGCGGCCTCCTCGAAATGCCCCCAGCACTCATTCTCCAAGCGGAAATCGAAAGGATCACCCGCCTCCGCATAGTCGCGAAGATGATGCACATACTTCCCTAACACCCAGAAATTCAAGATATCCAGATGGCCGTCCCGATCAATGTCATCCACCACGAGATAATCATCGGGCGATGCGTAGATGTTCGTATATCCGTTGTAGTAGAAGGCAGTCAAGGGATCTGCCACAAGCCTGAACCGCAAGGCATCTTCGGAGATGTTCTCGAACACCCGCACGGAAGCCAATCCGTAAGTGAAAATGTCCGCTTTCCCGTCGTGGTTGAAATCGTAAAGAATCACCCAGTCGTGCAAATCAGGGAAATTGCGAGCATACTGCGGAGCATATTGAAAATCGTTGCCGACACGTAAAAACGGGAGCAATCGGTTGCCATGCTTCTCAAAGCCCAAGAGATCGGTGACCCCGTCAAGATTAAGGTCAATTTCAGAGAAACGAACCGAGTTAAGCCCGCCCGCCCATGGCAATGACAATGTGCGCCCATTTTCAACAACAGGGATGGACTGTTGTCTCTCAAATCCGAAATCGTAATATGTGTTCTGCGCTTCTGCAAGCAAAAACAGCGTACAGAAAAACAGCGTCAGGGAAAGAGACGGACGGTTCATGGCTACCGCACGCGCAGGCGTTGGCCCTCGCGGATAAAGTCGCTGCGCAAATGGTTGAGTTTCTTGATTTTCGAAACCGTTGTATGGTATTTGGCGGCAATTCTGCCCAAGTTATCACCTTTGCGCACCTTATAGTATTGAGCGGAGGTCTGGGGTTTCGGTTTGGCCGGCTGCTCAACTTGCTGCGTAGGGTTCGGCACCGAAACTGTGTAGCCGGAAATATACAAAGTATCAAATTTGGTTTTGAAATTGTCGAAATCGATGAGTCGGCAAGGATTGATATCGTTGCCGAGATAGCGGACCTCGAAATGGAGGTGCGATCCGTAGGAGCGTCCTGTGTTACCACCAAGGCCGATGATGTCGCCGGCTTTCACCATCTGTCCTGGGTTCACCAACCGGCGAGAGAGGTGACCGTAATACGTTTCTAAACCGTTATCATGGCGGATAACCACGAGGTTACCGTAACCGCCCGTATTGGCCGTGCCTTTGGATATGCGCACGATTCCATCCCAAGCAGCCGCCACTGGAGTTCCCTCAGGATAACCGAGATCCACGCCACGATGCATCCTGCGGTGTCGGTAACCATAATTGGAGGTGATGCGGTAATTGGCCGGATGATGATAGCCTGTCAAGGCGATGGTGTCACGCGGAGCTGAACCTTGATGCCGGTAATGAATGGTCACAATATCGAAGTTCTGGTACAAGTTGAATCCTGGCATCCAATTGAAATAGGTGAACAGCAATCCGTTGCCATGATCCACATTGTCAAGATTGGAGTCATACATCGAATTGATGAGGTTGCCTAATGAATCTTCTTCAATGACCGCGTCAATACGCGCGGTGTCATTCACCACATTGAACTGGATGTGGTTCTCCTGCGCCATGAGACGAAAGGAACCGAACAACAGAACTATGGTCAGACTTATATATTTGGTTATCAGAGTTTTGTTCATAATTTAGCACTTGTTGATTTTGCGATCAAGCTTTTTATTCCCAACTTTGCGTTTTGTAGCACTATGGCTTGCATTCCCATCATGGCTCCTGTCAACAATTACGGCTCGATTATTCATGGTTTTGCCATTATGACTCTTTCGGGTAGAATTCTTCCTGATATAATAAGTGGTGTTTTGCGAAGTGGTAGCGTTCCAATGCGGACTATAACGCGTTCGAAGAGTATGGTATTTTTTGGAGTTATGTGTCTGATTCTTGGTGGTTTGACAAGATCCAAAAAGCAAAACGCCAACGGAGCAAAACAAATAACAAATATATTTTAAAAGCTTATTTTCCATTTTCCTTTTCTTGAATAAAGTTGCAAAGATACATTTTTTTGGGATTGGTTCGGCACCCCCCGTTCGTTTTTATGGTTATAACGCTTTCAATCAGTTATTTATTGTCACCTATACGAAAAACAAAAATGCGGCTGAAAAAATTGTACTTTTGCCGCCGAAAGGAAACCTCATGGAATCGTCTGACAAAGAGAAACTTTGGAACAAGGAATACATCAAGGTGATGGCGACGAATTTTTCGTTGTTCTTCGCTTTCTACATCCTCACGCCGTTGCTGCCCATCTACTTGAGCGAGCATTTCGGCGCGACGAAAGATGTTATCGGATTGGTGCTGTCAGGCTATGCCGTGGCCGCACTGCTGTTCCGCCCGTTCAGCGGCTACATCGTCGATTCCTTCAACCGTAAGAAGGTGCTGATTTTCTTCATGTTGCTGAGTTTTGTGTTCTACGGATTCTATATTCTGGCGGGCACATTGGTTCTTTTCGCAGTGGTCCGCACCCTCCACGGAGGTCCTTTCGGGGCATGTACCGTGGCCAACTCCACCGTAGCCATCGACGTGCTGCCCTCCTCGCGCCGCAACGAGGGCATCGGCTACTACGGGCTGAGCAACAACATCGCCACCGCCATCGCGCCCACCGTCGGCATCGCCCTCTACAAAGTTTCCGGAAACTTCAACATACTCTTCCTCGTAGCTTTGCTGTTCGCTCTATTGAGCGTGGTACTCTCCGCAACGGTGAAGCTGCCGCAACGCGCTCCCGTGGCCGACAAGAAGAAGATTTCCCTTGACCGTTTCTTCCTCCTGAGAGGCTGGTTCATAGGCGTCAACATGGTCTGTTTCGCCCTGTGCTACGGCGTGCTGAGCAACTATTTAGCCATTTACGGCAAAGAGGTTATGGGCATCACCAGCGGGTCCGGAACCTTCTTCCTGCTGCTCTCCCTCGGACTGATCATGTCACGGCTGCAAGGCGGCAAGTCGTTGAGGGAAGGCAAGTTGACCCGTCATGCGGGCATCGGCATCCTGATTTCCACGGTCGGATACACGGTGTTCGTGATTTCCACGCATCCCGTCTGCTTTTACGCCACCGCCATACTCGTGGGACTCGGAAACGGACACATGTGGCCCGCCTTCCAGAACATGATCATCTCCGTCGCACACCACAACGAGCGCGGCACCGCCAACTCCACCCTGCTGACCAGCTGGGACTTAGGTATGGGGTTAGGTATCGTCCTCGGCGGCGTCATCGCCGAGTATTTCGGATACTCCGCCGCCTTCTGGACCGTGGTGGCCGTCCATGTCATCGGCGTTGTCATGTACTTCGCCTGCACAAGGAAAATGTTCATCCAGCGAAGGATAACAGAATGACAACTTCAAAACAAAAATGAACATATTTCAGAAAAAAAATGTACTTTTGCCACGATTTAATGAAGCTGCTATCTCATTCGTTCTCTTCTGCTCTACCAAGCTCTTGCCCCTGTCGGGGCCGCTCAAGGAAAATGTTTTTTTGATTGAACCTTAAACCTTGAACTTGAAACTTATATACAAACAATCCAACAAATAAACAAACAAATGTACACCAATTTCCAACAACATCTTCAGAAAGAATTGGCCGACATCAAGGAAGCCGGCTTGTACAAGAACGAACGCATCATCGCTTCTCCGCAAAGCGGTGAGATCACACTGCAGGACGGCAGCAAGGTGCTGAATTTCTGCGCCAACAACTACCTGGGCCTCGCCAACGACGCGCGTCTGATTGCCGCCGCCAAGGAAGCCCTCGACACTCACGGCTACGGCATGGCCTCCGTGCGTTTCATCTGCGGCTGCTCCGACCTGCACAAGGCCCTGGAGAAGAAAATCGCTGAATTCTTCGGCACAGAGGACACCATCCTCTACGCTGCTTGCTTCGATGCCAACGGTGGTGTCTTCGAGCCCCTGCTCACTGACCAGGACGCCATCATCTCCGACGCCCTCAACCACGCCTCCATCATCGACGGTGTGCGTCTCTGCAAGGCAGTCCGCTACCGTTACAAAAACGCTGACATGGCCGACCTCGAGGAGCAACTGAAAGCCGCTCAGGCACAGCGTTTCCGCATCATCGTCACCGACGGTGTGTTCAGCATGGACGGCAACGTCTGCCCGCTGGATAAGATTTACGAACTGGCACAGAAATACGATGCCATGGTCATGGTTGACGAGTCTCACTCCGCCGGCGTGGTGGGCAACACCGGTCGCGGCGTGACCGAGCGCTACAACCTGCGCGGCAAGATCGAGATCCTTACTGGTACGCTGGGCAAGGCCTTCGGCGGCGCTATCGGCGGTTTCACCACCGGTAAGAAGGAAATCATCGACATGCTCCGTCAGCGCTCCCGTCCGTACCTGTTCTCCAACTCCATCCCTCCGATGGTGGCCGCTGCCGGCTGCAAGATGGTTGACATCATGTCGGAGACCAACGAGCTGCAGGACAAGCTGCACAGCAACACCGAATACTTCGTGGCCAAGATGAAAGCCGCCGGTTTCGACATCAAGCCGACCGAGTCCGCCATCTGCGCCGTGATGCTGTATGACGCCAAACTGTCACAAGTGATGGCCGCCAAGCTGCAGGAGGAAGGCATCTACGTCACCGGTTTCTACTATCCTGTGGTGCCGAAAGACCAAGCCCGTATCCGCGTGCAGATTTCCGCCGCCCACGAGCGCGAGCACCTCGACAAGTGCATCACCGCCTTCACCAAGATTGGCAAGGAACTCGGCGTGCTGAAATAGTCTGCGGTTAGTAATTATCAGTTAGAAGTTAAGGGGGAATCGTTGTGGTTCCCCCTCTTTTGTTTCAAGTTTCAAGTTTCAAGTTTCAAGTTTCAAGTTTCAAGTTTCAAGTTTCAAGGTTCAAGTTTCAAGGCTCAAAATTCAAACTGCTAACTACTAACTACTAACTACTAACTGCTAACTACACCAGCCGTACCGCCAACAATTCCCGTCCTATTTTGTGGATAGCCTCTTGTATCTTCGAAGCCTGCTTCTCCGAAACATACTGTCCTCTTTTGTACTGGCGCATCAGCGAGGGGTTGACGCCCGCCCTGTCGGCTAATTTGGTCATGTTGAGGTAGTTGTAGCAGTTCAGGAATGACGGGAGGTCGTATTTGTACTCGAATGTGATGTTTTTCAGTTCTTCAGGAATTGGTTCGCCTGTATCCTCATACGTTTCCAGAACCTCCTTCACCGTGTTTTCGAAGTCGGCTTTAGCTTCGAACACAGTGTCACCTTCCCCGATGATGGTGGATTTAATGTCAGGGGTGAAGATAGTAAATGAACCGTCCTTGCCCTTTTCTATCAACGCTGTTGTCTTCATATCATTAATGTTTGTTTTTCAATTATTTTAGTTCCCCATTTGTTTAATGAGTTTTGTGCAGGTTCCTATCGGGACCTCCTCCGAACCATGTCTTCCGATTATCAGACGATTCCTATTCATCGGATGCACATAGATATCGTGTTTCTTACCGTGTTTAAGAAGATACCAGCCATTCGCTTCTGCTAGTTTTTTTAGTTCGTTCCATTTCATACCTTTTGCGCTGCAAATATATAACTTTTTTGATATATAACAATATTGTGCTATTTTATTTTTCTACTATGATTTGTTTTCTTCATAACATCTCATCTTGATGATTTAAATATTATATTTCAAGCGACAAATGTACAACAAAATCGCATGAATGTCAAGTGTTTTTCAATTTTTTTTCTTTCTTGAAAGCCAACAAATTATGATTTAATTTTAACTATTTGAAATTAAATAGTTAAAATTAAAAACAAATTTTCGCAAAAAAAGGGAACATCCACAGCCACTGCTAACCACTAACTGCCAACCACTAACTACTCGCTCCGCATCACCGAACCGATGTCCCGCGCCACCTTCTGCGAGAAAAGGTCCGCGCCAATCTTGTTCAGGTGCATCGTGTTGTAGAAGTAGGCCGTGTCGTAGCTCAATGTGTCGTAGGTGTAGTCCAGATACGGGATGTCGAAATCGATGGCGATTTGCGCGAACATGGCATGCATGCCCGTGGAGTCCGCCATCTTTCGCGTTCCACCGATGTAAAACGGCGAGGTGACCAGCACCACTTGGATGCTGTCGCGGCGGCACTCAGACAAGAAATCCCTGAACTGCCGGATAATCGTTGTGTCATGAGTATAGGAAACGCTAGCCTGCTGATGAAGCCCTCTCCCACTCCACTTCCGGTCGTAACTTCGGAAACCTTTATACAACGGAGAATCGTATTCGCTTTTCACTGTGGGAAAAAGTATTTTCCGTATGAGAGCCTGCCGGCCCAGAAAACGCCAGCTCGGCAGCACAAAATCCGCGAAGGAGAAATCCTCCTGCTTATGACAAAGCCGCCACAGATATGGATCGTGGAGGTAGGGTACAAACTGCTCCCGCTCGTAACCGTTGCTTTTCTGCATCGTGCCGTGACTCACCTCATAGACAATGAGTTTTGGCTTGGGATTCCCCCGATGACGGAATACTTTGTATTTCAAAATCTGAGAGTCTGCGGCGCGACCATTCATGCCGAGATTGTAGCTGTTGGTATGGAGAACGCTATCGATGATGGCCGGATTGAACTGCACAAACGCCCGGGAACTGCCCATGATGAGGACTTCCGCGTCAATATCCCGCTGATAAAGGTCGTTCCATGTGGCAAAGGGTGATGTACGCAACCGCAGTGCTTTTGTAGTCAGCAGCATATCAAACGCCACAGCCATAACCAGCAGAATGGAAGCGAAAAGGAGTGTCTTCAGCAGGAACTTTTTCATATCAGAACTGGAAATAGATGAAGGTTTCTGAATTGGAATAGGCAAAGAACATAATGACAATCAGACTGTAATAGAGGAGATAACGGATCGCGACGGAACGGATGCGCAGGTCGAGACCGTGATTTCCCGTACGATGCACCCACTCCATGACGAGCATGAGGAGCACAAAGACGGAACAGGCCGCAAGCCCTTCGGTGTATGGCGCTCCCCCACCCGGCAACAATGTAAGGTATTGCCACGCCTGCCCGATGGAGTCGGCACGGAAGAGTATCCATCCGACGGTTACTAACGTGAATGTCAGCAACATGCGGCCTGCCTCCGACCAAGTGGGTAAGGCGCGGCCTTCTGCGATACCGCAGGTGTATTTGCGGTTGCGACCCGACAGGATAAGCGGCAGGAAGAGCAGCGCGTGGAAAGCGCCCCAGGCAAGGAAAGTCCAGTTGGCGCCGTGCCAGAAACCGCTCAACAGGAAGATGACGAACGTGTTGCGCACGACCTTCGCCTTCGGGACACGACTGCCGCCCAACGGGATATAGACGTAATCGCGGAACCACGTGGTGAGCGAGATGTGCCACCGCCGCCAAAACTCCGCAATGTCACGACTGAAATAGGGATTGTTGAAGTTCCGCATCAGCTTGATACCGAATAGTTTGGACGTACCGATGGCGATATCGGAGTAGCCGGAGAAATCACCGTAGATTTGGAAAGCGAACAGCACGGCGGCAATGGCTAAGGTGCTTCCGCTCTGCGACGCATACGATCCATAGACGTAATCGACGTAGGCGGCGCAGTTGTCGGCCACGGCGATCTTCTTGAAAAGTCCCCAAAGGATCTGCCTCATACCATCGACGGCCTGTGCGTAGTCGAAAGTGCGCGGCTTTGCGAACTGCGGCAACAGATTGGTCGCCCGCTCGATAGGACCGGCCACCAACTGCGGGAAAAAGCTCACGAACGCGAAGAACTGCACAATATCACGGGTGGGTTCCAGCTTTTCGCGATAAACGTCGATGCTGTAGCTCAACGCCTGGAAAGTGTAAAAGCTGATGCCCACAGGCAGTATGATGTTGAGCAGCAGCCCGTCGGTGCGGCCGTTCAGAAAGAGGTTCGCGAAAGAGGTGACAAAGAAGTCGTAGTACTTGAACACGCCGAGGATGGCCAGGTTCAGCACAATATTAGAAACATGCACGATTTTCGCGACCGGGCGGTTGAGATGGCGTTCGATGAGGAGGCCACTGCCCCAGCTGCAGAGCGAGGTGAAGGCGATCAGGAAGAGAAAACGCCAGTCCCACCAACCATAAAAGAGGTAAGAGACCGCAACCACAAAGAGGTTTTGCGCCCGCACATTCCGCTGAAACACAAGCCAATAGAGCAGGAACACAGCTGGCAGAAACAAGGCGAACTCTATCGAATTGAAAAGCATAATTGGAGTCGAATCAGGGCAGAAAAGTAGATTATTATGGTCACTTCAACGTGCGAATCTTGAACACAGGTTTCTCATCCAACAAAGGATAATCCACCTTAACCACCGCTTCCTCGTTCGGCTTCAAATCGAAGTAATTGTCGGAATAATAGACTTTGTAACCATGCGTTTCTTCAATGAAAACGCCCTTTTTCAACATATTGGAAGAAAGGTGGATTTCAGCGGAATGGTCGCCATATTCCGTATTGACCTGAATCGGTTGAGAGGAAAGATTCAACGCTTTCGGTTTCACGAAATAGGTCAAATATGTGACTTTTTCGGCATTCTCGGGTTTGAAAGAGGCCTCCACGAAGACATCCCCCGCGTTTTTCACAGATTTCGGCAAAGCCACCACCGCCGCCTTGGTACTGCTGTTGGCGGAGGTTGAGACGCTCACGCCCGCTGAATTGACCATTTCGCCATCCATGGTTCGGATAGCCCACTCAAAGAGACCGCCAACTGGCTCAAAACTGTCGTTGATCAGATACAGCTCTATGGTGTCCTGCGAGATATTGCGCGAGGCGATGGCCACGTTGGCGTACAGCTGCGGCAGACGGTAGTACAGCGCCTTGGGGTTGCCGGCCACGTCGATGCAGCTCCAGGAGGCCACGGGCCAGCAGTCGTTGAGCTGCCAGAAGAGCGTGCCGCTGCACTTTTCGTGCTGGATGCGGTGCGCCTCGATGGCCTGCGCGATGCCGTCGGCCTGAACCAACTGGCTGATATAGACGAATTTGTCGAGGTTATTGGTATCCTTGAACCCGTACAGATCCTCCATCGCTTTGAGGATAATCGGCACCCCGCGACCGTGCTTTTGGTGATTGCGCATGGACGGCGACTTCAGAACACGTTCGCCTTCAGGGATGTATTCGTTCCAGAGCGACATTTCTGGGTAGGCCTGGAAGCCGTACTCCGTCATGAAGCGACCGGTTTTCTCCCACCAGATCTCAAACGGCAGCTCGCCCCACCAGACACCCCAGTAATGGCTGCAGCCGTGGGTGGTGCATTCGGGGTGACCCCAGCCGTAAGTCGGCGAAGAGTGTACATAGTTGGGGTTGTGCATATTATCCATGCAGATTTTCGGCAGCATCTTTTCAAAAAGCTGCTCGTAATCCTCATACATTTCCGAATATTGCTGGTCAGTGTAGCCCAGCGCATCTTTCCATCCCCAGTCCTCCAAGCCGTTGTGCACCTCGTTGTTGCCGCACCATGTGGCGATACAGGCGTGGTGGCGCAAGCGTTTCACTTGCTCCTCGGCCTCGCCCTTCACGTTGTTCATAAACGCTTCGTCGCCAAG
>JAEEGG010019590.1_pt1 | contig 13623 bp, 8 predicted proteins | sample 9134161 | NCBI WGS metagenome assembly JAEEGG01 (sample SAMN16246543, study PRJNA631951) | gut metagenome | biome: gut microbiome; feature: rumen; material: CR-attached | host: Bos | place: Iran: Karaj | collected 2018-10 | reverse complement strand
TAGCCATTCTTGTCTCGATCGCAGCCTCAAAATCTTCCGGTTCCCTCCCGAAAAGCTGGATGGCGGTGATTCCCTCCTCTTCAGGAGAGATCCTCATATACTGCATACTCTTGCCGGCACCGTTATATCTTATGGATCTGGCACTGACCAGTTCCGTCGGGCTGTAGGCGGCGCCCATCCCGTTGCAGATGATCCTGAACGGAAGGCTCGAAAAGCCGGCCATAGGCGCGAGCAATATCGGGTTTTCAATGTTTATGTCACCGATCTTGACTGATTTCATTAAAACTCCTAAAAACCAAAAATCCTGATAATAGATTTTATAATATTTTCTTGCTTGAAATAATGTCAATTCAGGAACAAAATATTATCTGTTAAATGAGGTGCATAATTTATGGATGATTGTCTAGTTTATTTTTTCACAGGCTTTCTGGACAGCGGCAAGACTTCCGTTATCTGTTCATGGATCGGCGGCGAGAATTTCAAGAACCGTAAAGTCGTAGTTATCAACACTGAAGAAGGTGAAGAGGAATATAAGCAGGAAAACTACGAGGGCGCTGACCCCGTGGTCATCAACTGTGATACCGAAGATGTCGACAAGGAGATGACCTTCGACATCGAGAAGAAGTATCAGCCGGGCGTCGTATTCATCGAGTGGAACGGCTCCGTATCCCCTGCAGAGTTTTTCGAGAAAGTAGATGTGCCTGAACGCTGGGCGCTTGCCGCATCCGTGGTCGTCATCGACGCTTCCACATACGGCGAATACTTCAAGAACATGCAGACATTCTTCGCCGATTATTTCAGATACGGCGATACAGTCATCTTCAACCGCGTGGATGAAGAGAATGACAATATTCCGAAGCTCAGAGGCTCCGTTAAGGCAGTTAACCCGGGCATGAGCATCAATTTCCTTGGCGAAGACAATAAGATCATCAGGATCGAAGACCATCTTCCCTTCGACCTCAACCAGAATCCCTGCGTCATTGCTGCAGAGGACTTCGGTCTTTTCTATACCGATGCCATGGACAACATGGACCGTTACAACGGCAAGAGGGTCAGCCTCATCGGTCAGGCCGTTATCTTAAGAGAATTCAACGGCCGTGCTTTCGTGCTGCAGAGACAGGCATATACATGCTGCGCTGCTGACATCCAGATGATGGGTGTTCTCTGTTTTTATGAATTAAGGTCCAACTTCCCTGCAGGCCAGTGGCTTAAGGTAACAGGACAGGTAAGATATTTCGAAGACGACGACGGACAGGGCGGCAAGATCAACGTTCCCTGCCTCACAGTCGAGGACTATGCCATAACGAGCAAGCCCGATAATGACGTTATATATTTTAATTGACGATAGAAAAGAGGCATTTTAATGACTAAAGTAGACATTTTCTCAGGATTTCTGGGAGCAGGTAAAACAACACTGATCAAGAAGCTTATCGCTGACGGTTATAACGGCGCTAAGCTCGTACTTATCGAAAACGAGTTCGGCCAGATCGGCATCGACGGCGGCTTCCTTAAGGAGTCCGGCATCAACATCACCGAGATGAATTCCGGATGTATCTGCTGCAGCCTCGTTGGTGACTTCGGCACAGCACTCCAGGACGTAATCAAGCAGTTCGCACCCGACAGGATCCTCATCGAGCCCTCCGGCGTAGGCAAACTCTCTGACGTAGTTGCTGCAGTTAAGCGCGTTGAAGGCACAGAGATCTGCGGAACAGTAACTGTTATCGACGCTTCCAAGTGCCGCATCTACCTCAAGAACTTCAAGGAGTTCTATGAGAACCAGATCAAGTATGCCGGCACGATCATCTTAAGCCGTACAGGCAACATCGCACAGGACAAGCTCGATCAGGCTATCGCACTTATCCGTGAGATCAACGATCACTCACAGATCATCACAACACCCTGGGACGAACTCTCCGGAGTACAGATCCTCAAGGCAATTGAAGAGCCTCTTACAGCTGCAGACATGGCTGCTGCACTTCTCGAGGCAGAAGAGCATGAACATCACCACCATCATGAGCACGGTGAAGACTGTGAGTGTGAAGAGTGCAAGGCTCACCACCATCACGATCATGACGATGACGACGATGATGATGACGAGCACGAGCACCATCACCACCACCATGATCACGATGACGATGATCATGATGAACACGAACATCACCACCATCACGACCACGATGATGACGACGATGATGACGAACATGAACACCACCACCATCACGATCATGACCACGAGCATGAACATCATCATCACCATCATGCTGACGAGGTTTTCGATTCCGTCGGATTCGAGACTTCCAAGCGTTTCACAAAGGCTGATATCGAGAATGCTTTGAAGGCATTGGATGACAGCGAAAAATACGGCATGATCCTCCGTTCAAAGGGTATCGTCGCAGGCGAAGACGGTACTTGGATCCACTTCGACTTCGTACCTGAAGAATCCGAAGTGAGAACAGGCGCTTCCGATGTTACGGGTAAGATCGTAGTCATCGGTTCAGGCGTTAAGAAAGACGCAGTCAAAGAGTTATTCGGGATTTAATGCTTATGGGTAAAAAAGGACTTAAGATCATCGTTGTAGGTGCCGGCAAAGTCGGCGACACGCTCGTTAACAGACTTGCAGAAGAGGGCCACGATCTGGTCATCATCGACAAGAACGTTGACCGCCTTACAGAGCTCGCAAACCTTTGCGACTGTATGGGCATCATCGGTAACGGCGCAAGCCACGAAGTACTTGAAGAAGCAGGCATTGCTACTGCCGACCTCTTCATCTCCGTTACCGAATCAGATGAGCTCAATCTCCTGTGCTGCACGATTGCAAAGCAGTTCAATAAGAATCTTGCAACGATTGCGCGTGTAAGAAACCCTGACTATGGCAAGGAGATCCCTTACCTCAGGTCAAAGCTCAGCCTTGAGATGATCATAAATCCTGAATATGAGGCAGCTGTTGAAGCGGCTCGTATCCTCTTCCTCCCTGCTGCGATCTCGATCAACTCCTTCGCACACGGAAGTGCGGAACTCGTTAAGATCAAGATTCCCGAAGGAAACGTTCTCGACGGTAAGACGATCGCTTATCTCGGAAGCAACTACACAAATGACCTTGTCATCGTAGGTGTCGAGCGCGGCGACGAAGTAACAATTCCTAACGGATCTTTCGAGCTTTCCGCAGGCGATATCATCTCTTTTGTCGCAACACGTAAAGTTTGCCACTCATTCCTTAAGTCCATCGGATTTAAGACAAACTCCGTAAGGAGTACGATAATCATCGGCGGAGGCAAGTCCGCATACTATCTCGCTGACCAGCTTATCAAGACGGGTATCGATGTTAAGCTCATCGAGAAAGACCCTGAGCGTTGTGAAGAACTGAGCGACCTTCTTCCGAAGGCCACCATCATCAACGGCGACGGTATCAATGAGTCTCTCCTTGAAGAGACAGGTATCAGAGATGTTGATTCAGTTGTCGCCCTCACGGGTCTCGACGAAGAGAACATCATGCTTACACTGTTCGCAAGACAAATCTCCAAGGACATCAAGTCAGTCACAAAGATCAACAAGATAAGCTTTACAGATGTTATCAACCGCCTGGATCTCGGCAGCGTTATCTACCCCAAGCTGATAACCTCCGAGGCCATCATCACATATGCACGTGCAAGACAGGCTTCCATCGGAAGCAACGTCGAAGTTATGTATCATCTTTTCGACGAACGCGCGGAAGCAATCGAGTTCAAGGTTATGGAAGCTTCAAATGCCACAGGCAAGCAGCTCAAGGACATGAAGCTCAAACCCAATACTCTCGTATCGTTCATCAACCGTTCAGGCAGGATCATTATCCCTACAGGTAGCGACTCTATCGAAGTAGGCGACAGCGTAATGATCGTTACAAAGAATAAGGGATTCACGACCTTAACTGATATCGTAAGATGAACATAAGAATGCTTGTTTACATCCTGGGCAAAGTCTTGCTCATTGAAGGCGCGCTTATGCTTATGCCTGTCATTTGCGGACTTTTCTATGGTGAGGTCCAAGTATTTTATTATATTGGCCTGGCAGCTATTTATATTGGCGCCGGCTTTCTGATCTCATTGAAAAAGCCTAAGAACATGACCATCTTCATTAAAGACGGTTGTGTTGCCACGGCACTTTCATGGCTCGTGTTAAGTGTCTGCGGATGTATTCCTTTTGTTCTCACAAGAGAGATTCCTTCTTTCACAGATGCAATGTTCGAGACGGCATCAGGCTTTACCACGACCGGTGCAAGCATACTTACCGACGTTGAGGCAATGTCCCACACATCTCTTATGTGGCGTTCGCTCACTCACTGGATCGGCGGCATGGGCGTTCTCGTTTTCCTGCTTGCTGTAGTCCCTATGACAGGCGGCTCAAACATGAATCTTATGAGAGCGGAAAGCCCCGGACCTACAGTCGGCAAGATCGTGCCTAAAGTCAGATCAACCGCCAAGATGCTCTATCTCATTTATCTGGTAATGACCTTAACAGAGATCATCCTTCTCTTCGTATGCGGAATGCCGCTGTTCGACAGTATCTGCTCTGCATTCGGTACTGCCGGTACCGGTGGTTTCGGCGTAAAGAACGACAGCTTTGCCTCTTATGCCCCGCACATCCAGTGGATCGTCGGCGTCTTCATGATCATGTTCGGCGCGAACTTCAATTTTTACTATTACATCACGACAAAGCAGATATCCAAGGCATTCAAGATGAGCGAGGTCAGGGTTTATCTCGCCGTTGTAGCCGTTGCGACAGCAATCATCTTCTTCTCGTTAAGAGGCATGTACGATGGGATCGGAGAAACATTAAGACAGTCTTTCTTCCAGGTATCCACGATCATCACTACAACCGGTTTTGCCACGACAGACTTTGATCTCTGGCCTACGATTGCCAAGTTCATACTGCTTTCCCTCATGATCATCGGTGCATGCGCAAGCTCCACCGGCGGCGGTGTTAAGATCGCAAGATTACAGATCATGTTCAAGTCGATAAAAAGAGAGATCAATACTTATCTTCACCCGAGAACGGTCAAGAAGATCCATATTGACGGCAAGCCTGTCGACGGCGACATCGAGCATTCCGTAGCAATCTATTTCTTCATTTATCTCGTAACTTTTGCATCATCGATGTTTATCGTCGCATTCGAAGGCCACGACCTTGTTACGGTCTTCTCTTCAGTAGCTGCAACTCTCAACAACATCGGCCCCGGTCTCTCGCTCGTAGGACCTACGCACAACTACGCGTTTTTCTCTGATGTATCCAAGTGGGTATTCATTTTCGATATGATCGCAGGAAGACTCGAGCTCTTGCCACTCATCGTATTCCTCACCCCCTCAACATATAAGGGAATATTTAAAAAGACCCCGAGGCTTCAGGGCTGATCTTCACATCTCGAAAATAAGACTTATCAGATCTCGTACGGCTTGGGATCTATCTTTGTATATCTGATTATCTCTTCCATTCTTGGACGGTCGAGATAAGCGACAAATGAGAATGCCTTTCCAGCCTTGCCGGCACGCGCGGTACGTCCGATCCTGTGCAGATAGAGTTCATTCTCTTTGGGAATGTCATAGTTAAATACGGCTTCAATGTCGTCTACATCGATGCCTCTTGCGACGACATCCGTTGCGACAAGAACGTCGAACTTATCAGCCCTGTACATGTCCATTACCCTGTTTCTTTCCCTCTGGCTGCAGTCGCCGTGAAGGACTTTTGCGGATACTCCGGCTGCCGTCAGCTGCTCGCCGACTTTGGTCGTCTGGACCTTTGTATTGCAGAAGACTATCGTTTTTCTCAGGTCTTCCTTCGCCATGATCATTACTATGTTCTTGAGCTTGTCCTTCTCCGGACACTCAACGATGTATTCATCGATATCAGGGTGGTCTTCAGCCTTCGGCATGACGTCGATCTCGGCACTGCCTGACATGAATTCCCAAGTGATGTTCTGGATCTCTCTTGGCATTGTCGCGGAGAATAAGGCGATCTGCTTATCCTTCGGAGTCAGCGCCATTATCTTTCTGATGTCGTTGATAAATCCCATCTTGAGCATCTCGTCCGCCTCATCAAGAACGAGGGTATATATGTTTGAGATATCAACGAGTTTTCTCTGGCTCATGTCGAGAAGACGGCCCGGAGTGGCAACGATGACCTGGGGTTTCTTCTGCACCTTCTCTGCCTGGAGGCGCATGCTCTGGCCTCCGATAAGAGCTGCAATCCTGAAACCCTTAATATACTTTGCAAGTCCTTTAAGCTCAGTCGTGATCTGAAGAGCGAGTTCTCTTGTCGGGCAAAGGATCAGGGCCTGAACGAACTTCGAATCCAAGTTGAGATATTCAAGTATCGGAATGCCGAAAGCGAATGTCTTTCCGGTTCCGGTAGGCGCTTTTGCGATCACGCTGAAATTGTCCATCAGAAGCGGTATCGCTTTCTGCTGGATCGTAGTGGGTCTCTTTACACCCATCTTCTTCAGGGCGTCCATGACCTCAGGTGACAGGTCGAGGTCTGCAAATGTCTTTATTTCATCCATTTAATATGCTCACTTAATTACTTTCGACGCAAACTATACCACATGCCCTTAAATATATGTAGTACTTATTATAATAATTGAGGGACAGGATTAACTTCCTGCCCCTCATGTATTTAGTCTTTTAATCGCTTACTTTAAGCTGCGGCCCTTTATTATGAAGATCGGGATAGCTGCAATAACAACAACTGCAACGATACCCAGAGCGATCCACAGACCTAAATTGCTGGTCTTCTCAACTGTAACGTTAACAGGTTCTGTGTCGCCGGCTTCGGTCTCAGTTATCTTTTCAACCACCGCAGTAGGCTCATTTTCATCTGCAACGACCAGTTCAACTTCAGCCGTACCATCGTCATAAACGATCGTAATTGTGTGAGCTCCCGCATCGAGTCCCTCAAGTGCATCCGCTCTGATGATTACTGAACTGTTATCTTCTGCAAGCTCATAGTTATAGTAATCGACTTCAACGCCATCGATCAGAACACCCTTGAAGTGTGTTGCGATCGAATCGTTATCCTTGCTTCTCTCAACTGCTACCGTGATATCCTCACCGCTGCCGAGTTCAAATGATGTGCTTCCTAAACCAACGACTGCGTATGTAGCTTCAATGTCAGGTGAACCCTTGATCCACTTAGCGTAGAGAGTGATATCAGATGTGATAGCTGTTGCAAAGCTGAACGGCTTTGTGAGTGCTTCATCGATATACCAGCCTCCGAAAGTATATCTTTCTCTCAAAGGCTCTTCAGGCCTGAATGCAACTCCGCCCTCAGCAACCAGCTGGGATACGATTTCAGAGCCGCCATTTGTTACAAACGCAACCGTGAAGTACTTATAATTAATACTATCCTTTGTGATTGGCTTAGAAGTATATGTTGCAGTGTATACTGCCTCGCCTGTTACCTTGGAGATTTCCTTATCCCAGCCTGCGAAAGTAAATGTCTCCTGTACAGTTGCTGCTTTAGTAGGTGTATCCTTCTCATAAACAGGGAGCTTACCATACTCAACTTCGCTGATCTGGAGCATAGAACCATCTTCATTCTTGAACGTGATCTTATACTTGTTGACTGTGGCTTCATAAGTAGCTGTGTATGTAATGTCGTCCGTTACCGTACCAAGCTTCTTATCCCATCCGGCAAATGTATAAGTGTACTGTACAGTAGGCTTCTTCGTAGGAGTTTCATTAAGATGATAGAACGCAGTGCTTCCGTAAACGAACTGACCTTCCTTGAGCAAAGTACCGTCATCGTTAACGAACTTAACTGTGTATGTGTTAATCGCAAAGTTAGCTGTCAGCTCAGTAGGACCTGTAACAGTAAATGTGTAGTTAGCATTTGTGCTTACAACATTTCCATCAATGGTCCAGTTAACGAAATGATAGCCTGTCTCAGGCTTTGCCTTAACGGTAATGCTTTCGCCGTAGTAATAAATGCCTTTTCCCGTAACTGATCCGTTATCACCTGCTGTAACACCGATGTTATAGGAGTAGAGTGCAAAATTAGCTTTCAAAGAACGCGCACCGCTAACCGTGAAAGAATAAGTAGCACTTGTGCTTACTTCATCTCCATCCTCATCAGTCCAGTTAACGAAATAATAGCCTGTATTAGGACTTGCCGTTACAGTTGCTGTTGATGAGTAATTATAATCACCTGCACCTTCAACGGAACCGTTTCCGTCGGAAGAAAGACTGATCGTGTAAGAATTGATTGAGAAAACAGGTTTCACAGTACTGTCTGCCGTTACAGTGAAAGTATATGTAGGATCAGAAGAAACTACCTGGCCGTCCTGTACCCAATTAACGAAAGTATATCCGGTGTCCGCAGCAGCAGCTACAGTAACTTGATCCTCATATAAACATGTGGGTTTATCGATAGTAGCTTGTCCGCCTTCAGAGGCTTCTAATGTCACTGTATAAGAATTCTTTTCAAATTCAGCTACAACAGTATGATTTCCATCTATAGTAATAGAATATGTTGTTTCAGTGCCTGCATCTGCACCGTTATCAGTCCACTTTACAAAATGATAGCCTGTACTCGGACTAGCCTCAACAGTAGCCGTGCTATTCCATTCATAACTGCTACCTGAACCGCTAACAGTTCCACCCGCTGAGGGATTTGCTGTAGCAGAAACAGTGTAATGTCTTGTGGAAGATGTGAAACGAGCATAATATGTCGCATTGCCTGTAGCTGCAGGCAATGAATCCAAGAGAGTACCTGTTGAATCTGCCCATCCTACGAAACTATAAACCTCAGTATTTGTAGGAGCCATAGTAGGTTCCGGTGAAGGAGCAACAGGAGTCTGTCCATGTTTGCATTCATCATCAGTACAAATTATAGTGCCGTTACTTATAAAGGTTATTGTGTACTTGTTAATTTCCCACTGAGCATAAAGAGTTATTTCGTCTTCAGCATAGCTGTCATCCAAAGATATGGAGTTGGCATCATATGCCTCACCATTTCCATTAGGATCCGTGTTCCAACCGGTTAATGTATGACCGGTATACAGAAAACCGTTATTAATGGGTGTTGTAAAACCCTTACCAACAACCAGATCGTTCATTGAACCTGATGTACCGGTAGCACCTGTCGGATAATTAGCATTGAAATGAACAGTGCAAGGTATTCCCCACTGTGCATAGAGATTTGTTATGTCAGTAGCGTCATCACCTGTTAGTGTGACACTTGCACCATCTGTATATTCAATTGTTTTATCAGTAGGATCAGCGACTGTTGTCCAGCCTACAAAACTCTTACTACCATCAGTATATGAAAAACCATTGGGAGTAAGATTTGTCGGGGAACCAACGGTAATTTTTTGAGTAGTAGACGGATTTGAACCCAGATTGTCATTGAAAGTTATTGTTCTTGCCCATTGAGCATAAAGGGTAACATCTGATGTCAGCGTGATTGTATCTGCAGCATCGTGTGGAGTGCCTGTTCCATCCTTCGCTGTATTCCAACCAGTAAAAACATAACCGGAAGATGTAATGCCACAAGATGTATTTGATAGTACTTGATAGGTATAGGTGGTGGTGGTGGTAGGGTCTACATCAATAGTAGCCTCATATACCTTCCCGGTATTATTGTTGGCATCATAAGTTATTGTGTAAACCGCTTGCCACTGCGCATGGAGCGTGACGTTATCGGAATTTGCAGTGAAATTAGCCCTATCTGCATAAGCGTTTTCATCATCATCTTTCCAACCGTCAAAACGATAACCGCTACAGGTAAACAGGTTTTCATTAAGATTCGCAGATGTTCCAATTTCTACTTGTTGTTTATCCATTGTAATCGATGAGCCTGTAGCTCCAACAGGATAATTAGGATCAAAAGTAATAACGCAAGCTTTCGCCCATTGAGCGTAGATAGTTAAATCGCCACCAGGAGTATATTTGTCTCCAACATTGTATGTGGTACCTTCACTATCTGCCCATCCTTTAAAAACATAGCCTTCTCTGATAAAACCAGGCGCATCTTGAATTTTAGGCAAGATATTATCTGAGATCGTAAATTGGCCTTGGTCATCTGAATTTTGCACATGAACCGAAGAACCAGTTTCGTCTTTTCCTTCGTTGCCATTATAAGTTAAAAAATATACAACATCAGCATTTACTCTAAATGCATTCATCGGCAACGCAGCCATAACGACTGCAATGGAAATAACAACAATCAAGAACGATCTCAGTTTGTTACTCATAACTTTAACCTTTCCTATCAGTCTGCGGCTCATCGAATCCCTTATTCTCAAGAACGCAAAGATAGCATTTATTCTATTTTCGTCAGGCCTTCGGATAGACATAGTTATCCTTAGACCTTTTCATCCACTATAAGAATCATTTTTCCATAATAATAAAAATAAGTAAAGAAGCATGAGCGTTGCATTTATATAAAATTTTAATGACATTCGTTCTGTCACAACCCCGCTTATCACTCCCATTTACCCCAATAATCGACACAAACTGATTTATAATAGTGTCAAAAGTTAAGTCTTGATAAGGAGTCATTCATATGGCAAAGCGTGTATTTCTGATTGTTTTGGACAGTTTTGGTGTTGGCGGAGCACCCGATGCGGCTAAGTTCGGTGATGAAGGAAGCAACACTCTTGCAGCCGTCCTCTCCTACTCCAATGCGGCCTTCCCGAACCTTGCGAAAATGGGACTTCTTGCAATAGACGGCGAAGATGATCCCAGGATCACATCTTATAAGAAAGCTCAGGAATCCATCCCCTCACCCATCGGTTCATATGCGAGAGTAAGGGAGATCTCTGCCGGCAAAGATTCGACTATCGGACATTGGGAGATCGCAGGAATTATTTCCGACAAGGCCCAGCCGACTTATCCGGACGGCTTCCCGGAAGAAGTCATGAAAGCCCTTGAGGAAGCTACGGGCAAGGAATATCTTTGCAACAAGCCATACAGCGGCACGGATGTCATCAGGGATTACGGCGAAGAACACATGAAGACAGGCAAACCGATCATCTATACTTCAGCCGACAGCGTGCTCCAGATTGCCGCTCACGAAGAGATAATTCCTCTTAATGAACTGTACGATATTTGTGCCAAAGCAAGAGAAGTCATGACAGGCGACCATGCCGTAGGAAGAGTCATCGCAAGACCTTTCGTCGGTGAACCGGGTAACTTCACAAGGACTGCAAACCGCCACGATTTCTCGCTCAGCGCACCATCTTCAACTATGCTCGATCTCCTTAAGAACGAAGGATATGATGTCATCTCTATAGGAAAGATCTTCGACCTTTTCGCAGGAAGAGGTCTTACTGAATCCAATCCCACCAAGGGCAATACTGACGGAATCAACAAGACAATAGAAATGATGGATCATGACTTCAATGGTCTGTGTTTTGTTAACCTGGTCGATTTCGACATGAAGTACGGCCACAGAAATGATATCGAGGGCTATGCGACTGCAATGCATGAGTTCGACGACGCACTGGGGATCATTCTTTCCAAACTCAGGGATGACGATCTTCTCATCATTACCGCCGATCACGGATGCGATCCGTCAACTGCTTCAACCGATCACTCCAGAGAGTGCATACCGCTCCTCATCTATGGTGACGGATACAGAACGCCTTGCAACATGGGCGAGCTTTCCGGCTTCAACAACATAGCAGGAATAGTACTTACGGCAATTTTGGGCAGAACATATAAGAAGGACTTCTGCCCTGCCACGGACACAAACAAGCCTGATCCTGAGAACATCATGAGCTATGTTGATCTAACAAACCTCAAGACTACTGCCACCGGTTCCGATATCGAAGAATTGATAGAACGCGCTGCTTCTTTAGGCACTGCATCTGTTTGTGTACAGCCCTGCTTTGTTAAGGATGCGGTCAGATTCTCCAAAGGCAGAGTCGCTGTCTGCACCGTCATCGGATTCCCTAACGGTTATTCAACTACTGCGACCAAGGTGTTTGAGGCAAAAGATGCCTGTGACAACGGCGCTTCAGAGATCGATATGGTAATCAATATCAACTTCGTTAAGTCAGGAAGATACGATGAAGTATATGAGGAGATCAAGCTCATCGCAGAAGCAGTTCACGCCAAGGGCGCGCTTCTCAAGGTCATAATAGAGACATGCGATCTTACTGAAGACGAGAAAGTCCGTCTCTGCAAGATCGTAAGCGAGGCCAAAGCCGACTTCATCAAGACTTCAACAGGCTTTGGCAGCGCGGGTGCCAAGGCCGAAGATATCGTCCTCATGAAAAAGAACATAAGTCCTGATGTCAGGATCAAAGCAGCAGGCGGCATCAGAACGGTGGAAGCTGCCAAAGAGATGCTGGATAGCGGCGCCATAAGGATCGGAGCATCCAAACTCGGCAATTGACCAAACACAAAATTTTTGTTCGTTTTTGACCAAGACTGGTTTTTAGTCCCTTTAATGACACTCTACCTGTGATATATTACCTCCAGCAAAGAACATACGATCTTTTTGGAGGTTTTATTTATGTCACCACTCGATATGCTTATCTTCTTGTTTTTCATACTTGTTACCATCAAGGCAGCTACATCATGCATCGATCACTGGAGAGATATTGACGAAGCGGCAGAGCGTGCAGCTTCAAGAAGAGTAAGACCTTCACCCTCAGTCGTAAGGACTGCAAGACCTGTCCGTACAGTCAGGCCATCTTCTGTCCGCGTTACTCCGATCAAGCGTATTAATGCTCCGGCAGCATCTGTCCGTAACACAACCATTGCAAGACAAACTCCATTGAAGGATAAGGGTGCAGCTTAAGTCCCGACCAACGACCGCTCACTTTTTTCCATTTCTTTTTCTCCGTATAAGGGACTACCCGGCCTTGCTTCTCCAACCGCTTACCACACACCTCAAAATAGCAAGGCCGGGATATCTCCCGGCCCCGTTAACTTACTGAATTATCTAATCGATCAGAAGGATACCTTGTTCTTTCCTTCTCTCTTTGATTTATTGAGCTTTCTTTCCGCTTTGGATAAGAGATCAGAGATATCAGGATCTTCCGGATCAAACATGGCAAGTCCTGCCGAGATCGTTACTCTTTCCCTCTTGCCGTCAAGGATAATGGGTTCATTGGCAATCGTCTCAACGAGCTTTTTAGCCATGCCTACGGCAGATACCTTATCAGTATCAAGAAGTACGATAGCGAACTCGTCACCGCCTGTACGGAAGCATGTATCCTCTGTTCTTACGTTAGCCATACACTGTTCTGCGATGCTCTTCAAAACGATATCGCCGTTCTGCTGGCCGAATATGTCGTTAACATTTGTTATGTCATCGACGTCAGCTACGAGGAGAGCAAATGTGCTGCCGTCAGTTCTCTTCTGGTAGAGGCTCGCATACTTTTCGAGAGTCTCATAGAAATAGCGTCTGTTATAAAGTCCGCTCAGGTCATCAACACGCGCAAGAAGCTCCATCTTGTGATAGGAACGCTCAAGTTCAAGCTCTAGTTTTTTCTGCTCTGTGATGTCCCTGCTTATGCCCCATGTTCCGACGATTTCGTTGTTTACGTCGTAGAGAGGATACTTGGACGCAAGATAATATCTTGCATTTTCCTCGTCATCAAGGAGTTCTTCTTCGATATTAAGGACGGGCTTTCCCGTTCTCATG
>JAEEGG010019431.1_pt1 | contig 13624 bp, 9 predicted proteins | sample 9134161 | NCBI WGS metagenome assembly JAEEGG01 (sample SAMN16246543, study PRJNA631951) | gut metagenome | biome: gut microbiome; feature: rumen; material: CR-attached | host: Bos | place: Iran: Karaj | collected 2018-10 | reverse complement strand
TCTGGAACTGTGCGGCGATCTGCTGGCGCGCAAGCTCGGTGAGGAGGGGTTCGCGCGTGTCGTTGCGGATGGTGCTGATGGCGATCGTCTTGATCTGAGGGTGCATCATGGAGCCCATGTGGTAATACCCGCAGGAAGCGGCGAAGAAGACGCAGCAGAACGCAAGGGCACAGACCGCAACGGCCTTCCGGAATGAACGGAAATCAGTACGGAGCATCGGAACCGGCCCTTTCTTCGTAGGATTCGCGCGAATCGGTCTTCACGTCCTTTTTGAGGTCGCGGATGGGGAACAGCCATTTGCCGTCGCTGTTTTCCGGCGTGATCAGGAGATCGGAGTCCTCAAGCGGAATGGGATTGCGCACAAAATCGTAGTGAGCAGGATCCTTGCGCGGCATAGAAGCCGGCGGCTCCTCGTAGGTCTCATCTATCTTGGCAAGAAGCTTTTCGGACGGGATGGCGTGCTCGGTTTCGGCGTACTGCTGCACGACCAGAGCAAGATTGCGCTGTGCGAGGTCGTCGCGGCCCGTTCGGTGATAGTATCTGGCGAGGTCGTGAAGGCGTTTTGCCTGGATCTTGTCGATCTCGAGGCGGCGCTCCTTCACCCACTGGATCTCCGGGGCTTCCGGGTAGGTCTCCATGAAATGATCAAGCCGTTCGATCGCCTCCCTGGCCCAATGTCCGTCGCCGTCGCCGTGTTCGGCAAGCTGGCAGTAGACATCGGCGAGGCCGAGCTCGGCGTAATAGGCGGAGCTGGTGCCGGGATGGAGTTGAAGTACTTCCTTGAACTTCTCAATCGCCTTGTCCGGCTTCTGGTCATCCAGGTACATGCCGGCGAGACGGAGCCGGACAGCGCCCGCGGATTCGGCGCACGGAGCGTGCTCAAGCGCTTTCTCGGAGCATTCCAGGAACCGGTCGGAATCCTTGATGAACGGAAACCACGCGAACATGGCGTCGCGATGGCCGTTGTAGAATGCGTCCGCGATCTCGTATTCGCGGTTGACCGCTCCAGTGAAATCAATGCGGCTCATATGTTCGTCGATGAGGCGCTCGATGCAGTCGAATTCCCTGCCGTAAAGCTCGGCCTGGCGATACGCGCGTGCCGCATGGGTAAGTGCATTCGCTTTCACCGTCTTATCGGAGGTGAGGAGTTCGGCATCGAGATAGCGTTTGGCGGCCTTGCGGTAATCGCCCTCGCGTTCAAGGGCAAGTCCCTTCTGGAACTTTTCGAGCGCCGCGGCATCGTTTTTCGCGCGGCGGGAGGCGTTTTCCTCTTCTTTCTGCGCTTCATCCTCGGCATTGAGGATATCGTCGGCGGACATCTCCGGCATATCAGGATCATTCGCCCGGACGACTTCCGCCTCCGACGTTTCTTCCGGGGCAACCGTTTCGAGCTGCGGCGCTTCGTCCTTTTCCGAAGTATCCTGAGCATACGCCGGAACTGCGCCGAGAGACAAAAGCGTCACCAGGCACAGGACCAGGCCCGACTGGACAGGATGAAACGACATGGAAAAGACTCCGAAAGTGAAAGACTGAAATCAGGGCATCCGACACCCTAATCTAAATAATTTAGCATAAAAGGCGCAAAATGCCAGAAGAAAACGGGAAAAACCGCGAAAAAACTCCGACGAAGATGCGATTCAAGTTCAAAAAGGACAGAATGTCCTTCTGCGCTCCCTGAAAAAAAGGGCCGCCCACAGATGGACAGCCCGAAATCAGACACAAAACGCATTCCGGTCACTTCTTCAGTTTTGCCGAAAGCAGGTCCTTGATCTCCTGCGTCTTGGCCTCGTTGACGATTGCCGGGGTGACCTTCACGTTCATGTTGAGCAGGCGCTTGACCATGTCGAGGTTGCCGGCGCGTGCGGCAAGCTGAAGCGGCGTCTCGCCCTTCTTGTTCGGGAGGTCTTCCTTGGCGCTGCGGTACAGGAGCTTGCGGACGGTCTCATCGTCGGCGGTCTCGGCGCAGAGGTGCATGACGGAGTTGCCGTCCTTGTCGACGCCGTTCACGTTCGGCATCTTGTCGGCGAGGAACTTGACGATCTCGGGATATTTCGCGCCGGAGATGAGGACGGTGGTGCCGTCCTTGGCGGTGGCGGCGAAGTTCGCCTTCTGGTTCACCATGAACCGCACGAGCTTCGCGTTTCCGCTGGCCGCCGCGCAATGCAGCGGCGTGAGGCCGTCCTTGTCGGCGAGGTTGATCTCCGCCTTCTTTTCGAGCAGGAAACTCGCGGTGGACGCCTTGCCTTTGGCGGCGGCGTAGAAGAGCGGCGTGCGGCCGTTCTTCGCGATGGCGTTCACGTCCGCGCCCGCCTGAACGAGGTCCTTGACCATGTCGAGGCTGCCGCGGGCGGCTGCCTGATGCAGCGGGGTAAGCCCGGCGACCGTCGCCACATTCGGGTCGGCGCCGAACGTCACGAGGCTCTTCACCATGTCGGGCGTCCCCATGCGGGCGGCGTCGTACAGAGGCGAAGCACCGCTCTTCGTGATCTGAGTGCGGGGCGTGCAGGCACGGACTTTCAGCAGGTACGTGATGATGGAGTCCTGCTTTTTCAGGACGGCGCAGTGAAGCAGCGACATGCCGTTCTTGTCCTGGACGTTCGGATCGACCTTGTTCTTCCCGGCCTTGTCGAGCGTGCTCAGGATGGTGAAGTTGCCGTTCTCGATGCAGTAGAACGCGGGCGTGCGGCCGTCATCGTCCTTCGCATTGACGTCGGCGCCCTGTTCGATCAGCTCGAACGCGAGGTCCCAGTTCTTTTCCTTCAGGTACTCGAACATTTCCTTGTTGAGGGCGGCGATGCGTTCCGCCTCCGCACGGGCGGCGGCGTCTTCCTCCGCATGCTGGGCGATGAATTCAGCGAGCGCCGCCTGCTGTTTCTGGAGAGCCTCCTCGCGAGCCTGGACGCGCTGTTCGCGTTCCCCGTCGTCGATGCCTTCCTCGTCCGGATCAGGCGTCGGGTCAAGCGGAATGGGATACTCCTCGTCTCCGATCTTGACGTAAATGGTCCCGTCCTCGCCGACGCGCTGCTCCACGGCGGGCGCGGCGGCTTCTTCGCCGGTTTCGTCTTCGGACACGGCTTCCTGTTCGCCGGTTTCATCTTCGGCGGCTTCCTGTTCGTCGTCTTCGGTCTGGACGGCCTCTTCCTGTTCGTCGGTATCAAAATCTTCATCATCCGCGCGGAGGGCGGGGATCGAGACAAGCGCGAGAGCCAGGGAGACGGCAGCCGATTTCAAAAGAAGTTTCGCATTCATGGTATCGTCCTTTCTTTGGCTGTTGGTGAAAGGGTTTCGGGCGGGGAAACGCGGACGTTCCCAGCGGGAACGCGGGGAAACGCACGCGTTTTCTACCGTTTATTATACAGCAGGAAATCAGAAAATGCAAGTCCGAAACTTTAAAAAAACCACATTTTTCCGTAAAATGAGGAAATCCGAACAAATATTGCAGATCGTATCGCGGGCTTCGGGGGTCGTCCGGCAGCGTGTCGGGAAGACTGCGTTCATGCCGAAGGGATCGACTGCTTTTATCCTGATTTTCTGCGCTTTCGCATGTTTTCTGTTTGACATTTTCGCCGAACCGGGCTATCTTATGGAATGATATTGAACCATTTACTGAAACATATCAAATGAAAAGGAGCCCGCGATGGAACAATCCGCATTTGTCATGAAGCTGAAACCCGGCGTGATCGAAGAATACAAACGCCGCCACGACGAGATCTGGCCCGACGTCCTGAAGGCGCACACGCTCGCCGGGATCCGCGATTATTCCATCTTCTACGATCCGGAGACGCTCATGCTTTTCGCGGTCCGCCGCCTCACGGCCGACGAGACCACGGAAACGCTGAAGGAGGAAGCCTGCATCCGCAAGTGGTGGGATTACAACGCCGACCTCATGGAATGCAAGCCCGACAACGAGCCGTGCTCGCGCCCGCTCCGCCTCGTCTTCCACATGGACTGAACCGACAACGCAGGACACACAAACATGAATCACAGACACCTCGCCGCGGCAGCCGCTCTGCTGCTCTCCGCCGTTTCGTTTACCGCCGCCCTGAACGCCGCCGATTCCGCGGATTATCGCGAATGGGAGGACCAGAGCGTCAACTACGTGAACACAGAACCGATGCGCTCGGACTGCGCCGTGCCGTCCGATCCCGACTCCGTGATGCTTCTGAACGGCGACTGGAAATTCCATTTCTCCCTCACGCCGGAAACGCGTCCGCTCGATTTCTTCAAGCCGGGCTATGACGTTTCCGAATGGGACACGATCAAGGTCCCGTCGACCTGGGAGCTCCAGGGCTACGGCACGCCGCTCTATTCCGGCTGGGAATACCCGTTCAAGGTCGATCCGCCGTTCGTGACGAAGGAGCCGCCGCGCGAAAAGACCTCGTTCATCGAGCGCAACCCGGTCGGCTCGTACCTGCGCGAATTCGAGCTGCCGGACGGCTGGCTGAAGGACGGCCAGGTCTTCGTGCGCCTGAACGGCGTGGCGTCGGCATTCTACCTTTACATCAACGGCGAGAAGGTCGGCTACGGCGAGGATTCGTTCAGCCCGGACGAGTTCAACATCACGAAATACCTGACCCCCGGCACGAACTCCATCGCGGTCGAAGTGTACCGCTTCAGCGACGGTTCCTACCTCGAAGACCAGGATTTCTTCCGCTTTTCCGGCATCTTCCGCGACGTGGTGCTCTTCCGCACGCCGGACGCCGCGATCCGCGACATCTTCATGCGCCCGTCCCTCGACAAGTCCGACTACAGGACCGGCGTCCTCGACGGCGAGATCGTCCTCAAAAACTACGGCACGCACGATTATGACCGCAGGCTCGCCGGCGCCCTGACCGCCCCGGACGGAAAGATCGCCTACAGCTTCTCCCTGCCCGTCCGCCTCGAACCGGGCGAGGAGAAGACCGTCAAACTGAACGGCATCCGCATCCCGGACGTGAAGGCGTGGACCGCGGAGACGCCGAACCTGTATCACCTCGTACTCGCGATCCGCATCGACACGCACAAGCCGGAACAGTTCCTGACCGCCGACCTCGGATTCCGCACGGTCGAAATCGGCCCGCAGGACCAGTTGCTGGTGAACGGCCGCGAAGTCATTCTGAAGGGCGTGAACCGTCACGAGACGCACCCGGACCTCGGACGCGCCCTTACGCACGAGGTCATGGAGCAGGACGTGAAGCTCATGAAGGCGAACAACGTGAACACCGTCCGCACCTCGCACTACCCGAACGATCCCTACTGGTACGAGCTGTGCAACAAGTACGGCCTGTACGTTGTGGCCGAGGCGAACATCGAGTGCCACGCGCATCAGGTCCTCACCGAAGACCCGAAGTGGACGCAGGCGTACGTCGAGCGCAACCTGAACAACGTGCTCCGCCTCAAAAACAACCCGTCCATCATCATCTGGAGCCTCGGCAACGAAAACGGCTGGGGCGAATGTGCCAACCTCGTCGCCGCCTCGAAGGCCGTGCAGAAGATCGACACCAGCCGCCTCATCCACGCCTGCGAGCTCGGCTACCGTCCCGGCCTCACCGACATGGGCAGCACCATGTACCCGTCGGTCGATTCCGTCGAAAAGATCGGCAAGGACCAGGAGCATTCGAACTGGAACTGGGCCGCGCCCGAGAAGACCCGCGCGAAGACCGGGCCGTTCTTCGTCTGCGAGTTCGCCCACAGCATGGGCAACGCCCTCGGCAACTTCAAGGAATACATCGACCTTTATGAGAAGTACCCGAACCTCGTCGGCGGCTGCATCTGGGACTGGGTCGACCAGGACATGCGCGCGGAACGCCAGGAGGACGGCAAGTACAAGGCCGCCCCGTTCACCGGCAGCGCGCTCGCGTTCGGCGGCATGTTCGGCGACAATCCCGGCGACGGCAATTTCTGCGACAACGGCGTGATCTTCGCCGACCGCACGAAGAGCGCCAAGCTCCGCGAGGTGAAGCGCGTATACCAGTACGTCGGATTCGACGTGAGCACCCCCGCGCCGAAGGACAACGGCCTGTTCGAGGTCGTGATCACGAACAAGTATTTCCACAAGGACCTCGCCGGGCACACGCTCGTGGTCCTGTACGGCGGCGGACTCCGCGCGGGCGTCGACGCCAGACGCATCTGGAGCGCGCACCCGATCCCAACGCTTAAACCCGGACAGTCCGTCGGCATGCGCTGCGCCTATCCGCGCCAAGTCCAGGGGATGGACGAACCCCCGGCGATGCTCCTGCTGGTCTTCGACACCCCGATCAAGCTCGGCACCATGCGCATGATCACGCAGTTCAACTTCCTCGCGGAACCCGACCCGATCGACTGGCTTGACGCCGGAAAGTTCGAGGACTTCCTCGACGCCGCGGTCGCGACGTATTCCGTGGACGGCGCCGCCTACGAAACGCCCGTCCCCGAGAAGAAGAAATCCAAAAAGGCACCCGCTCTGCCGGACGTGGCCGAGGACGGCGAAAACGCCATCACCGTGACCGGCGACGGCTTCAAGGCGGAATTCCGCGACGCCAACCTCGTTTCGCTCGTCTACGACGGACGCGAGATCCTGAAGGCCGCCCCCCAACCCGAAGTCTACCGCGCCCCGGTCGACAACGACAAGTGGATCTTCGACAAGGAGCCCGGCAAGAGCCTGACCGCCGAGGTCATCACGGAACACTCGGAGCGGACCGAGGCAGAAGTGAGGCTTTCCTGGGAACGGACCGAAAACGGCGGCGTCAGGGTCACCACGCATAAGTGCTTCCTGGCAATCGGGAAACCCTCTGTCACAGCCGCAGTCAGCACGACCTGGGACATCGCGCGCGACGGCGCGATCACCGTCAAGGCAATGGTCAGCAATGCCCAGCAAATGCCGTTCAACCTCTACCGCAACGGGTTCTCCTGGACTCTCGACGGCGCATACAACCGCGTCTCCTACCTCGGCTACGGCCCGCACGAAAACTACCGCGACCGCCGTCACGCCGCGTGGTTCGACCGTTTCGACACCACCGTGCTCGGCATGATCGAGCCCTATGTGAAGTCCCAGAGCTACGGCAACCGCATCGGCACGAAGAACGTGATCCTGTACGGCGACGACGAGGATATTCCCGCCATTTCGTTCACGCTGCTCAGCAATAAAATCGGCTTCGAAGAACTCCCCGGCATGGAGTTCTCCGTTTCCCCGTGGACCGAGGGCGAGATCGCCGCGTCCTACACGCGGGACCGTCTGCCCGAGCCCGGCGAAAAGACCGTGCTGCACCTCGATTCGGTCGTGTCCGGCCTCGGCGGCGCCAGCTGCGGCCCGGAACCTCTTCAGGAATACAAGGTCGACAACCCCAACTTCGTGCTCCAGTACGTGATCGCTCCGTACAGAGGCAAGCGGATCCCGAAATAATCCTCACCTTAAAAAAAAATACGCCGGGAGCGTCCGGACCAGGATGCTTCCGGCTTTTTCGTGTTTAAACAGGAATCGTGCTTACTTCCGGCGGGGCTTGCGGCCGCCGTGCTTGTCCCAACCGCCTTTCCGTTCGTTCTGCGGACGTTTTCCCTCGGTTTTATTGCCATTGTGTGAGGGTCCGGCGTCGCGGTCGCGGCGCAGCATGTCGCGCTGGCCGCGGCGTTCGGCGAGGCCCTTGTTGACCTGAATCGGCTGTCCGTCGGGCGTGGTCTCCGAGCAGTACATGGCGCAGCCCATGGTCATGGCGAGCGGGATGAAGTCCTGCACCTGCTTCGTGCTCCAGTGGAATTTCGCGAGGTAGGAATCGACCACGCGCATGTGGCGCTCCGTGCAGCCGGGGAAATTCGAAATGAAGTACGGGATCATGAACTGCTTCTTCCCGGTCGCGGCGTTCACGCGGTCGAAGATATCCTTGAACTTGTCGAATACGCCCGCCTGCCCTTTCCGCATGAGGCGCAGGACCTCGCCGTCGAGGTGTTCCGGGGCAACGCTGAGCTGGCCGCCTACGTGGTCGCGGATGATCTTCTCGGTCTGGCGCGGCTGAAGCAGCGCGAGGTCGAGGCGGATGCCGGAGTTGATGAAGACGTGCTTCACGCCGGGGATACGTTTGATGCGGTCGAGCAGGTCCATGAGCGGCTTCTCGTCCGCGTGGTAATTCGGGCAGATCGAGGGGAACAGGCACGAAATCCGGCGGCATTTTTTGCATTTTTCGGGGTCGAACGGGCCGTGCCCGTAAATATTGCCCGCCGCGCCGCCGATGTCGCTGATCGTGCCGTGGAAAAACGGCTGCGCCGCAAGCTTTTCGATGCTGTGCACGATGCTTTCCGGCGACCGCGAAACGAGATGGTGGTTCTGATGCGACACGAGCCCGCAGAACGCGCATCCGCCGGGACATCCGCGCACGACCGGGATCGAGTCGCGAATCACGTCCCACGCAGGAATGCGCTCCGTGTATCTCCAGTGCGGCAGGCCGGTGAACGGCAGTTCGCAGACATGGTCGAACTCGGCGGAGGTCATCGGCGGGCGCGGCGGCTCGACGAGCAGGATGCGGCCGCGGGTCCACTGGACCAGGCGGCGTCCGTTCCACGGATTCATTTCCGCCTCGACGGTCTTCGTCTGGCGCATGATGGCGTCCTTGTCGGCGGAAAGGTCCTCGCAGGACGGCAGCATCACGCACGAATCGTCCGGCGTGAACGCCGCGCTTTCGCGTCCGCCGAGGTAACGGCACGTGCCGCGGATGCCGTCGAGCGGCTGATTCCGTTTGATGCGGTCGAATATCTCCAGCATGGTAAGCTCGCCCATGCCGTAGCACAGCAGGTCGGCCTTCGCGTCGACCAGCACGGAGGGACGCATCTTGTCCTGCCAGTAATCGTAATGCGCCACGCGCCGCAGGCTCGCCTCGACGCCGCCGAGGATCACCGGCAGCCCCGGAAACGCCTGCCGCACGAGCTGGCTGTAGACGACTGAGGCGTGAGGCGGACACAGCCCCGTCTTTCCGCCCGGCGAATACATGTCCTCGTGCCGGAGGCGGCGGCCCGCGGTGTAGAGCTTCACCATGGAGTCCATGTTGCCGCTCGCCACGCCGCACCCGAGCAGCGGCCGCCCGAACGTCTTCACGCTGTCCGGGTCCTTCCAGTCCGGCTGGGCGACGATCCCCACGCGGTAGCCGGCGTCCAGCAGCACGCGCGCGATGAGCGGCGGTCCGAACGTCGGATGGTCCACGTAAGCGTCGCCAGTCACGATCAGGACGTCGACGGCGTCCCAGCCGCGGGCGAGCATTTCCTCGCGGGTCATCGGGACGAAAGCTGTGAGGTCGGGGCGCGGCATGATCCGGGTTCGGTTCAGGTTCGGTTTATTCTGCGGAAAAACATTTTTACAGAAAATATACAGCAAAAAAAACAAAATGCAATCCCGGCGATCCCGGTCGCCGGAACAAAGACATTCGGGCAAAAGCCCCTGCCCCTGTCACGGTTCCATATCCGCCCCGTTTTCTTTTATTGGAAAATATGCCGCGGAAACCGCCTTTTTTCCCGTTCCGGGGTTGCCTTTTTTCCGAATACGGTGTATTTTATTTGTTTATAATGAATTTTTCACCGGAAAGGTATCGAACATGCTGACACTTCTGATTTCCCTGATCGCCGCCCTGCTCGTCGGCGCCGCGTCCTACCGCGGGCTGCCGACTTCCGCCGTCGTCGTCATGATGATCGCGGTCTTCCTGATCATCCACCTCGTCATTTCCCTGATCCTGCGGATGCAGTCGAAGAAGATCAACACGAAGCTTCAGGCGCTGATGCTGGAGATTCAGCAGAAGATCCAGGGGATGCAGAACCGCATGATGCACCGTCCGACCGGCAGCCCGAAGCAGATGATGCAGATCCTGGAACGCGAACAGCAGGCCGGGCTTGACCGCATGATCGAAGCGCTCGACCTCTTCAAGCCGCTCTACCCGTGGAGCTTCCTGATGAAGCGCCAGGTGAACACCATGAAGATGGCGTTCCTGTTCCAGCAGAAGAAGTTCGACGAGGTCGACAAGCTGATCCCGCACTGCATGTTCTTCGACGCCCAGAGCATCACGATCCGGCTGGTCCGCATGTACAAAAACAACGATCCGAAGCTCGACAAGTTCTTCAAGACCCGCTGCCGCCGCTTCAAAGGCGACAACGCCGTGATCCCGTACGCCACTTATTCCTGGATGCTCGTGAAGCAGAACCGCATCGACGACGCCATCGCCGCGCTCGCGGACGCGCACAAGCTGACCTCCAACGAAGTGCTGGAGAAGAACCGCGAACTGCTTCTGAACGGCAAAGTCAAGCAGTTCTCCAACGCTCCGCTCGCCGAAGCCTGGTACGCGCTCCAGCTCGAAGAGCCGAAGCTCCCGCGCATCCAGCAGTCCGTCCGCTACCGCTGACCGCACCCTCGAACCGAACGGAGGCCGACATGGAAGACCTGGAGTGGAAGGATTCGCTCGTGCAGATCCTGGAAAAGGATCCCCGCTACGACGCCCATGCGTACATCTTCATGAACAACGCCGTCTCCTACACCGTGAACAAGCTCTCGAAGCAGGGGCGTCCGCTCGGCACACGCCACGTGAGCGGCGCCCAGCTGATCCAGGGCATGCTCGAATACGCGGTCAGCACCTACTTTTTCCTGGCACCGGACATGCTCCGCCACTGGAACATCCTCAGCGGACGCGACGCCGGAAACATCGTCTATAACCTCATCGACGCGGGCGTGCTCTCCGCCGGTCCGAACGACCGCATCGAGGATTTCGACGTCGTGCCCGACCTGATCTATGTGGCGCGGGAGATCGTCCGCCGGAGCTTCGGGAACCGTCCCGCTCCCGCCGCCGATCCCGGCCCGCTGCCGGTCATCGACGCCTGAAGCGCATCATAACGGCGCCCCGCACGTCTCCGCCCTCTCGCCTCCTCGAACCATATAACCGGGAGAAACCTCCTCATGTCCGAAACCGCCCTGCCCCTGCTCGACCTCGTCCGCGAACACCGCCTGAACAACGGCATCCGCATCTTTCTCTGCCCCATGCCGGGCGTCCGCACCGTGAGCTGCAACGTCTGCGTAAACACCGGCAGCGCGAACGAAGGCGCCGACCTCGGCAGCGGACTGTCGCATTTCCTCGAACACATGATGTTCGGCGGCACGAAGAGCTTCCCCGGACACACCGAGATCGCCGACCGCGTGAACGCCCGCGGCGGCAGCCTGAACGCGTTCACGAGCCAGGACCAGACGTTCTACTACATCAACCTGCCCGCGGCGGACGCCGTCGAGGGGGTCCGCATGCTCGCGTCCATGATGCGCGAGCCGCTCTTCCCCGAGGACGAGTTCTCGCGGGAAAAGGACGTGATCCTGAACGAAAGCCGCATGCGGCTGGACAGCCCGCGCCTCAGCGTTTATGAAAACATGCTGGGCGAGCTTTTCCGCGGCAGTCCGTACCGCGTGCCGATCATCGGATACGACCATCTGCTCAAATCCGTGACGCGCGAACAGATGATGGCGTACCACCGCCGCCGCTACACGCCCGAACGCATGGCGTTCTACATCGCCGGGCGTTTCGACGCCGACGCCGTGCTCGCCGAACTGCGCTCCAAGCTCGAAGACTGGCAGCCGGATTCGTTCCGCGAAGATGTTCCGGCAAGGCCGTTCGCACGGTCAGGCCGCCACACGGTCGACCTGACCTGGAAGGACTCGCTGGCGTTCCTCGCGTTCGGGTGGCAGCTCCACGACCTCACGCCGCGCGAAAACGCCGCGTTGCGCGTGCTCGCGTTCCTGTTCGACGACGAATCGGGACGCGTCTACCGCGCCATGCATATCGAAAACGCCCTGATCGCGGACTCCTGGGCCGATTACGTGATGTTTCAGGACGGACAGGGGTTCTTCTTCACGGCGTTCGAGGGCGATCCTGCGAAAATGGACGCGATGCAGGCAGGGTTCCATGACGTGCTCCGCGATTTCCGCGGCCGCCCGGTCACGAAACGCGAGATCGCCCGTGCCCGCGCCGCCGTCGAGGCGGAGATCCTCAGCCGGTTCGAAACGCCGTCCGACTTCGCCGGACTCATTTCGGGCTCGGTCCGCATGAACGGCAGCTGCGACCTGAACGTCATCCTGCGCGAGCTCGACGCCGTCACGCCGGACGACGTGGCGGAAATCCTCCGCACCATGCTTGCCCCCGATGACGTCACATGCGTCCGCATGGCCCCGGAAGACGCGGGCAAAGCGAAAAAGGCATCCTGCGGGAAATACGCGCCCGCCCTGCCCCGGCCCGTCGTCGAAACGGCAAAGACCGGCCAGACCATGCTTCTGCTGGAGGACCCGACGCGGACGATGGCGGAGATCACGCTCGTGCTGCCCTGCGCCGTTGCATTCGAATCCGCCTCCGAAAGCATGTTCTCGCGCCTCGTTTCCGAGGCGATCTTCTGCGGCGCCGGCAAATACGATGAAGCGGAACTCGCCGAAATCCTCGCCGATTACGCGATCGCAGCCGACTGCACCGCGGGCAACAACTCCATGTTCCTGACGCTCCAGTTCCCGCGGAAAAGCTTCCGCCGCGCGGTCAGGCTCGCCGCGACGATCGCAACCGAACCGGCGTTCCCCGCCGAGGCCGTCGAACGGGAAAAGACAAACCTGATCCGCGAGCTCGAAAGCCAGATGCTTCAGCCGGACACGGTCGCGTTCGCCCGCCTGAAAGAGCTTGTTCTCGGTGCGGATCACCCTTACGGACGCAGACCGGAGACCTCGCTCGCCGCCCTGGAGAAAGCGTCCGCCGCGAAGCTGAGGGATTTCTACAGGAACCGGGCGCTGTCCGCGAAGTCGGCATGTCTGGCTTTTTCCGGCGCGATTTCGGCAAAACAGGCCCGCGCCGCCGCTCAGGAGGTTTTTTCCGCCGGACGCTGGAACGCGCCTGCGCCGAAGCGCCCCGCTCCGCCGAAGCCGACGCGGCCGACCAATCTCGCTGCCGCGCTGGAGCAGCGGAATCAGGCGGTCGTGACCTGCGGATTCCGTTCGTGCGGGGTGGAGACTTCCGACCTGGTCTGGGATCTGGTCCTGAACGCGGAAAACGGCATGTCGTCGAAGCTCTTCAAGACCGTGCGCGGCGAAAAGGGCCTTGCCTACTGGACAGGCTTTCTGCGTTCATACGGCTTCGGCGTCGGGCTGTCCGCGTTCGCGGCATCCACGTCGGACGACCATGTCTTTGAGGTCCGCACCATGCTTCTTGACGAATTCCGCCGCCTCGCGACCAACGGGCTGGACAAGGACGAGTTCGACGCCGCTCTCGCCGCCCGGAAATACGCGTTTGACGCCGCGACCTCCGGCTCACTGGCGAAACAGGCCGCTCTGGAACACTACCTGATCGGGGACGCGCTCCAGCCGTGGACACGCCGCGAACAGCTCGACAAGCTCACGCGGGCGGAGCTAAACCGTCGTCTGAAACGCGATCTGAAAGGCGTGGAGCTTTACTCCGTAATCGCGCATCCCCGCATTGAGAAAAAAGCCGTGAAAAAAGCCGCAAAGAAGCGCTGATCCGGGGCATTCTTCCGCTTCCGTGTCCCCGTTTCGCAAAAAAACGCAAAAAAAACTCAAAAAAAGCGCGACTTCATTTGAATTATTGGCTTTTTGTCTTAAAATATATGATGGCGTTCTTTTTTCTTCGGAACGCCGCGCAGTTCGCGTATTCTGAAATCATGAGAA
>JAEEGG010019585.1_pt1 | contig 13625 bp, 6 predicted proteins | sample 9134161 | NCBI WGS metagenome assembly JAEEGG01 (sample SAMN16246543, study PRJNA631951) | gut metagenome | biome: gut microbiome; feature: rumen; material: CR-attached | host: Bos | place: Iran: Karaj | collected 2018-10 | reverse complement strand
CCGCGCTCGTCCTTTCGATGTCGGACCCCTTGGTGAGGATCTCCGGGAGGCCTATGGACGACCCCACGCAGACCTCCAGGTCCACGTCCTCCATGAAGGCCTTGCCGATGGATATGGAGTAAGGGTCCTCGATCCCCAGGATCAGGCTCTCCAGCTTCCCCGCCACGAACTTCAGGCAGTCCTCCGCCAGCCGGGAGTCGGTGCGCAGGGCTATCCTGAACCCCGCCTCGGTCGTGGAGGCCATGTCGCTCACGGACACCTCGACGTACACGGACGCCTCCACGATGCACCCGGTCACCTTGTCTATCGTCCCGTCCACCGTGCGCCTCACCAGGCTCTTCAGGAACGCCTCCAGCGACTCCGCGTCGGTTATGTACCCGACGTCGCCGAAGGCTCCCTGGACCGAGTCCCACGCTATGTCCTTCAGGTCTCCCGCCGAGATGACCGCGTTCAGGCGGCTTCCGTTGCTCGATCCCGGCGTCCCCTCGGACAGCGTCCACTCCGTCCCCCCGTCGAACTCCCTGTGCCAGGTCTTCCCGTCGTCCTGGTCGTCCCTCACCGTGGGGGTCTTGTCCACGACGGCGCCGTCCGGATCCTTCAGGGTGAGGGCCTCCCCGGACCTGGTGTACTTGCCGGAGGAGTTGACCATGACGAAGTCAGGCTCTATCTCCATGAACTCCCCCGGGGCGATGGACCCGGACAGCGGCATTACCTTGCTCCTCCAGTCCGAGGACGCGGTGAGGGTGTATCCGTCCAGCTCCACCGTCGATTCAGAGTTGTTGAACAGCTCCACCCATTCGCCGCCCCTGTCGTCGCCCGCGGGGTTGGTCTCGAACTCGTTGATGACCAGGCCCCTCTTCATCGGGGCGTCGTACTTGAGGCTGAACCCCGCGTCCAGCGAGGCCTTCGCTCCGACCAGCGGCAGGGGGATGTTCGAAAGGGCGGCGCCCACCCCGGGCACGTCGCTCAGGCGGAGCCCCAGCTCGTGGTACTGCACCATCTCGGGGAGGACGAGCGACACGGAGGTCTTCCCCGCCCTGCCGTCCACGGTCAGAAGGTGCTTACCGCTCTTCATGAAGGGGTCCAGCCTGACCTTGACGTTCCAGGGGCTCTTGCCGGCGCTCTTGTCGCCCGGGTCCTTTATGCTTCCGAATCCGACGAAGCGGATGTCGTCCGCGTTCAGGCCCCCCTTGGTCTTGAGGGTCACGCCGGCGGTGACCTTGCGGCCGTCCACCTCCTTGCCCATCTCTATCGAGAACAGGGTCTTCGTCTTCCCGGTGAGGGAGACCAGGTCGGAGGTGATGGTGAGGTCGTACCCGTACAGCTTCATGGAGACGCTCTGGTCCTTGAGCCCTATCTTGATCAGGAAGCTCTCGGTCAGCTGGCAGGCGAACTCGTCCAGCTTGGACCTGGCCCATTCGCATATCTCGGTCAGCGGGGCTATCAGGTCGTCGTAGAGGATGCGGACGTACTCGGCTATCATCCTGGCCGCGTCAGCGATCCTCTCGCCCACGGCGGTCATAACCACGCCCATGACCTCCATGAACTTCCTCAGGGGCTCCAGGATCGGTTCCAAGGCCTTGAGGGCAGCGTCTTCGAGGTCGTCCGCGAACGTGCAGCTGGGCTTGTAGTCGATGCCTTGGAGCGACCATCCGCTCACGACCCTGACCTCGAAGGCCACGGACACGTGGAAGCTTCCCGACACGACGCAAGACGGAGTCCCGAGGGCCGAGGACAGCGACCCGAACCCTTTCAGGCCGTAGGAGACGTCGTCCTCTATCGAGACGCTGTATGTCGCGGAGTAGGCGGCGGAGGCGCCCTCCCCGAATCCGACGGAGTGGATGCAGGAGCCCTCGTCCAGGAACGGCCCGGATACGGCAGGAGACGACGAGATCGTCGCCTTGATGGTCTCGAAGGAGACCCCTCCGCCCTCCCTCTCCACCTGGAACGCGGGCGATCCCGGCATATCAATCGGCCCCCCGTAGGGATTCATGCCGTAGACGTCGCACATCTCCTTGCAGACCGACGACATCCTGGCGCCGGCCAGGGATGCGATTCCGGACGCCTCCATGCCGAACGAGCATATCTCCGACATGATCATCCTGACGAACACGTTCTGGCCTCCCGGGATCCTCTCCAGCCTGTCGAAGACCTCCAGGTCCGCGTACACCTTCCCGCGGTAGGCCTCCAAGGCGTCGGCGTACCCCTGTCCGGACATGGCTTTTTCAGCCTCCTCCGGCCCGAGGGCGGCCGTCAGCGCGGTCCTGGCCCTCCTTTCGAACTCCTCCTCGAGGACGTAGGAGTCCTTGCGCTTCGCTATCCCTTCGCATATCGCGGAGTAGAACGGGTCTGCGGCGCAGGATTCGGCAAGAGCCGCCGTCACAGATTCCTGGAACCTCTCGTGCAGCCCTTTCAAGGCCCCGTCGACGGCGGAGGACACGGCTTCGGCCATCCTCTCCCCGCCGTAAGGGTCCACCTCCGCCGTCACGGACCCCAGCCCCGTGCGGTCCCCCACCTTCAGGACGGCGGCGCGGAGGACGTTCCTGGCGTAGTCCACGACCCAGTTCTCCCGGGTGTCGTAGTCGCTCCTGAAGTGCCTGATCCAATCCGTCCCCAGGACGTCGACGCTCGGATTCTCTATCTCAATCGTCGTTCCTTGGGCGGACAGCGGGGTCTTACCGCTCCCGGGGTGCCTGTAGACGTCCTCGGGCACGCCGTTCAGGTCCATCATCTCCCTCAGGTACGGCGCGGCGCTGAACGCCTCCTCCCCCTTCAGGAACGCCGTCAAGGCGTCGGAATACGCTCTATACGGCAGCAGGCGGGACTGCAGGTTCTTCGACAGCCCGTTGCCGGGAAGGTAGTCGAACCACTTCAGGGCCATGTCGTCCAGGAGGGACATCAGGACCTGGGCGTACGCCGCCTGGAGGTCTATGGTGATCTTCCCGTCATTCGAAGCCAGGATGGTCGCCGGATCCGCCTTCTCCGCCGAGGCGATCCGCCCCTCCCCGTCCCTGAAGCAGATCATGGACAGCAGGACGAGCGCCTCGTCGTACGCCTTCAGGACGTCCTCCTTGGTGACGATGCGGTCCGTCCCCATCGGTCCACGGGCGCTGGCCGCCCCGTATCCGTTCAGCACTCTGATCTGGGCCAGCCCGGAGAGCTGGTAGGACATGATCTCCGACAGGGACACGGACCCCTCCCCGGCCATGCGCTCGAACAGCGACCCCTGCTCCGCCGCCAGGGGGAGGACGCAGCTGCCGTCGGTGGACACGTCCAGGTCCGTCTCCGCCGATCCGGTGTTGGTCTGCACCCTCACCGACACCGTCCCGACCGCTTTCAAGTACGCAGGGACGTATCCCGACGGCGCTTCCTCCGAAGACACCAGCCTCAGGGACTCGGCCTCCAGGCTGACGTCGTGCGACACGAGCTCGGCGCGGACCCCGTCCTCGGTCATCGGGAACTGGTCGTCGAGCCAGGTCTCCGCCCTCCTGTCGAACGATTCCATCCTGTCCTCGACGTTCCCGTCGGAGAGCGACACGTCGCGTATGATCTCCGCCAGCCCCCTGTTCACGAAGCCCCTCATGCTCCCTATCGCCGCGTCCACGGCCTCCGCGTCCTTCTCGCCGCTGCGGCTCTCCTGCGCCGCCCTCTCGTAGTCGGCCGCTATCGCTCCGCACGCGGCCGAAGCCAGCAGTATGGCCACGGCCACGACCGCGAACGGCATCGCGCCCCTCTTGTCGTTGCGTCTCATGCCTCGGACTCGTCCGGAGACGTCTTAAACGGGGCCCGTGCATGCACGCCACGCAGTCGGAAGGCCGATGGACGCTGTGGAACCTTTTTATATAGAATTATGAACATCGGAGCACAGGTACCATGACTATAACTTCGAAGGATTATTCTGCGGGGACCGGGCTCCCTAAAAAGACCAGGTCTCTCTGTCCGGAGTGCGGAAGGCTTCTGGACGCCGACATCGTGGCGAGGGACAAAAAGGTCTACATGGAGAAGGAGTGCCCCGTCCACGGCAAGTTCAGCGACGTCTACTGGTCCGACGTGGACTACTACCTGAAAGCAGAGAAGTTCGCCCACGACGGGGTCGGGCTGCATAATCCGCGCGATACCACCATCCCTCCGGGAGGGGACGACGCCGTCCACATCGTCATCGACGGCAACAGGATAGACATGCTCTCCTGCACCGCCATCGCCAACGTCGACCTCACCAACAGGTGCAACATGAACTGCCCCATCTGCTTCGCCAACGCGAACCACCAGGGGTACGTCTACGAGCCCACCTTCGAACAGGTGAAGGCGATGCTGGAGACCCTCAGGGCCGAGGAGCCCATCAAGTGCACCGCGGTCCAGTTCGCAGGAGGGGAGCCCACCGTCTACGACAGGTTCATCGACGCCATCGCGTACGCGAAGTCCCTCAAGTTCGCCCAGATCCAGGTCGCCACCAACGGAATCAAGTTCGCCAAGGACTACGAGTTCCTGAAGGCGGCCAAGATGGCCGGGATGAACACCATCTACCTCCAGTTCGACAGCCTCAGGGAGGACGTCTACATCCGCTCCAGGGCCAGGAAGATGCTGGACGTCAAGATGAAGGTCATCGAGAACTGCAGGAGGCTCAACGAGGAGGGCCTCCACAGCCCGTCCATCGTGCTCGTGCCCGTGGTCGTCACCGGCATGAACGACGACGAGATCGGCGACATCGTGAAGTTCGCCTTCGAGAACTCCGACGTCATAAGGGGAGTGAACTTCCAGCCCGTCGCGTTCACCGGACGCGTCACCCAGGAGGAGGTCTCCAAGGGAAGGTTCACCCTGCCGGACCTCATAAGGTGCGTGGAGGAGCAGACAGGATACGCGAACAAGGACGACTGGTACCCCGTCCCTGTTGTCGCGCCCATCTCCAAGTTCGCCTCCTCGTTCCTCGGGGAGACCAAGGTCACGTTCACCACCCACCCCCACTGCGGCATAGCCACGTACCTGTTCCAGGACGAGAAGGGCAACGTCGTCCCGTTCCCCAGGTTCGTGGACGTGGCCAGGTTCTCCAAGGAGCTCGACGCCATGGCCGACAAGGTGGAGGACGCCAAGTTCAAGAAGCTCTACGCCCTCAAACTGCTGAAGCTTCTCAACTCCTGCACCGACGAGAGCAAGATGCCCGAAGGACTCACCAAGGCGAAGTTCGTCAAGATGATCTCCGCCGTCATGGGCGACAAGTCCAAGGAGACCCTCGCCGCGTTCTCGTGGAAGATGATGCTGATCTGCGGAATGCACTTCCAGGACAGCTACAACTACGACGTCGAGAGGGTCAGGCGCTGCGGAGTCCACTACGTGACCCCTGACTGCCGCGTCATCCCGTTCTGCGCCTACAACAGCGGCCCCGAGTTCAGGAAGCAGGTGGAGGAGCAGTTCTCCGTCCCGCTGGAGGAGTGGAAGAAAACCCATCAGGAGCAGGCCAAGGAGCTTGCCGAGGCCCTTATAGTTCCCAAGGACGAGTGATTAGATGAAGGTAGACGTCGACAAATGCCTCCACTGCGGAGGATGCGTGGGGTCCTGCCCCAAGAACGCCATATTCTTGAACGATTTCGTCCTCGAATTCAATGAGGACTGCGTCAGGTGCGGGAGATGCGTGAAGCTGTGCCCCGTCGCGGCGCTGTCGATGGAGTGAGCCGAATGAAGACCTACCAGTGCGACATAGTGGTCGTCGGGGCCGGTCCCGGCGGAAGCATGGCGGCGAAGTTCTGCGCCCAGGGCGGACTCGACACCATACTGATCGAGAAGAAGGCGGAGATAGGCGCCCCCCTCAGGTGCGCCGAGGGAGTGGCCAAGAAATGGCTCAGCGAGGTCGGAATAACCCCCGACCCCACCTGGATCCGCGGCGACATGAAAGGCGCCATAATCAAGTCCACCCAGGGGACCGCGTTCCAGCTGGACGAGTCCAAGGCCGGAACCGAGGTCGGATACGTCCTCGAGAGGCACCTGTTCGACAAGGCCCTCGCCAAGGACGCGGCCGCCGCAGGAGCCAAGATCATGCTCCGCACCTCCGCCACCGGCATCCTCCGCGGGCCCGACGGGAAGATCGTCGGAGTCAAGGCGAAGTCGATGGGCGAGGAGATCGAGATCCGCGCCAAGGCCGTCGTGGCCGCCGACGGGTACGAGAGCCAGGTCGGAAGGTGGGCGGGAATCGACACCAACCTCAGCCTGAGCGACATAGACTCCTGCATCCAGTACAGGATGTGCAACCTCGACGTGGCCCCGGACTTCTGCGAGTTCGTCATAGGGTCCGCCGCCCCCGGAGGATACGTCTGGATATTCCCCAAGGGCGACGGCGTCGCCAACGTCGGAATAGGGGTCATGGGCTCCCTGTGCAAGAAGGGCGCCGACGCCAAGTACTATCTGGACAAGTTCATCGCCGAGGACCCCAGGTTCGCCAAGGCCCAGTGCCTGGAGATCATGGGGGGATTCGTCTCCACCTGCCCCGGGCTCGACTGCGCCGTCGACGACAATATTATCCTAGTCGGAGACGCGGCCAGGGTCATCGACCCGATAACCGGAGGAGGGATCTGCCACGCCTGCAGGACCGGGATGTACGCCGGCAAGGTCCTCGTCGAGTGCGCCAAGAAGGGCGACTTCTCCAAGGACGCCCTCATGCCCTACGAGAAGATGTGGCGCGACAGGATGGAGGACAAGCTCTTCAGGAACTGGATGGCCAAGGAGAAGCTCGCCACCCTTTCCGACGAGGTCATAGACGACCTCATCAAGATGATCTCCCAGGCGGACATCAAGGAGGTCAACGTGTACAACCTCCTCAAGGCCGTCAAGGAGAAGTACCCCCAGGTCGTCGAGGGATTCGAGGACCTCATTTGAAACCATCGCGGGGAGTTTCCCCGCATTTTACCCTATCTTCTCATCCGACCTTCAACGTTGATAATATATTCTATAAGTAAGTACCCCAGCCGGAACCATAAGGTCTCCGTGTTTCGGTGCGACCTAAAGCATCGCGGAGTACGATACAAATGAAGCAAATCGAAGTACTGGCTCTCGTCATCATGTCGGTGGCCGCACTCGCCTTCGCGTTCGCCCCCGCCTCGGATGCGGCAGGCGATGCGGTATTCGAAGTCGAGTCCGTCGAGGCCTCCGCAGGGAGCAGCGTCGAGGTCAAGATCAGCCTGACCTCCAACCCCGGCCTGTGGGGAGTTCAGGCAGAGATCAGCTACGACGGCGGTCTCGTCCTGACCAACGTCAAGTCCGGGAACATAATGAACGTCACCGTGGGTCCCTACGACCAGAAGCCCTACAAGCTCTACTGCGAGAACAGGACCCTCTCCGACACCACTGCTACCGGCACCCTCGCCGTGCTGACCTTCCAGGTCTCTCCCAATGCGGCCGGAACGCTGCGCGTGAGCATGGACAACTTCGACGCCGTCAACTATGCGGAGGAGCAGGTCCCGTGCATCCCCGCATCCGGAGATGTCGTCATCGGCACCAAGGTGACCGGGGTCACCATGAGCGAGGAGACCTTGGCCATGAAGCCGGGGGAGCAGCACACCCTCAGTGCGATCATCACGCCCTCCAACGCCACCAACAAGAAGGTCACCTGGAAGTCGACCCAAGAATCCATAGCTACGGTCAGCAACGGCAACGTCCTGGCTGTGGACGCCGGGAAGGCCATCATAATAGCTACCACCGACGATGGAGGATATCAGGCGACCTGCCTCGTAACCGTTCAGACGGACGAGGTCCACGTAGAGGGCGTCTCGCTCAACACGGACAGGATCAGCATGAAGGTCGGCGAGTCCGCGACCCTCTACGCTACGGTATCTCCTAATGATGCGACCAACAAGAAGGTTGCCTGGTCTTCCAGCAACCCCAGCGTCGTGGTTGTGACGTCCAGCGGCAAGGTCACCGGAGTCAGCGAGGGAACCGCCGTCATTACCGTAACAACCGAGGACGGGCAGAAGACCGACACTTGCGTCGTAACCGTCAGCAACGGCTCGGGCGACATCCGCGTTACCGGCGTCGACATCGACAGGAGCAGCGTCTCCCTGAAAGTCAACGATACCATGACTCTCAAGGCGACCGTGTCTCCTTCCAATGCCACCAACAAGAACGTCACCTGGACCACCAGCGACAGTTCCATTGCTACCGTCAACAGCAACGGAGTGGTCAAGGCCGTGGCAGTCGGAAAGGCAACCATAACCGTCACCACCGAGGACGGGCAGAAGACCGACACGTGCACCGTGACCGTCTCCGAGCCTGCGCCTCAGCCCTCGGGCGACAACACCCTGCTTTACGTGGGAATCGCGGCGGCAGTGCTGATCGTCATCCTCATCGCCATATTCGTCATGAGGTCCAGAGGATCCAAGTGATTTAAACGGAGGGGAAACCCTCCTTTTTTCAATCTATCCTTATTTCTGCGGTGCTTCCGCCGTTCTTCTTCTTGGTCACGCATATCTTCTTCCCGAGCCTCTCCTTGAAGAGGTCCACGTGGGAGATCACGCCGACCATCATGTCGCCTTCCGAGAGCCTCTCCAGCACTCCTATGGCCTGCTCCAGGGATTCCGAGTCCAGGGACCCGAACCCCTCGTCTATGAACAGGGTCTCTACGCGAAGCCCTCCGGAAGTGTACTGGACCATGTCGGAAAGTCCGAGGGCGAGAGACAGGGCGGTCTTGAACGACTCTCCTCCGGACAGGGACCTGACGTTCCTCCTGAGGCCGGTGTAGTTGTCCATGACCTCCAAGTCCAATGCGGACTGGCTCCTCTTGTCGCCCTCCGTCCTCCTCACCAGCTCGTACCTTCCGTCCGACATCTCCCCGAGCCTGACGTTGGCCATCTTCAGGATGCTGTCGAAGTAGACCGTCTGGATGTACTGGTCGAACGGCACCTTGGAGCTTCCCTGGACCCTTCCGTTGGCGGCGTCCGAGAGCATGCGCAGGTCCTCGGCCTCCGAACGCAGCCTCTCCAGGTCCGGCATGTCCTTCTCCAGGCTTTTCAGCACAGCCGCGTTGCGGGAGATCCTGCCCTCGAGGGCCCTCTTCCCGTCCTGCGTGCTCCTCATGAGGGCAAGCGACTCGTCGGCGGCGGCCTTTATCGACTCCATGTCCGGGACGGATTTTCCTTCAAGCCTGCCCTCCAGCATGGATATCTCCCCTATGGCTCCGGCCTTCTCCGTCTCATGGGACCTGACCTCGTTCTGAAGGGCCGCGGCATCGTATCCTTTCAGTCCGTCCAGCTCGGATTCGTCCAACCCAATCTGTGAGAGCATGGAGGCCGTCTGCTCCGCCTTCGTCTTCAGATCGGTCTGGCATCTGCGGAGGTTATCGGATTCGGACGATATTGCCTGCGTCACGGCGGCTTTTCTTTCAGAGAGGTATGACATCCTGCCGGTGACGTCCGCGATATGGCGCCTCAACTCATCCTGCGATCTGCGGTTGGATTCTAGCTTCTTCCTGATGGCGTCCTCTTCCTCCCCTTCGCTCTTCTTCAGCGACGATTCCAGCCTTTCCTTGAGTCCGGAGGCCCGCTTCTCGGCTTCCTGCTTGTCGCGCTCCGCCTCTTTCTGACGTTTGACGAGGCCGTCTCTACGAGACTCCAGTCCGGACATCTCGGCCCTGAGGGTCTTCAGGGATCCCTCGTCCGCAGTCATGCGTTCGAGGTCGGCGACGAGACGCCCCTTTTCCTCCAGGAGCCTGGAGCGTTCCTCCGAGAGGTGCTCCCTCATCTCTTTCCAAGGCACGTCGACCTTTCTGACCATGCTGCTTCTGATCCCCTCCGCCATTCCCGATTTCGTAGAGATGTCATTCAGCGTCGCGTCCGCCGCCGCCTTGGCCTGGCTCACCCTTTCCTCAAGGAGCCTCAGGTCCTCGTCCGTGGGGACGCGCTCCGGAACCGTTGCGGGGGCGGGGTGATGGACGGAGCCGCACACCGGGCACGGCTTTCCCTCTTCCAGATTCGCAGCGAGGGCACCGGCCTTGGACAGCCGCATGCGGGAGTATGCGTCGGCCTTCTCTCCTTCTAGGGTCCTGTATTCCCATTCCTGCGCCTTCAGGCGGGTTCTCAGGGATTCGGCCTCGGCCGTGAGCCTGGCCTCCCTGGAGACCTCCTCCTGTCCCGCCACGTTCTCCGCGATCATCCGGTCGATGTTCTGGATGTCCTTCCGGCAGGCGTCGATGCCTGCTGACGATTCGGTCAGCGTCGCTATCGATTCGGAGAATTCCCTCAGGCGGTCGTCAGCGGCGGCGATGTCGGCGGCTATAGACTGCAAGGAGGCGTCTGCGGACGCGATAGCATCCTGTTCCCCGTCCAGCTCACTCCGCGTTCTAGCGGCGATCACGGAGGCCTCCAGCCTGTCGGAAAGCTTCGCTTCCTCCTTTCCCATGGCTTCCAGCGTTTCCTGTTCCTTCGGAACGGCCTCCTCCTCCGGGCGAAGCGCCTCCATATCTTTCGTGAGGCTCGCCAGCTCCGCGTTGGATCCGTCCAGCTTGCCTTGGGATTCTTCGAGCAGCCTGGCGTAGACGTCCCTCTCGTTCCTGACGCCCATGACTTCGGCGGATCTGGTAACGAGGGCCGCCAGGTCGGATTTCCGTCTCATCTCCTCGTCGCGCTCCTTGATCCTTTCCAGACGTCCCCTGGCCTTCGCCAGCTCGTCGAAGTCCCTGCTGTCGTTCTCGGCCATGGCGACCCGCCTCTGGGCCTCCTCGTACTCCCTGAACGCATCGTCGGCCTTCTGCGACAGGGTAGGCAGCAAGAGCCTGTCGGACTCGTCCTGGGACCTCAGCGCGGCCGCGACGTCTTCCAGGGCGGTTCCTTCGGGAGTGGTCCCGGATGACCATTCCGCATTGGACGCCTCGACTTCTAGGCCCTTCCTCCGCGATTCCAGCTCCGCCTTCTTCTCGTCGTACATCTCCGTCAGGCGGGCCTGCATGGCGGTGAACGCGCCCGTTCCGAACAGCCTTCCGAGGATCTCGGACCTGTCCGCGCTCTTCGCGTCCAGGAGCTTCATGAACTCCCCCTGGGCGATCATGGAGATCTGGTTCCACTGGTCGGAATCCATCCCGAGGATGTCCTCCACGGCCTTGTCCACGTCGCCGTTCTTGCTGCACAGGCACTGTCCGTTCTTGTACAGCTCCGAGGTCGGGTTCCTCCTCGTCATCGTCCCGTTCCGTCCGACGGCCATGTACGGGGGGCTTCTCTCCACCCTGTACTCGTCCCCGTCGTGGATGAATTCGAAGACGACGTACGGCTTTCCGTCGACGAAGTCGCTGTGCAGGGTCTCCGGGCCTCTCCTGCCTCCGCTGGTGACCCCGAACAGGGCGTAGGTCATGGCGTCGAAGATCATCGTCTTCCCTGATCCGGTCTCGCCTGTGACGAGGAACAGGCCGCTTCCCAGGCGGTCGAAGTCGATCACGGTCTTGCGGTCGTATGGTCCGAAGGCCTCCATCTCCAGGCGTATCGGCCTCAACGGGATCCCTCCTCCGACATGGCCTTGTCCAGCATCCTCCGCTGATAATCTGTCAATCCTTTCCCAGTGTATTTCCCGTAGAACTCCTCGAACAGCTCCTTGGGATCGGTCCTCTTCACCATGTCGATGTCTATCTCGCCGAAATCGCTTTTTCTTCCCTCAATCTCGAAGGTTATGTTCAGCAGGCGGTCGAACACGGCCCTCAGCCTCTTGTCCGGCTCGTAAGCATGCTCCGTCAGGACGACTCCGACGTACTGGTCCTTGAGCTCCGGCCTTTTCTCCGACTCCTCCAGCACCGATTCCAGCGTCCCCTTCAGGACGGCCAGGTCCCTGAGCGGCTTGATCGGCGTCGTGCGGACCGAGACCTCGCCTTTCCCGGCTAGTTCCACTATAGTGATACTTTTCTCCCTCTCCGCCTCCGACAGCGAGTACTTCAGAGGGGAGCCGCAGTATCTGACCGTCTCGCGTCCGACCTTCTGGGCGTTGTGGATGTGCCCCAAGGCGACATAGTCGAACGGCTCCAGGAGCTCCGCGGACATGCAGTCCAGCCCTCCCACGTGCGCCCTGGACGTCTCCGAGTCGCACTGGTCGGGAAGCCTGCCGGAGGCGATGAAGAACTGGTGGGACACGAGGACGTTCCTCGCCGAGGGGTCCACCCCCGACGCCTCCAGGACGGCCGCCAGGGCCTGGTCCGGCCCGTCTATCTCGGAGTCCGGGAAGAACGGCCTGACCGCTGACGGCCTTACGTACGGGAGGAGATAGAGGTTGAGCTCCCCGTGGCCGTCATTCAGCACGATCCTGTCCATCCTTCCTTTGAACGATCCCGCGATGTGGATCCCGTTCCTGCGGAGGATCCCGTCGCAGTAGTCCAGCCTCCTCCCGGAGTCGTGGTTCCCCGAGATCATGTAGACAGGGCATCTGGATTGGACGTCGGCCAGGAACTCGCTGAACATCGTCACGGCGTCCTCGCGGGGGACGCTCTTGTCGTACACGTCCCCGGCGATTATGAGGCCGTCCGGACCCTCCCTGTCGATGGCCGACACGATCTGTCCCAGCATGTGGCGCTGGTCCTCCTCCAGGCCGTAGCCGTGGAGGGTCTTTCCGAGGTGCAGGTCGGATACGTGAATGAGCTTGGTCGTCTCAGCCATGAATTAGGCAAGGGTTTGAAAATATATAGACTTTACAATTATTGGAATATTACAGTCGATTTTATTACTATAATTGTAAATGATAAATACTTCGGATGCAATCATCAATCGTGAACAGAAGTCCGTCCGAGCGTCTCAGGTCAGCGTCGTCCATATCGTACGCGTCATCCAAGCTGGGGATCTCCCGTCCCACGCTCTACCGTTACATGAGGCTGTACGAGGAGGGGCGCAGAGACGGGATCCCGGAGCGCGTGGCGGAGTTCCTAGACTATTGCGGCTCCAAGGAAGACCTTTCCGAGGAGGACGTGGTGATGTATCTGGGTGGAACCGCCGGAGAGGCCAGATGGGGGACTTCCGGCAGGGGCGCATGCATGTCCGACGGCGGCAAGGCCATGATAGTCCTCAGGGATCCCGGTAAGGACCGCTCCGTCGAGGTTGCCGCCGTGATCTCTGGTGAGACTATAGTCTTAGGGGAATACCCGTTGCCCGAAGGTCGGGGATTCGTGATGATCGACGACCTCGTCCCCGGCCACGACTTCCTCTTCAGGACGGTGTCGTCGGACCGTCTGGACAGGTCCGGCTGGGAGCGCTTCACCGTACGTCGAGCTTGTCCAGGTAGGCGAGGTCGAGGCAGTCTGCGGCGAAGGACTTTGCCAGCAGGCGGTCGGGGACGTGCCCGTCGTACTTCCCGTTGCGCGGCTTCCCTGCGTGCATCAGGTCCTCGGCGAAATCCTCGTCCGAGAACGACGAGAGGGCGCCTATCAGCCCGTCCCAGTCCATGTCGGTGTACGCGTCGATGCGGTACGGGGGGTACACCGTTATCCTGTTGCAGACCAGCCTCAGCGCCCTGGCCATGGTGTCGAACCCCCTCGTCCCCAGCCAGGGGTAGATCTTCATCCCCCATTCGGTCGGGACGCAGACGTCCAGCATCCCGCAGGCCCAGGCGGCGATCCTGGATTCGTTCATCCTCCTGACCGCGGAGTCGTCCATGAACGGGAAGTCCCTGTCGTACGACAG
>JAEEGG010019582.1_pt1 | contig 13626 bp, 5 predicted proteins | sample 9134161 | NCBI WGS metagenome assembly JAEEGG01 (sample SAMN16246543, study PRJNA631951) | gut metagenome | biome: gut microbiome; feature: rumen; material: CR-attached | host: Bos | place: Iran: Karaj | collected 2018-10 | reverse complement strand
ACTCCATCGCCCTCCAGTTCTGGGGACCCGATGATGATTAAATCAGTGAGCCAATGGTCAATGGTCAATGGATAATGGTCAATGGATAACGGTCAATGGATAACGGTCAATGGATAAAGGCTATCCGCCCTAAGACACTTACAGGTGCGCTTGCACCCGTGTTAATCGGAGGTATGCTCGCCCTTCACGACATCGGCGACAACTTCCGCTGGCTGCCCTTTATCCTCTGCGTTGTCTTTGCCCTTGTCATGCAGATTGATGCCAACCTCGCCAACGATTACTACGACTACCTGAAAGGTTCCGACGACGCCGACCGCCTCGGGCCCAAGCGAGCCGTTGCCTCAGGCTGGATAACCCCAAAAGCCATGCGCCGTGCGCTTTGGATGGTGACTGTCGTTGCCTGCCTTATCGGACTTCCCCTCGCCTACTATGGAGGTTGGTGGCTCATCGGCATCGGCATCGCCTGCGTCGTCTTCTGTTTCCTCTACAGCACACTTTTCTCCTACATCGCCATGGGCGACATCCTCGTCCTCATTTTCTTCGGCATCGTACCCGTTGGCTTCACTTATTACCTTCAGGCTGGTGAGTGGACGTTGCCTGTCACACTCTGCGCCATCGCCAACGGCCTTGTTACCGACAACCTACTGATTGTCAACAACTACCGTGATATCGAGCAAGACCGCAAGCACAACAAACGCACTTTGGTCGTCCTCATCGGACGTAAGGCGACCTTCTGGCTTTATGTGTCGTTCGGTTTCATTGCTGTTGCCCTCGCTTTTATTGCACTCCATCTGCTGGGCAACACCATCTGGACACCCCTTCTCGGCATTTATCTCGGCATACACCTCCTTTCCGCCGCTCGTATGCACCAGCGCACTGGCACTGACCTCAACCTTTCCCTTGCCGACACCGCCCGAAACATCCTCATCTTCGCCCTTCTGCTCTCCCTCGCCATACTGTTGTAGGTCCGCAGGGTACGCGGGCTGCCAGCCCGCGAGAAATATCACATCTCGCATCCATTTTCACCATTCCATATCGCCACAAAAAAGCGATGTCTTTCTTCTGTGTGCCTTAACACAAACTTCATCTTCATCCAAACTGAAAAAAAATGCATCATTATTTTGTTATTCACCTTAATTCGCCTATATTTGCATTCTATAACAATAACTAACTGTGATTATCAAAAACAATCATATTTATTTTTTAACAATCAATTAAAACTAACAAACGCTTATGAAACATTTAAAACTTTTGCTGGCGCTTGTCGTTTCATTGTTCGGTATGAACGTGAACGCACAAGAGGCATCAGCTGTTGGGGAAGGCCAGTTCTTCCTCTACAATGTTGCCGATGAGGCATTCCTTACTGGCGCCAACGACTGGGGTACACACGCTTCATTGGGGCCACAGGGTTTTTATTGTACACTCTCCGCCAACGGTGGGGGGTACAACATCAAGACTGGCACCAACACCAACCAGTACCTCGGTTCCAACGGATACGTAGATGCTGGGGCTGCACCCTGGACCTTCACTCCCGTAGCAGGTAAGACCAACACCTACTACATTTCCAACAGCAGTTTCGGTTATCTTGAGTCCACATCCGGCTCCAACGACCTCCATGCCAATGCTTCACAGCCCACTGACGAACACGGAGAATGGAAACTCTTCACTCGCGAAGCCCTCTGGAACGCACTCGACCTTAGTTCTGCTTCCGAGACAAATCCCCTCGACGTGTCATTCTTGATTGAAAGTTCATGCTTTGTCCGCAACAGCGACGGATTCAGCAGCAACCAGGGAACAAGTAACAACAGACAAGTCGGAGGATGGTCTTTGACTGCCAACCAAAACAACGCAGTAGTCAGTGGTCCTCAGGCCCAGGGACAGTCCAACACTGGTTGCGAGTTCTGGAACAATACCTTCGACCTCTATCAGACTATATCGGTGGTTAATGGTAAGTACATCGTGGCTTTCGACGGATTTGCGAATAACACCAATGCTGTGATTTACGGTAATGAGGTGGAGACACCGTTCACATATACCGGTTCCAGCTATGATTTCGCCAATACACTCATACACATCAGCGAATTTGCCACCAACAAGTCAGATGTCATCACAGTCGGTAACGGAACCCTTAAACTTGGTGTTAAGCGAAATGGAGGAGGATGGTGCGTCATCGACAACGCACACCTCTATTATGTGGGAAGCGTTGCTCTTGACGACCTCATCGCATCCTATGAAGCAGCCCTCGCTGCAGCACAAGGCGTGGACCAGTCTGCTAAGATGAACACTACTACTCTCGCCAACCTTCAGGATGCACTCGACAATTACAGTTCAGGTGTTGACCATGCAAGTGCAGCTGCACTCACAGAGGCTACAGAAGCACTCAGCAACGCTGCTTCCGCTGCCACAGCATCCATTAATGCTTATGCATCAGCCGACATCGCTGGCTACCTCGGAAAGATGGCCGGTGTACTCGACTATACCAACGTCTATACTACTGAAGCCTACAACTACTGGTACGCCGACATAGAAGCCAACTACGCTGCCGGAACCATTCCCGACGATGTAGTGGGTACACTCACACCTGATGGCGCCTACAGCGGCGGATGGCATCAAACCAACCATATCGACGATGTACTCCTCTCTGCATGGACTATCGGTGGAGCAGCTCCAATCGACTATGACGGCACACTCTACATCAACACATGGTCAACAGAAGGCAACAGCGATGGTTCGGACATGACCACTCCGTTCTTCGAATACTGGACGGGGGATGACGCACAACTCAATGCCACCAATATTGTAGCCACTATTCCAGGACTCGATAAATTGAAGAACTACAAGGTGACAGCCCTTGTACGCGTACGCCAGCAAGACGGCCAAACGAAAGTGGACAACGGCATCACCTTCTCCGTTGGCGATGGAATAGCCGTGAATGCTGCCGACGGAACCGAGGGTACTCTGGAAGGAAACGGTAAGACACATTATTTCTACTACAAGACTGTTACTGCTTTTGGCAAACCCGATGCTAGTGGCAACCTCACCATCACCTTCAAGGTCAACGCCGGTAGCCATATCTCCTGGCTCTCATTTAAGAATGTAATGTACGAAGAGTCTGCTATCACTCAAGAGATGATTAATGAACTCTATGCATCCATCCAGACTCCTCACAACGTGAAACTCGATCCCGCCGTGGAAAACACCAAGGCAGCAGTTGAGTCAAGTATGAGCGTAGCTGACTTCACAGCCTTCCAAGAGGCTGTCGGAGCTGTCAACGCGTCAGCAGCCGAGTATGCTACAGTAAAGACCGCTCTTGACGAGGCTGAGGCTATATATGCCAACATCAATAAGAATATCCCTGCAACAGAGGACGCCCTCTATGGGGAAATCATGAACCGAGCCAAGCCTGCTTACGCCAATGGTTTGATTGAGTCTTCCACTCAGATTGGTTCTTGTGCCGTAGCACTCGCATACATCGAGCAAGGCATCCGCCGCTTGGTCATCAAGCAGAATGTTGCAGGCTCAGTTGTTGACCGCGGTTATCCAGAAAGCAACCTCTCCGGTACAGACGTGACAACAGGTAACGTAAATGTAGCATACGACGGTTTGGCACCTTGGATGATTTCTGAATCAAAAGCATGCACATGGCATGTCAACACATGGTCGGGCGAAGGTGCTTCCGATGGTTCTAATTTGACAACCCCGTTCATGGAGTACTGGGTTTGGAGAGCTAACAACCTCGATGATGTCACCATCAGCAACACCCTAACTTCGCAGAACCTCGGCAACCAGAATGTCACCCTCTATCCCAACAGCGTTTATGAGGTGAGCGGAATCATCCGTGCAGCTAAGGAAGATGGCACCGAAGACATCACTGGCGTCAGCATCTTCTGCGGTGATTTCGAGAATGACCTAGCCACTGAGGGCACACAGGCTACAACAGCCTACGGACGGGCACTCTACGGTCCATTCACCGTGAAAGGTAACACCGATGCCAATGGTAACCTTACTTTCGGTATCAAGACCAAAGGCACCAACGCCAACTGGATCGGTTTCAAGAACTTCAGCATCAAGTACATCAGCAACAACTTGGACGACCTTTATAAGGAGGCTTACGAGAAGGCTCTTGCCAAGGCCCAAACGGATATTGCAGCTGCTGACTATGCCAACATAGGCGGTGCTGAACTCGACGCACTCCAGGCATGCATCGACAACGCCCCGAACGTACCTGGAACCGTTAGCTACAAGAACGCATTAGAGAGCATCACCGAAGCCAACGACGCATTCATCGCCGCTAAGCCTGCTTACGACACTTTCGCCGCTGCCGCTTCTACCGAAGATCCGAACCTCCAGTATGCTGACCCAGAAAAGAAAAACGATTGGATTGACGCATGTTCTGCAAGCCCAGCCAATGCTGAAGATGCCTTAGCAAAGGCAGCAGAGATTACAACCGCTCTCCGTGCTTACTACGAGAGCCACGCTCTGGCAGAGGGCGTTGATGGCGCAGTGAATGTGAGCGACCAGATTGCGAACTACAACGCCACCGACGGCAACGAGGGCTGGACTTGGACTGGAAACAAGAACGCTCCACGCAACACTGAGTCTTGGACCGATTCTCAGGGCAATAACACATACATGTACTTCGACGGCGGCAACTGGGGTGCATCATCATGGACCACTACTATGGAACAGACTATTCCCCTTCCATCAGGTAAGTACTTGCTCACCGCCAAGGGACGCGCAAGCACAAATGTGACACTGACCATGGCTGTTGGCGAAGCTTCTGTCAACTTGCCTAACATCGGTGCATCTGGCAACGTATTCGACCGTGGATGGTGCGACGGTTCTGTGGAATTCGAAAGCGATGGTAGCGCTACTATTCACGTTGAAGCCACTACAGAAGCTCAACACGAGTGGTTCTCCATTGGCGACTTCCGTCTTATCCGCCTCGAGCTCTACACCGTGATGGCAGACGCTGAAGACTATGCAGCCCTCAACGCAGCCATCGCCGCTGCAGAAGGCTACACACTTGGATTCATGGATGGAGAGTATGCACCATACAACAACATCGCCGCCCTCCAGACACTGGCTGAAGCTAAGGCTATCAACCAAGATGCAGAGAATACCAAAGATGCTATCACAGCCATGACAGCATCATTGAATGAGGCTGTTTGGACTGCCAACTCAGGAGAAGTGAGTGCCATCGACTTGACCAAGTGCTTCGACGGTTCAAAAGACGGCAGCAATCGCTATTATGCACTCGGATGGGGTAAGAATGGCGGAACCGACGCCTACAACACCCGCATCATTTCTGGAGCCGAAGGTAATCCTGGTATGGCTGCTGTGGACAATGAACAGGCTCTCTTCACCAAGTTCGGCACCACTTACGGAACAGACCTCGGTTACACCATGCCACTTGCCGCCAATACACTCTATAAGTTCACCTTCAAGTATGGCGCATTCGGCGAGAATAAGGATATCACCACGAACCTTGCGCTTGCCAGCGAGGACGGCACTACCACAGTCAGCATCAGCCCCGCATCGTTCACATACGTCAAAAACTCAGGACTGGCTAATTCAGACCCAGATGCTTGGTTCGACTATGTAGGTTACTTCAAGATTGAAGATGCAGGCAACTACGTGCTTACTCTTACTAAGAACGACAATGGCCAGCAACGCCAGATTGTGATGGGTAATATCTCTATCCTCTCTTGCGAAGCTATCGAAATCGACGAGAATGCTGATTACGACAACACACTTGCAGTTTCGGGTGTTGATGTATCTCTCAAACGCACCATCACTGCTTCTGGCTTCAACACGCTCGTTCTTCCGTTCGACCTCACTGAAGCACAGATTAAGGCTGCATTCGGTGGCGACGCTCAGGTTTACGCTTACGAAAGTGGCGAAGGCACTTCTGTGAAGTTCTCTGAGGCTTCAGCCATCACAGCCAACGTTCCTGTACTCCTCACCACTTCAACTGCATCTAGCGCTCCTTACACCTTCTCGAATGTGGACATCAAGGCAGCTGCTAAGGCTGTCGCTGAGGGTACAGACATCGACTTCGTAGGTACTTACGCTGCAGAAACATCGATGGACGGCAAGTACTTCATAAGCGGCAGCAAGATCTTCCTCGGCACTGATCAATCACAGAAGATGAAGGGCACACGCGCTTACCTCGAAGTGAAGAGCGGTTCAGGCATCAACGCACTCAGCCTCAACATCGACGGTGAGGACATCACTGCTATCCAGGGCATCGACGGCACCATCACTCCGAAGGCTATCTACAACCTCCAGGGTCAGAAGGTGACTACTCCTGTCAAGGGCGGTATCTACATCATCGACGGCAACAAAGTGCTGATTAAGTGAGAGCAAACGCACTGAGCTCGCTCAAGTGCTTTGCCGAGCGTGAAGCACTTAGAGCGAAGCTCAATACGCTGGTGAAATAATTAGCAAACTTCATCCAACTCCCCTCCCCTCGAAGGGGAGGGGCAGGGGTGGGGTCAAAAGAAGTCCTTACAAGAGTGGGGTCAAAAAAAAGCCCATATTATCAATCACTAAAAAAACATCAACTATATGAAGAAAACATATATCACACCTGCCCTGCAGGAAACACCAATGGACCTGAGTTCAGCAGTAGCCCAACTCACAGGTAGTGCCGGAGACAACCACCTCGACGACGGTGGCGTGGACACTGGTGGCAACACACCAGGCGCCAACAGCCGCGACAGTTGGGACCAGTTCTGGGAAGACCGCGAATAAACGCAAACGTATCAACGACAAAAAAGGAGGGCAATCGCCCTCCTTTTTTGTCGCAATGCTTAGCGAACACACCTGGCCCCGAAAGCCGCGCTTTTGGCCTTGTGCCTGCCCTTTTAAGGGCAGTGTGAACATCCGATAGTAAAAACTTCTGTTCATTCCTTCTTCATTTCCTCCTTTTGCGGTTTTTTTGCATAAAAAAGCTGAACTATGAGCTCTAAAGAGGAAGCGATTGCAGCAGGAGCACTTCATACCACCAAGCACAGCATGAAGCGCCGAAGCATTTACCACAACTACTATGCTACAGGCACCTACATGATCACGCTCGTGACGCAGGGACGCCAACAACTCTTCGGACATCTTTCTGGTAATCCCTTGCTGCCCCTCTTCACCGAAGGAAGCGCCAAGGTAGTGCTCAGCGAGCTCGGCAATGCTATCCTCATGGAAGAGATTCCGAAAATCAATCGCTATTACCCGATGGTTGAGGTCTGGAAAGTCTGTGTGATGCCCGACCATCTGCATATCATTCTCAATGTGAAGTACAATCTACCCGCTGGCAAAAATCTTGGCTCCGTCATCCGAGGCTTCAAACAAGGTTGCACCAAAGCTTACTGGCGATGCTTCAACATCACTGGGCCACTCAGCTTATTCGAGGACAATTACTGCGACAAAGACCTGAAAAAACCTGGTCAGATAGAGCGCTGGAAACACTACCTCGATGACAACCCCCGCCGACTGATGCTCAAGCAGTCCAATCCAGAACTATTCACACAGAGGAGATTCATCACTATTGGAGGACACAAGTGCGTTTGTACGGGCAACTTCTTACTGCTCGACAAGCCAGACAAGGAAAGCGTCATTGTCCACAGGGCCGACAGCGAAGAAGAATATAGGCGCAAGGTGGAAGCGTGGATGGATTGTGGAGCAAGTCAAGGAGTGTTGGTTGGCGCATTCATCTCCGAGCGCGAGAGAGCAGTGAAAGTGGAAGCACTTGAGAACGGCTTCCCCATCATCCAGCTGACGAATGAGGGCATTGGGCCGTATTACAAGCCCAGAGGCAAGGACTTCGACGCCTGCGTAGCGGGCATGATGCTGATCATCTCACCCTGGCCAGACGCGCCCGAAAAGTCAAGGATTACGAGGCTGGAATGCTTGCGCCTCAACGAGCTGGGCGATAAGATCGCCGCAGGAAGGTTTGAGATGGATTAAGCACAGACCCGGATACTGGCTATGAGGAGCAGAGGGCACACGGGTGAACACACCTGGCTTGAAAGCCAGGGCACAAGACTCCCCACCAACAAAGAAAAGCCAGGGAACAAGGCTCACCACCACGAGCAGCTTGAACATCTCATTGAGGAAGTCCCTGTGCCCGTCGCTGGTGCAGACACCAGAAGCTTCCCTGAAAATAATAACCCACAAAAAAAGCGGAGGAAATCCTCCGCTTTTCTTATTAAAGTTGATGGCCTTTAGAATTACTTCACCAGAACCTTCTTGCCGTTGATGATGTAGATGCCACCCTTGACAGGAGTAGCCACCTTCTGGCCCTGGAGGTTGTAGATGCCCTCAGGAGCAGCAGTCTCGCTGGCGACGCCGTTGATAGCATTAGCCTCGCCGTCGTTGAATGTGAAGCCAAGGGTGTTGGCATTGTGCTCACCATCCACAAGGACATAGAAGCGAGTGTTCTTGATGGTGACAGGAGAGTCAACTTTGTAGAACTGTCCACCGCTGAGGATGTAAGCCGTTTGCATAGCATCAGACTCAGGAACAGTGAATGTTGCTTCATAAGAACCGAGCAACGAGCATGCACCGTCAGGTGTCACTGCTTCAGGTATACCTGCCTCTACCTTCTTGTCCAAGAACGTGAACACTTTGCCATCTTCTCTGTCTGCAGTACCCACTTCAGCCTTCAAGAAGAACGGAGTGTTGGCAGGAACAGTCTCGGCAGTTTCGAAAGTGAGGTTGTCGTTAGCATAAGCGCTGACGGTGTAAGCCACAGCACCTTCGCCACCAAGGGTCTTGATATCGTTAGCAGTCAGCTCGAATGGCAGAACCACGGTGTTCATGCCTTCCTTGATGGTACGCGTAAGCTTCACGTAAGCTTTGCTATTATTCTCAGGAGTGTAAGCCACAGCCTCATTGATTTCTACAGGAGTAGCAAGTTTCAGACTGAGGTCAGCCACAGTGAAGTGTTGGTTGCCATAAATTATGAGTTTTGTGGTGCTTTCTGTCGGTGTAAGGTAAAACTTGAGTTCCACGAACGGATTACCATCACTAGAGTTGATAGGTTTAACACCCATTGCTTTCGGATCGACAGTTTGTACATCATCAGCAGTTGTGTCATCAAATTTAACGGAGAACCAGTTTGGATAAGCACCATCGCGCCATGCGGAAACTTTCAAGGTCAGTTCATATACTTCGTGCTCGTTCAAAGGCAGAGTGTAGCCTGTCTGTTCTCCATAAGTAAGAGTTGTTCCAGCCCAAGAGAACACAGCGGCTTTTCCATCGGTGTATGCAAGACCTGGGTCAACAGTTTCGTCCTTTACCAACAGACGGATACCTTGAACTTTTGTCCAACCTGGGAGGTTGATGTCACCAGAAGTTTCATTGGCCTCGGTAGTCGCAAACTGACCATCGAAGATGGCGTCAACCTCTTGAGTGTTAGCAGTCCAAACTGCATTCTGCAATGCTGTTGTCATCGCTGTGACATCATCCTTTGGATTATCAGCTTCTTGGTCTATAGCCTTAGCTGCAGCAATAGTCTGAATTGCTACTATGTTGTTGTAAGGAGCATACTCGCCTTCATCAAAGCCAAGAGTTTTGGCTTCAGCAGCCTCGATAGCGTCATTAAGTGCTGCATAATCATCAGCGTCAGCCAAAGGCTCATCATAGACAACGAGTTTGAAATTGTCACACTTGAAGAACGATACATTGGCTTGGTTGCTTACTGATATTTCCACATCGCTTTCCTCATCGAGTGTGAAAATCAGTTTGGTTTCGTAGCCTGTAGATTCGTTACCTTCCACGGTCAGAGTCTTAGAGAAATCATTAGCGCTGAGAATAATGTCAGCACCATTGGAACCAGTAAGTACAGCACTTAATTGGTAAGTTCCAGCTGGTAGTCCAGGAATGGTCTGCCTGATATAAAGTTCAGTTGAACCACCCCAAGTATTGAAGACGAAATTGCCTTCAGCACCTGTAAAAGCAAAGTTATTTCCCTCATATAACGTTATCTTGGTGTCACTTCCTTCATTATACTCCCAACCTATACCGTCACCAGTTTCAAAGCCCGGGTTAAGGATAACAGAAGTATAATCTGTAGCATTATTCTGTGCAAGTTTCATTACCTGATCACCCCGATAATAAGTATAGAAGTCCTCAGGTGCCCAGTCGTACTCTCCTGTTGGGCCATAATTTCCTTCGTAATAGTCGGTGCGGTAGCATTCGGCAACATTTGTACCGCTTCCAGCGCTCCAAGCCTCAATGTTAGTGAGAGCCTCATCAATTTGCTCATATAATGACACACTTTCTTGTGCTGCAATCAGAGCCTCATTGAGGGCATTGTAATTGTCGAGTGTCTTCTCAGCCTCGAAAGTAGTCTTTGCTTCAGCCAGAGCATCCTTCAAGTTTTTGTTATAAATCGCTTCGTCCAATTCAGCGACACTGGCAAGGATAGCATCTGCTTCTTCATCTGTAATCATGATGTCTCCAAGACGATAAACGAGCACGTTGTCTATCCAAAGTTTGGCACCATTGCCAGAACCTGAGGTAGATGTTGTCACACCTACGCTAAGGTTGATGTCAGTTGCTTGGGCTACATCAAACTCGAAAGCTTGTGCTTTCCATACTCCTTGTTCGATAGTCTTAAGGTCTGAATAAACGAAAGAGTTGGTGGTGCCATAGAAATCACCTTTGTTGCCATTTACACCGATATAGTTGCTTGCAATATTAGTGTTGCTATATTGGTTAATCACCTCATAATAGATAAGGTAACGACCAGTAGGCAGTGAAGTCAATGTCTGTTGATAACGTGCTTGGTCTCCCCAACCTGCTGAAAGGTGAAGAGCAGCTCCATCGCTTGAACCCAACATATCCTTGGCAGGAAGTGTTGTGCTATTGGTACTCCATCCATTGGCTGGCATCGCTGTACCATATTGAGAAGTAGTTCCTTGTGAAGCTGTAGAATTGAACTTAGAATACTGTGTCCAACCATATACGTCATACAAATAGCCATGGTCTCCTGTGTTTGCGGAGAAATCTTTTGTATTCTCAGGATTTGACGTTGCTGTAGAAAGCGAACCGCCAAAAGTTGTTGTGTTATCTGCGTTCAGCGTATTGTTAGGATTGGTGTCGAAGTTTCCATTGTTCAAAGTAACTACAGTAGTTGCATTGAGTGCGTTGGCTATAGCTGAGTTCAGAGTGGTAGAGGCGGCTACTGTATTATCATAGTCATCTGCATAGTCATCTGCAGCATCATAAACACCTTGAGCTGTTTCGATAGCTGTGGCAAGGTCCGTGTCAGCAAGGACACCATTGAGTGCTGTAGCTTTCTTGATGTATCCGCCCAAAGTGTATTTTGCGGCTTCAAGTGCAGCAGCATGAGCAGCGGCATCGGGGTCGGTGTAAGTCAACTTTAGGTGACTGACGTAGAGAATCGGAGTTTTGTTCTTGTTAGAAGTGTTTTTGTAGCCTAAACTGATTGTTGCTTGAGCTGCTTCATCTACAGTGAACGTGATTGAGTGTGCTGTCCAAGGGCTTTTGCCTTTGTTCTGCCATTCTGTCTTGCTGTCAACGTATTTTGTTGAGCCCAATTCTACATAAAAGAGATTCTCGAATGTAGGGTTATCTTCATCTCCGTTTACATCTTCCACATCGTAAGTGAGTTCGTAGAAACCTGCTGGAAGAGCGCTTGTCGTGGTCTGCTGATAAGCGGAAGCAACAGTGTTCCATCGATTCTGCATACCGATGCAATATTCACGGGCAAGGTGAGTCTCATCAACCGTGGCAGCAGTATTTCCCGTTGGTTTAAAAGTTCCAATAAGTCCACTGCCAATGTTTAGAGTCGTACCACTTTTGAATTCCGTCCATCCATCCATCGATGCGAAGTCCGCATTCTGGATATACATGCTGGTCACATCCGTTTGAGCGCTGATGCCTGTTGCAAGCATCAGTGCACCAGCAGCAAGTAAAAGTTTTAATTGTTTCATATTTGTTTGTTTTAGTTAGTTTGTGAATTGTCAGTTAATTAAGAACAAAAAGGGGCAAGAGGATTACTCTTGCCCCCTGATGTTCAAAGCATCAAAGTTTATTACTTCACCAGCACCTTCTTGCCGTTGATGATATACAGACCCTTCGTAGCCTTGCTGACGCGCTGACCGGAGAGGTTGTAGATAACCTGCTCGCCACGCTCCATAGCGGCGTTGACGGCCTTGATGCTGCTGGCAGTGCCTTCCACATGCTTGGCCTCGCCGAAGCCACCCATGCTGTTAGCAGCACGGACAGTCAGCTCGTCCTTAGCAGGATCAATGTCGATAGCCACATTGAGATAGGCCGCAGGCATAGAGGTGGCATACTGGCCGTTCTTCTCAATCAAGTACCAGATAGCACCGTTGTTGGCAGGTGTGATATTGACATAACCATTACTCCAATTAGCGATAGGAGCCTCCAGCTGCTTAGCCAGCGTAGCGGGCTCCCAGTCGGCAAACATCTTGTCGATGCTGTAGGCAGCAGCCTGCTCAGCATTCAGAATGGTCTCAAACTCACCACCAAACGACTTGATCTTGTTGCTGGCAGGAGTGATGTCCGTACCTGCAGCGTCCTTCGTACCAAACTCACCAAACTGCTTCGGGTCGGTATTGTTCATACCCTTCTCAATCCAGCGTGTGCTGATGAGGGTAGCCTTGGCATTGTCGTCCAGCGTGGTGTTCAGATAGACGGTAATGGGCTGGTTCTGCCAAGTACGTCCGAAGTTCCAGTTGCCCTTGCCCTCAGCGAGGTCAACTACAGTACAGCCATCGAAGACGTAGCCGAAGTTGGTCGTTGTGGTAGGAGCCACCACCGTACGGCTACCCGTACCGTCCTTGCTCGGGTCGGTGGATGATGTACGCTTCTCCAGCGAGATGGTGGTGTTCTGGAAGCGGATGTCGCCACCGCCACAGATGAAGTCCACCGTTCCGTGGATGTCGCAATTCTCCCAGTAAGCCTGCTGGCTGTTGTTAGAGCTGTAGTAGGTATCCTGATATGACAGCATGCGGACATTCTTACCAATGGTCTTCGTACCAGCATCCTGCAACACGGCGGCACGTCCGGCAGAGCCTGCATTGTAGTAGTCCAGAGCGTTCTGCAGCGTCAGATCCTGCAGGTACAGGCCGTTGCTGCTGGCCTGGAACATATCGGCCTTGCCCAGACCTTCAATGCTGATGTCGGGCTTGGTAGTGATGATAGTACCCTCCATCGACTCACCGATGATAGAGATGTTCTTACCGCTGATGGCGGTCTTTACCGTAGCGTCGAGGTCATAGACACCATTGCGCAGGAAGATGTATGCACGCTCGGCATCGGCAGAAGCATTGGTGCCGTTTACCACATCCAGCACGTCGAGCAAGCTGCTGCCATCGCCAACCTTCACGAAGTACCAGTTATCTACCTGGTCGTAGTTTGTTTCGGCAATGTTTGCAATCTTGATGGCGTGGATGAACATCTCGCCAGTGGTGTTGAAGTTCAGCGTGATGGTGCCACCAGTACCCTCATAGTTGAAGGCCACGATTTCACCGTCAGTGTCAGTGTTGTTCTTGCCAGGAATTCTGCCAATCTCATTGCCGTTCTCAGTGATGACGGTCTCGTCGGCAGTACCATAGCGGGACGGTGGCACAGAAA
>JAEEGG010019580.1_pt1 | contig 13626 bp, 12 predicted proteins | sample 9134161 | NCBI WGS metagenome assembly JAEEGG01 (sample SAMN16246543, study PRJNA631951) | gut metagenome | biome: gut microbiome; feature: rumen; material: CR-attached | host: Bos | place: Iran: Karaj | collected 2018-10 | reverse complement strand
CTTTATGTGCCTTAAACGATCTGGGTGCCATGGAACTATAATCCATCCACCTAAAAGAACTGAGCCATCTCAGGGCACGCCGATTCCAAATCATGCAACTCCTGGAAGGATGATGCCGGCACATGAGCTTGTACACCTTATAGGCACAGGTAGCTTTGTCTTCCCACGGACTCAAATAATTTCGATAGTAGTTTACATTGTATTGTTCGAGGAGTTTCTGACTTTTTTCATCACACAAGTGACTTGTCACAGGAGCAAATCCGTATTCCGAAAGCATTTTCTCAAGATCTCTATGTCTTGCTTTTTCTAATTCCTTTCCATCCTCCAATTCAACACCAATAAGTTCTCTCCATTCATCGTGTATCTTTTTGAAAGTCTGTTTTGACACAGTTTTCATATAGCGACGATTAAAGCTTTTCATTTTCGATCACCTCTTTCATGAATTCACAATTTGAATTAATCATTCGTTTCAAGTCTTCATCCTTCTCGGCAAGCCTTAAAACAACCCCGTAAAGCTCTCCGCTCTTCTTGATATTCTGTTTTATGCTTTCTCCAAACAAATATCTTCTGGCGAGTTCAAGATACGCTTCCGCGTATTCCTCGTCCATTGCTTTTCTAATCCATTCATCCGCAGTTTTAACGAACTTATTATCGAAATAATTGTAAAGAATTTCATAGCACTGGAATGCGCTGTATCCTTTGTTGATATTTTGGCTGTAATTGATCTGATATAATGACGCGGCTTTTAACAGCCAGTATTCAGCATTCGAGTCATACATGTCGAAGTATACTTCGCCAAGAGTGAAACAGGCATCCGCCAATTCGTGTTCCGCCGCTTTTGTCAACCACACAATAGCTTCTTTTTCATCCTGACCGACATCAATCCCGTGCAGATATCTGAATCCCAGTTCAAATTCTGCATCAGGATAAGCTCTTTGAGCCATCTCTACGACTTTTTTGATCGGCATTTCCTTATAGCTGAGTTTCATAACAACTCCTCCGTATTGTCTTGGTTATGATGGAAAGCTCCATCATCGTGCAAAGGTGGGATTACCTCTGTACAAGAATTGAGAAAATGAATTGAAAAGAAAAGTTATCTTGGCTAAATGATATCCGCGTTCTTTTTTGAGGATTTCGCCTTGACAGAAGAGGACTTCGTCTTTTTTGCCGTGGCTTCGGCATACGCGCCCTGATTTCGCTCCCAGATGAGCTTGCCGGCAGCAGCGACCTTCGAACGGAGTTCGGGCGGTTCCAATACCTCGATCTTGCCGGATTCGCCAAGGATCCAGCGGATGACTTCATGTTCGAACGCCGGCTTGAGCGTAATGATGAGGGAACCATCGGTCTGTGGTTCGACCTTGAATTGTTTCACATGCTGATGTTCGCGCAGATAGAACGCAATGGACGCGTCGCAACGCAGACGGATGCCGCTGATCCTGGGGTAAACGAAGAGACCGTTTCTACGGGTATCTTCGATAAGCTTTTTGTCGGAAACGAAGATGTCGCCCGCGAATGCGACATCGGAAATACGCTGGATTGCGTAGACCTTGACATCCTTCGTGCCGTGCTCGTAGCCTTTTGCATACCAGATGCCGTTGCGGAACGCGAGGATGTGCGGCTCAAAACGGCGCACAGACTCCGGTTCGTTCGGCTTGTGATACGTCAGCTCAATGACCTGATGCATGCGCCAGGCATCGAAAACTTTTTTGAACACCTCCGGTTCGACCGCGGACTTGATGCCTGTCGCGCAGAGGATGGATTCGATCATGGCGTCGTCGAAGAATTTGGAACTGTTGCCCGCCAGCGCGTTTTCCATGGCGGAGTTCGCTTTGCCTTTGATCGGTTCGGGAAGGAAGTCGGATGCAAGACGCGTACTGAGCATGGACATGCTCAAAACGTCGTCGTTCATGAGGGGTACACTCAGTTCCCAGCTCGGATTGAGCAGGAAATAGCCACGGTTGGCGGCATCGTACTCAATGGGGGCATTGTACTCGGATTTCAGCGTTTCGATGTCCCGCATGATCGTACGGGTACTGCATGTGCAGGGAATGTTTTCTTCCTCGTCGGCTCTTCGCAGAAGTCTTGCGAAACTTCCGGCATTCGGGAAATTGTTCTTGCGCATTTCCGCCACAAACTTCATCAGGCGAAGCGCCTGTCTGCTTTGTACGCTCATGATATGCTCCGGTTGGTTTGATAGATACCAATAATATAAGTCGTTTTTCCATTAATACAAGATGAAGAAAGGAAAAAACATGCTACACGCCGGATGAGCCTGTGTTGTGTACTTGAAAAAGCCTGAGTATAGCGTTATATTATGGTTGAAATCAACCTGAAAAGAGTCTCTTCTGCGAGAACAGAACAAAATGAAAGCCTTCGATTCCAGCTCAGTTGTTGAAGCCCGCATTCCAGATGCTCGGATTGCATCAAGTGACGCGGTACATCCCGATGCACCTAGAAGCGAAGAAAAAATAAATGCATGGAAAAGGCGTCTTTCTGATCCGAGAAACGATTTAAACGATTCCGAGGCAGAAGATTTCTCGGCAAACAGACGTGGCGGGAATGCTTTCACTCTTCATTCTAACGGGAACGAAACAGTCGTGTACAGTCCCCCTCGCGGAAACAGCATTGCTTCTGCCGATGAAGCCACTCCCCTGGAAACGACCGCTCCATCCGCCGCAAAGGAAAGCGCGACCGTACAGGAATCCGCATCCGTGGAGAAAAGAATGCCTGCCGATTATCTTTCCTGCGAGGAGGAGTTCATGGCCTGGTGCGAATGGAAGAAATGGAAAAGCGTGTTTCGTGTGGAGGAGCCTTTTTCTCCGGATGAAATATTCTCTTCCCGGCAAGCCAACGGTCCCGTTTGGAAGGACGATCTGAATAGAAGAACACGCTGGAAGTATTACAATTACCTGATGAAAGTCATTTGTTCCCAGGGGAAAAAAATCGCTCATTGCTGGATGGGAAATGATTTTTCTCTTTACCATTATGACCCGTCAGCGCGGTATGCATCCGTGTTCGATGCTGAAGATTACGAAGAGGACGATGAAAGAGCACGTCCTGCGAGCAAACAAGGTTCATCGAAAAAACGTTGGAAAAAGAAAAGCCGGGATGATGAGCCGTATGAGATCGATTCCCGGAAACCGTTTATTTCCGACTTCGATGGCTTTTTCAATGGGAATATCGATCCCTCCCGTCTGAAAAATAAGGAAGACAGAATAAAGTATGCTCAAACCAGGGTTTCACAGGCGGATTATGTTTTTACGAAAGCCTACAAAGACCGGACGCGGAAACCGTTGGAAACCATCATTGCTATGATCCTCGGCAGAAAAGGTCGCATCAAGGAGGTTGTCAAGAAGCATCTTCAAGATGAGTATGGTCAGACGCGCCGATGGCGGAGAGCGAAAAAGGCGCGTAAGTGGAATAACGCCTACGCCGGGACGTTCCTAGCCGAGGAAATGGCCCTCTGTGTCTATCAGGCATTTTTCGACCCGCAATCTCCGTATCCCGGGATCGACGAAACGCAGCGGCAGAGGGAAAAGATATTCTTCTTCACGGAAAGCTACGGAGTCCAGCCTTCTGATGAAAAGCTGCTGTCCATTCTCGGTTGCAGGAAATCGCAGGCAAATGTGCTGTGGAACAGCTTGTTTACAAAACAAACGGCAAACGCCTCCAGGATTTCACGGGAGAAACAGATTCAGACATTTCTTGGAACACTACGGAAGAGCTTCGTTCCTGAGAAGGAGATAACGACGTTGGAAAAGAGGATACATTTCCTTTCGAAATCTCCTGCGTTATCATGGAACAATTGTATGTCGGTCCACGTCAGGCGCTCCCCGGAAGTTCTCTCCGGCCGGATCGATCCCCGGGAATATTTGGAAAGGATCTTTACGGAAGAACACTTTGGGATCCCCTCGGATAAACGCGTGTTGATATTATCCGAACAACAGCCGGACCAACTCGTCTGTATCAGATCTCTGGAGTATTGGAAAAACCTCTTTGCGAAACAACCGGGGCTTTCCAGGAAAGAGCTTATGCTGGTGTTTCTTGAGTGGCTTCGAAATGACTTCGGCTGGATCGAACAAGACATGCTGGATCACTGGGAAAAGATATTTTCGGACCAGTCCGGGCTTTCCCCGGACGAGATTCTTGAACATCTTCAAAGAACCGCCGCCCAAAATACAGAGAAAGACGCCGATGCCAAAGCGGATCAGATATTTGCGAAGAAAGTATGGGACTATTTCTTCATGGAGGAATCCGATATCCATCCAAAGTGCATAGAGAGGTTTGTCGGAAAACTGCTGAATGATCTGGGCTGTAATTACAAGAAAAAGAAACCCCATGCCCTGTGGCGGCAACGGTACGCCCGAGCATTGGGGATGTGGAGCAGTCTCCTTTCGGAACCGCCCGGAATCTCTCAGGAAAAGAAGATGATCCTGTCGGAAGAGCAGAAGAAACACCGGCGGGAGTTCCTTGATCGGCTGCAGCGTGAACTGAGCTTCGGTGAAGAACAATCCGAGGAATTGTGGGATTACTTCTTTGTGGAAAACCCCCTGATCTTTTCGGAACAGTGCGTCAATGCGTTTATCGGGAAACTGCTGGACAGCGTTGACTGCGGAGACAGGACGGATCGTGCATTGAGCCTGTGGGACAGCCTTCTCCGGAAATACCCCCGTATGTCCCGGAAAAAAAAGATGCGGGCATTCCTCGACCTGCTGCCGAACATCCTTGACGACGGAAAAACCCGGACATGGATCATGCGGCAGGAACCCCATCCTCCCGTACCGCGATCCGGGGACTCCCAGTCTGCACAAAACGTTCCGAAGTTTGTCGAACAACTGCAGGACACTCTCGGTTTCAGTCAAGCTCATGCGGAGAGAATATGGGAAAGCTTTTTTACCAGGCAGTATCTCCTGAGAGAACTTCTCGGATCACTAGGAAAACCTTGTGCAAAGTATGTTCTGAGACGGATGCTTCAGTTCATATTGGCGGAGTTTCAGGAAAAGGCGGAGTCCGGCTCGGAGAAGGATGCCAGAATCTATCGTTTCCTGTTGGGCCTGACACAGCAGGATTGCAGAAATAGAAGGAAGAGAATCCTGGAAACAGGAGCGGCGTATGTCTGCAATGAAAAGAAAGACGCAGATAAAAGGCGGGCGGACGACAACAAAAAGACCGCTAAGAAGAAACTGGTCGACCCGTGTCCGTTCTCCCCGCAGTGCGAGTGCGGCGGGGGCAGGATATGCGGTCAGGATTCACAGGGAGCGGCTGATACCGCTCCGGACGATCATGGGACGACACACTCCGTATGCATAGAACAAGGAGATCGGGAATGACGAATCGTTTTCAGGAAGAAAATACCCGGGAATTTCTGGATGAGTATTTGCTGGATCTTTCGCTGGATGAAGAGCTGAACGGGATCAGTGGCCCGGCTCTACCGGAATCCACACCCGAAGAGGATGAACGTATGCGGAAGATGGCGGCGGAACTCGTGACGCCGTTCGACACGAATCTCCGGTCCGGCGAAATCCGCATGCTGTCCCAGCCGGATAAACTTGTTTTCGGCGTCGTGCTTCCCTGGGATTGGTCCCGTGTCCTGCTTGTTCCTTTTTCCGGCATGAAGCATCCGGCGACGGATTTGGAAATGTATGCGGAGGACGGCGAAACCCGGAGCGAAGGTATGCAGGTCTATCAGATATGGAACGCACGAACTGTCTACAAGTCCGTCATCCGGAAAAGCTGGCTCTGCGGATCGGTCTCGGTGGCGGAATTGGGAAGATTGAACCGGATGTTGCGGTATCATCTGCTGGGGGAGCAGCCTCTTGATGAATCCCTTCGTCCGCTGATCGGTGCGCCGCTGACTGAAGGGAATGACATCCGCCGGGTCTATATGGAAAAAGAAAAGGCCTGTTTTGCCCCGCTCGACCGGGAAAATATGGAAATGGGATTCTTTTTCTCGCAGCCGAAGGTCTATTCGCCCCAGCCGGACAAACAAAAGAAGTTGAGTCGTTCGATTCGTGTCGCCCGGAAAAAACGTCCCGCAGCCGTCCCCGATGTTTTCGGTCGGCTGGCCCGCCTTTTTGATGCTTTCGCTGCGGATCGTTCTGATATGACGAGGGGGGCTGCGGCATTTGCCGTTGCGGCACACCCTGGCTGGCTGGATTCTCTTTTTTCCTCCTTGCCTGCTGTAGGACTGGTTGCATTTTGCTCGTCATCTCCCAATAAAAAGAAAGATTCGGAAGTGAGGGAACGAATTTTGGAGGCGCTGAAACATCTCTGCCATAGCCTTGCCGAAGCCCCCGATCTGGTTCGTTTTATCAAAGACAATCACCCCGATCTGGCGCGTTTCGTGGGCTCCGGTGAATCCGATCAGGAACTGGAACGCCTTGTCTCCGAGAAGACGGAAGATGCTATTGTTCTGCTAGAAAAACTCTCCTGTTTGGAAAAAGAGTACAAATGGATGAAAGAGGAGCATCTACGGGCAAGCAGGGATTATGCGGATAACACCCTGTCGTCCTGCATTGTCGTTTCCGGAGACGACCAGAGCCTTATCCCGGACGGAATCCCTGTAAAAGATTTCCGGCCGATCGCCGCGGGGAGCAGGATCCCGAACTTGACCTGGCATCTTAACGCTTTACCGGACGGCTGCAAAACCGGTATGACGGTCTTTTTTTACTACGCGACGGAACTTGCCGAAACACCGGAGAATAAGCCCGCCGATGACGAAAATCTGCTGTTGATCGGCAGCGGTATCGTGGAAAAAGGAGAGGAGAACGGTTTTGATGTCATGATCAAGGATGTCATTCCTCCTGAAAACACTCCTGAAATCAGGAATCCTGCGGATATCGTGCTGGTATTCAACAAAGAATAACCGTTTGCGGTCGGGAACGAATCCGTATGATTGCCGGGTGGGGCCGATGCTCCATCCTTTTTTTTTGAGTTTTTTTCGAAAAACGCCGGAAAAACGGAAAAAACGTTCCTGTTAATAAGTAGGGAGACGGAATCACGGGGGGGATGATTCCCTCTGGAAAATGGGCGGGGCCGATGCTCCATCCGTTTTTTTTTGAGTTTTTTTCGAAAAACGCCGGAAAAATGGAAAAAACGTTCCTGTTAATTAATAGGGAAACGGAATCACAGGGTGGGATGATTCCCTCCGAAAAACGGGTGGGGCCGATGCTCCATCCTTTTTTTTCGAGTTTTTTTCGAAAATCGCCGGAAAAACGGAAAAAACGTTCCTGTTAATAAATAGAGAGACTGACCGGATGAGTTCCGGATGTCTTCGATCCCAATGCTTCTTCTCACCCATAACACATAAGGAGAACATACTATGACAGAGAAAAAATGGATTACCCTCATCGAAGCCACGGCGACCATCGCCGTGGTACTCATCCCTGAAATCGTAAAACTCATCCGTAAAAAAGCATAAGGAGAATCTGTCGATAAAATTCTGGAACGCCGTTGTTTAAGCTTTTGTCGATGTGATCGAAACGATCATCGAAGAATCAACAAAATCCCAAACCCCATCCGACTCCAACGCATAATAAAACGAGGAAAAACACTCATGCTTGATAAAATCTTGATCAAAATAATCCTGAAGCTCATCGAAATACAACTCCCCGGCCCAATCTATAAGGAGAATTGATCATGTCAAAAACCATCTGGATCGCACTCATCACCGCCGCCGCGACGATCACGGTGGCAATCATCAAAGAAACCGCCTAGTCCAACTGAACTGAACTAAACTGAACAAAGAAACAACGATAAGGAGTTCTGCTATGAACAAGACGATCATCACACCTCCCCTTCCGCCTTTCCCGCCCTGGCTGCTCTTCCTCCTCGCAATCATAAATGAATGCAATCGCAGGCGCAGACGAGGAGAATGGTTGTAACTCTCGTCACCACAACCAAACAATCAACCATTTTAAGCCAAACTCCCCCATCCGTATGACATCTCGTGTCGCATGTCATATCGTACATTAATTTCACCGGGCAATTCCGCATATACCCAGAAAACGCGGAATCGTCCGCTCAACCAATCACCTTTTCAACCAAGGAGAAGAACCATGAATGATTTCTTCGAAGAATTTGATGCCGTAAAAGCCGGTGAAGTCGCCGTTGGCGTTTTCATCGCGCTCGCCGCATTCAAGCTGGTCAGAAACATCGTGATCGCGGCAACCGACCCGTTGCTGTAAAAACGAACGACCGGAAAACAACGCAAATCCGAGGTGAATCATGAGAGACAGAAACAGCAGATCCGAGTTGTGGTTTATGACCGATCCGTTGGGAGTGGCACATAATGCTTTCATCCGAAAGCTTATCCTGGCCTACCTCAAAGTCGCCTATCCTTCTTGTTTCCTCAAATAACCGGACATAAGCCCGTTTCGCGCCAGATTCCGGTCCATCCGGCGGCAGGGACCGATAACGTCCCCGCAGAACGATACACTCACCGGCCGGGCCGATTCTGGCGGGATGAACTGAAACGCCGCATTGTCATCAACAGAACGAAAGGATTCGATATGAAGAAGTATTCTTCTCGGAAAAACCATTGGAAAGAGAGCAAGGCTCTTGAATTCACCCTCAATTTCTTCAACAACCATACAGGCGCGATCGACGACAACGATGTTTTCGCGCTCGTTTCGACGCTGCTTACCCAGTCCCAGTGGGTCAGCAGGATCAAGTCGGCATTCCCGAAGGAGATGATCCGCCGGATGGAAGAGAGCCGTGATCACATGAACTGCCTCAATCTTGACGACGAAACCAAGGAAATGCTCCGTGAGATCTGGCACGCGCCTTATGCCCGCAACCGTCTCCGCAAATTGCTGGTATCCGTGATCCGGGGTGAGCTGGAGAAGCATCCTGCTGAAGAGGCCACGTCGGACCCGTTTGCGCAGAGGGTTCTGGAATTGAAGCGGATCATGAAACTCACCGATTTCGAGGTGGATGTGCTCCTGGTCCTGGCTTTTATCCGGAACAACATGCTCTACATCACGGACAAGTATATCCGCTCGGGCGACCAGAACGACAAGCAGGAATATGTCGCAAAATGCCTCAACTGCGATATCGGGCAGATCAGCAATGCCTTGAGGTACGATCATAAGATCCATCGTTATGGATGCGTGGATGATGATCTTGACTTCAATCCGGATCTGTTCTACTTTCTCAGCGGAATCAACAAGGAACCTTTGACGAACACGTTTTACACCCGTTGTCGTGAAAAGGTGCTACCGTGGAATTTCTATGACAGTCTGGTCGAAAAGCATGGAGACATGCTCAAACGGATTCTCTCCTCGCCCCAAAAGGATATGCCGACCAATATCCTTCTTTACGGCGCACCCGGAACCGGAAAGACCAGCTTTGCCAAGACGCTTGCGGCGGAACTGAAGCGCGAATGCTATATCATCTCGCAAGACGTCGGCATGAAAAACGGAGCCGCGTGCAGTTCGCCGGAGCATCGCTTCAGTGCTTTGCAGATCTGCGCAGAACAGGTCGATCCTGCCGAAAGCATCATTATCGTCGACGAGGCCGACGGAATGCTTTGTGGCAATGCGGGTGTCTATTCATTTCCCAACGGCAGATTCGGACCATCGGGCGACAAAGGTCTGCTCAACAGCGTACTGGATTCGGTTCGGGTTCCGACGATCTGGATCACCAACACGCCAGCCGGTACGATGGACGAATCCAGCCGTCGACGATTCGACTATTCCATTCGTTTCAATCCGCTGAATGCCACACAACGTCTCGCGATTTGGCGCAACAACGTCTCCAAGATGAAGATGGGACACCTGATCAACGACGCCATGCAGAACAAGTTCGCATCCCTCTATCCCGTAAGCGCGGGCGGGATCACTCTGACACTGCAAAATCTCGCGAAGGTCTCTCCTCGTCCGGACGAAGTGGAATCGCTGGTCGAAAAGCTGATGGCTCCGCATTGCGAGCTGCTCGATATACCTCGGAACGATGCCAAACAGCTCCCCGCTAAGGACTACAGTCTTGCGGGACTGAACATCAAGGGCAACCTGTCGCTTGATCGGATTGTGGGTGCAATTCGCAACTTCCAGCAGGGCAGCGATACTGAAATCGACCGTCCCCGGATGAATCTGCTCCTCTCTGGGGCTCCTGGCACAGGCAAGACGGAATTCGTCAAGTATCTGGGAAGTGTGCTGAACACCAAGGTCATCGTCAAAATGGGCAGCGATCTGCTCAATATGTACGTCGGCGGTACGGAACAGAATATCCGCCGTGCGTTCGATGAAGCCGAGGATGAACATGCCATCCTTTTCCTTGATGAGATCGACGGGCTTGTTCAGAGCCGGAAACGCGCCATACGGACCTGGGAGGTGACGCAGGTCAACGAACTTCTCCACCGTATGGAAAACTTCAACGGCGTGATGATCGGCGCCACGAATTTCTCGTCGAATCTGGATTCGGCGATTATGCGCCGCTTCACATTCAAGCTGGAATTCGATTACCTCGATGAGGAAGGAAAGCGGATCTTCTTTGAACGGATGTTCCGCACGACGTTGGACCCGGAAGAATACGATGAGCTTGCGAAGATTCCGATGCTTGCTCCCGGTGATTTCCGCACGGTCAGGCAGAGCTTCTTCTATCTCGGAGATCAGCCTGACAATTATGACTACATCGCCGCTCTGGCGCGCGAGAGCGAAGCCAAGAACCTGTGCAAATCCGCATCGAAATCCAAAATCGGTTTCTGAAACCGGGAGATGAACAATTGACTCCAAGGGAACTCTGTTTGCACAGCCGCGATTCTCCTGAAAACAAAATGGAACGATCAATCTTGAAAACAAAATGGAATCGCCTTGATATGACATTTCCTGTCACATGTCGTGGCGTATATTGTTTGACAAAAATCGGGCTGACTCAGAAAAAAGAGATCCGCCATCCGATCAAAAACAGTTCCAATCAAACAGAAAGGCAGTAAGAACATGAAAAAAATCATTTTCTCGATCCTCGGACTTATGACGTTCGCAACAGTTCACGCCCAGCAGACTGTCATCGTGCAAAAGACACCCGGACTTCTGGAAGGCATCGTAGATGCGGCGGTGGCGGTTGTCACGGCTCCGGTTGTATTCGGTGCGGCTGTTGTGAGCGGCGTTGAAGAGGTTTTTGCTCCGGCTGTTGTCGGTACGACGAGGATAACGACCATCCCGCAATATCCGATGCCAATCGTTGCGACGCCCGCACCGGTCGTGACGGTTCCTCCGGCTCCCATCGTTGTCATGCCGCCTGCTGTGGTCGCACCTGCTCCGGTCGTGGTCGCACCGCCGATCGTATCGCCGGAATGCTATCGCACTCCGCATTTGTCTACGACGACCATTACCACGCAGACGGTGTCTCCATCCGGCATCGTGACGGTTCAGAGCTATACCCGTCCGATTTCCGCGTACGAAACAGGCGTGCCGATCGCTCCGGTTCCGGTCGAACACCGCGTTGGAACGAGTCCGTATGTCAATCCGTATATCTACCGGCACAGATAAAACGCGTGGATGAAACAATTTTTCAGGCTGTTTTCACGAAAAGAACGCACATTGAACGCCTGGTATGACATCCTGTGACATTGGGGTTGCCTTTTTCATTAAGGACGCGCTGGCGCGCTCACACGGATTATGGAGACCGTGGCCGCAAATGACCGCCACTCCGAGTCAAAACGGACAACCGATCAGCGAACAGAGGAGACCAAATGCTCAAAACGTGATGCCGCAACCCGCCGGAACGCTTCGCACAAAAAAGCAAACTCACAAGGAGAGACATTATGGATGACAAAATCAATGCCAACATCAAACGGTACGATGACTATTTCGATAATCTGCTCAAAAAGCACCCGGATACTCTGTATTCACTGGATCCGGTGGAACGTGAAGAGGAAATTAGGAATACGCCGAAACTGGATATAGAAGAACTCGAAGTGTTCCTCGCAAGACCTCTTCCTGAAAATTCCAGTCCTGAAGATATTGAGCTTCACGAGCAGTGTGTCAAGTTCCTGCATGAAACTCTTATCCCGAATGAAGAGTTTCTGAAAAGACTTGAGGCGGGAGAATTCGACGGTTCTGAAATCTGCATAGGCGAAAGCGATCCCGGGGAGGACGATCCCGAAACGACGGAGATTCCTTCATTGATCGAAAATGAAGATGACAACAATTGAATCCGAACTGCCTTTCTGAATCGGGGAGGCATGAATAGAACCTCAAACCATACACGACCGAAACAACATCAAAACCAACCCGCAAGGAGAAACAAACTATGAAAAAAGACTACACCCACATCCTTATCGTCCTCGACGCTTCCGGATCCATGAGCTCAATCCAGGACGATATCAAAGGCAGCTTCAACGAGCTGCTGAAGAAGCAGCGTGAAGCGAAAGGCAGGACGATCTTCGACCTCTATCAGTTCAACGACGAGGTGGAACGCATCGTCAAGTCCGCCGACCTCTCGCAATTCCACGACGACCTCATGGCCGGATACGATTGCTCCGGCTGCACCGCGCTGAACGACGCCGTTTGCACGGCGATCGACACCGTCGGACACGAGTTCGCCGGCATGCCCGAAGCGGAACGCCCCGAGCACGTCCTGTGCGTGATCATCACGGACGGCATGGAGAACGCCAGCAGGGAATTCACGACGAAGGACGTCAAGGACCGCATCAAAAACCAGCAGGACGTCTACAACTGGGATTTCCAGTTCCTCGCCGCTGATCAGGATGCCTTCGCCGCCGGAGAAAACCTCGGAATCACTCATGACAGATGTATGGCGTTCTCGCACGACCTGGACGGGGTGAACGCGTTATGCAAGTGCATGCATTCCCGCTTGAACGACATTCGGAGCCAGCCGAAAAAGTAATCATACAGTCGGCAGCATTCATGAGGTATGACAATTCGTGGCGCATGTCATGGCGTATAGTAAATGAGATCGCCGGATTTCCGGGCAAACGCGTGAACCGCCATCCATCCAAAACAAACCCACAGAACAAGGAGAAAAACCATGGACGATTTCCTGGAAGACTTCAACGGGACCAAGGCAAGTGAAATCGCAGTCGGCGTGTTTGTCGCGCTTGTCGCGTTCAAAGTGGCCGGAGCCATCGCAAGAGCCTGTCTCGAGTGAAACAGACTGACCTGAAACGAACAGCAGAAAAAGACGCAACCCGTGAAACCGAACATTCAAACGCTTTACGCCAGGATCCTGGAGGACATCCGGGCGGAAATGGACGATGCCGAGACGCTGTACCTGATGCTGTGCCGGACCACCATATCCGGCATGATGCAAACGGCTCAGGCCGACCCCGACGCCGGACAGAAGATCGAGCTTCTGTCCGCTCAGTACCGGGAGAAGCTGCAGGCGATCATCCGGGACGTCAGCACGGTCTGGCGCGATCCGATCCGGGTCTTCCCGCTCGAGGATCACGCTCCCGTGCTGGACATGCTGGAGACCTACAACGCCCAGTTCGAAGTGCTGGAAGGCATCCATGAACGGCTTTGCCGGGGAAACGGCATCCCGAACACCGTTCATTCGACAAAAACACAATCCAGAAATCAGTTATTATGGAGGTCAATCATGAACAACGTGAATTTCAAGCAGGAATTTGAAAACAAGTTCGACGAAGCGGCGTCCTTCAACAAA
>JAEEGG010019579.1_pt1 | contig 13627 bp, 11 predicted proteins | sample 9134161 | NCBI WGS metagenome assembly JAEEGG01 (sample SAMN16246543, study PRJNA631951) | gut metagenome | biome: gut microbiome; feature: rumen; material: CR-attached | host: Bos | place: Iran: Karaj | collected 2018-10 | reverse complement strand
CTCCTGATTATCCAGGGGCTGATAAATCTGGGCCAAAAAAATAAACTTCTTAGGGGAGTTTATTTTTTTATGGTTAATAAAATATATGGGAGGTGAAAACAGTTAGATATGTAAAACAATCTAATCTAAAAGATTGTGCATCATCTTGTATATATAATATTATTAGATTTTATAAAGGTAATATTAATTACAATAATATTACTAAAAAACTACATATAACAAAGAAAGGATCATCAATATATAATGTAGTAAAAACTCTAAGATATTATAAATTAGAAACTGATGCATATGAATGTGACTATGAGAATATAGAAAAGATAAACCATCCTGTTATAGCATACTTAAAAATAAATAATTATTATCATTATGTTATTGTTAAAAAAATTAGAAACTCAAAAGTATATATATTTGATCCTATAAGAGGAAATCTAATATATACTAAAATTGAGTTTATAAATGAATGGCAAAATATTATTGTAGACATAAAATATAACAAACCTCTAGAACGCGAGAAAGACACTTATAAGAAATACTTGTTTAAAATAATATATGATAATAAAACTATTCTTTCTATTATTTTTCTATTAGTTACATTGTTTACTTTATCAAATATATCTAGTACTTATATTCTTAAATATATAATAGATGAATTTGATATTAGTAAAGTTATTGTTTTAATTACTATTTTTGAAATACTTAAAAATATATTATCTTTTGTTAATGGTAAATTAATGATAAGAGCATATATTAAAATAAATGGTAAAATCAGAAATAGTATATATCAAAAGATTTTTAACCTTCCAAATAGGGAAGCAAAAGCATTTAATCTTATATGTAGAATTGAAGATCTCTCATGTATTAGTGATTTTATATTTAATTTTCCAACATTTTTAATAGATTTACTATACATAATTATTATCTTTATATTCTATTTATATAAGGGATTATCTTATCCAGTAATACTATTAATTTCATTAGTATTATCATTATCTTTTCATTTACTTGTTAGAAATAAACTGTTTGATTTATTTGATAAAGAAAGAAATAATTTTTTAAAACTTAATAATAGTCTTATAGACAAATTAAACTTATTACCCATAATATATAAATTAAAAGCCAATAAAGAATTTATAAATAAAGAATTAAATAATTATAATGATTATTTGTCTTATCAAAAAAAGTTAAATAATAATATGCTTTATTATAATTTAATAATTAATATCATTTTTCTTGTAATTAATGTTGTTGTTATATTCGTTTCGTTTCATTATAGTACTCTTAAACTAATATCTCTTGGAGATTTTTATATAAATTTTTCGTTATTTCAAATGTTTCTTTCTTCTATTGAAGAAATCTTAAATTATGATAGATTATTTCTTTCTTCAAAAAATGCATTTAAAAGAATTGTTGATTTATATAACTATGATTTTTGTGGTGAAGAAAAACATAATAAACTAACAGTTTTTGATAATGAACCTTTATTAATTGATACAGTAGATAATAATATTATATTTGAAAGAAATATATCAAATAGTGAGTTAGAAAAGGTAAAAAGAGTTTGTTTAATTAAAGGTAATGAATTAATAGATTTAGATGTTAGTGCTTCTAAAAAAGAAAAGATTATACTTGCTAGATCATTATTATCAAATTCTTATAAGATTATTTTAAATAATTGCTTAAAAGATTTAGATTATAAAGAAAGAAAAATAATTCTTAAAAATATAATGACTGAATACAATAAAAGAATTATTTATATTTCTAATAGTGATCAGAAGAGAAGAGGAGGAAAGTGTGAAAAAGTTAGATATTTGTGAAAGTAAATGCATGTATGGTGGTGGATGGAGTCTTGGTATAGCTGCTTTAATAGGAGCAGGTGTCTCATTTATTATTGGAGCATTAGATGGTTGGACAAGGATGTTTAGATGTCGTTAATAAGTATTAAATCTCAAAAGAAGCTGTATGGAGGAGGTATTAGTGCTTCTTTTATAACAGCTATTATGAGAGGAGTTAATATTTTTACAGACCTTGGTAGATATTTTGGATCATCACTTAGACGTTTAACTACTAGAAATATATGCAGATAAAATAAAATAAGCTTTTTTAAGCTTATTTTATTTATTTTATGATATACTTATTATATAGGGAAGTATGAGTATGAAAAAAGATAGAGTTATTACTATTATGCTTATTGTTTTATTGCTTGCTACTATAGGTTTGTTATTAAATAATTATATTAATAATATACCACCAACTATCAAGAGTATTACGTATTCTGATAGTTATAATGAAGATAGATCTAGGAATGTAACATTAAAGTTAAAATCTAGAAATACTAAACCAATTTATTGTGTCTTTAAACGTGGTGATGAAGTTAGCGAAAGAATAAAAGCTAAAAATGGTAAATGCTCTTATAACGTTGTTTCTGATACTTATATAGTAGATTTAGAATACAATAATGGTAAACATACTTCTTATGATGAAGAGTTTAATATAGATGGTTTATTAGGTGTTAAATTTAAAAACAAAAAGAAATATATGGCATTAAATGAAACATTTAATTTAGGTACTGAATTAGATACTGTAGGATATATGGATTATCTAGTTAAATATAGTTCTTCAAATGAAGATGTTATTTATGTAGATGGTAATGGAAATTTATCTAGTAAACAAGTTGGTACTGCAACTATTACTGTAACAGCAGATAAATATACTGAAAAATGGGATATAAAAGTATCTGATTTAATTAGACCTGCTACTTTAGATAATAAAAAGAAAGTAGTTCCATGTAATAAATATTCGAATGAACAAATAGCTGAACTAGATGCTATTTTAGCTAGTAGAGTAGAAGTGGCTGGAGAAGGAACTAGAGCAGCTGCAGTAGAAGTATCTAGATTCTTAACTCTAGAATTCCCATATAAGATTCCATATTTCTATGAAAATGGAAGAATATCTACTAATGGTGTAGATGGTGAAGGAAGATATTATAGAAAAGGTTTATATCTAGGAGTAGATAAACAAAAACAAATAGAAAAAGTAATGGTTGGTCCATCTTCTTGGGGATGTCCATTAACAAATTTTGAAGATGATGGATATATGATTCCAAATACTAAATATCCAAATGGATTAGATTGTTCTGGTTATATATCATGGATACTTAAACAAGCAGGTTTAGATATTGGAGATATTGGTGCTGGTTTCTCTTCAAAGTATAATTATACTCAAGTAGGAGAACTAAACAGAAACTCATATGAATTACTTCATTCAGGTAAAGTTAAACCTGGTGATTTAATTGGATGGGATGGTCATATAGCTATGATAGGTGGTATGACTGATACTAAAATATATGTTACTGAAAGTTTACTTCCAGGAGTTATTATGGATGAATATGATTATTCTAATCCAAGAAGTAAATTTTATAGTAGATATGATCATATTATAGATATGTCAGGTCAATATAAAGGTGACGGTAATTTAAGATATATGTGGTAGAAATAAGTCTAATAAGACTTATTTTTTAGGAAAGGAGACTAAAGATGGATTATATAAAAGGTATACTTAAAAAGATTATATTTGAATCTAATAATGGTTATGTAGTAGCATTATTTAGAGTAAAAGATTCATCTTTAGATGAATTTATAAATAGAACTATAACTATTACAGGTTATTTTCATGAATTATCAATAGATGATAGTTATATTATGAATGGTGAAATAGTAGAGAATCCTAAATATGGGAAACAGTTTAATGTAACTAGTTATGATAGAGATATACCTACAGGTAAAGATGGTTTAATTGAATTTTTATCTGGAGGATTATTTAAAGGAGTAGGAGAAAAGACTGCTAAGCAAATAGTTGATACTTTAGGAGAAGACACATTAAAACTAATCGAAGAAGATTATTCTAATCTTCTTTTAGTTCCTAGTATTAAAGAATCTAAAGCTAAATCTATTCATGAAACATTAATTAAATATAATGAAAGTTACAACACAATTATTTATTTAAATGATATTGGTTTTAATACTAATGATGCACTTAAAATATATAATGAGTTTAAAGATAAAACTAAAGATATAATAAATGAAAATGTTTATTTAATCACAGACTTTATTTCTGAAATAAATTTCATAAAAATAGAAAAAATAAGAAAGAATCTTAATATAAAAGATGATGATAAAAATAGAATTATATACTTAATTGAATATGTAATTAAAAACTATTTATTTAATACAGGTGATACTTATTTTTATCCAAAAGATATATATGAAGAAGTTACTAGATATTTATCATTTGACTTTTCACTAGATGATCTAGAAATATATTTAGATGAACTTATTGAATTAAATAAAATAATTCTAAAAGACAATAAGTATTATTTATTTGAATATTATTTTGCAGAGGATAATATATCTAATTTTATTTGTTATTTATCTAATAAAAGGGCAAATATTAGAAAGTTAGATAAAGAAATAGAAAATCTAGAATTACACTTTGGTATTACATATAATGAGATGCAAAAGAAGGCCATTAGAGAGTCTGTAACTACTAACTTTAATATTATCTCAGGTGGACCTGGAACAGGTAAAACAACCATAATTAAAGCTATTTTAGAACTATATAAAAGAGTTAATCATTATAATCATTTAGACATGTTAGCTAAAGTAATGTTACTTGCTCCAACAGGTAGAGCTGCTAAACGTATGAGTGAAAGTTCAGGGTTTAAATCATCTACTATTCATAGATTCTTAAAATGGAATAAAGATACTGATACATTTATGGTTAATGAAGAAAATAAATCTAATGTAGAATTTTTAATTATAGATGAAGTATCTATGATTGATACATTACTTCTTAATAATTTATTACTAGGATTAAATAGAAATGTAAATATAGTTATGATAGGAGACTATAATCAATTAGAATCAGTAGCTCCTGGTAAAGTATTAAAAGATCTAATAGATTCAGATATGCTTAATGTTACATTCTTAAATGAACTATATAGACAAGAAGAAAACTCTTATATAGCTACACTTGCTAAAGAAATAAGAGAAAATAATTTAGATGAAGAATTTACTCTTAAAAAAGATGATTATAACTTCATTGAATGTACAAAAGATAATCTTCTTGAATATACTAAAAAATTAGTTTTAAAAGCTATAGAAAAGGGTTATACATCACAAGATATTCAAGTACTTGCTCCAATGTATAAGGGAGTAAATGGAATAGATAACTTAAATATAATGTTAGAAGAAGTTTTTAATCCTGATGATAAACCAAGTATTAAACATTATGACACTATTTATAAAGTAGATGATAAAGTATTAAAACTAGAAAATGATCCAGATAATAATGTATTTAATGGTGATATTGGTTATATAACTAGAATAGAAGATGATGAAGTTCATATTAATTTTGATGGAACTGTTGTTATCTATAAATATAAAGATTTATCTACTATTAAGCATGCTTATGCAATTTCTATACATAAGTCACAAGGTAGTGAATTCAATTTAGTTATTATTCCAATAATTAGTTCTTATAGAATTATGCTTTATAAGAAACTTATTTATACAGGTATAACTAGAGCTAAACATTCACTTACTATAGTAGGAGAAAAGAGTGCATTTACTTATGCTGTAAGTAATAATAATTCTTATGAAAGAAGGACAGGGTTAAAAGACAGGATAGTTGACACTATGCTTGAAAACAATAAATAATATTTATATAATTATTATGGTAGGAGATGAATAAAAATGGGTGCATTTGCAGGATTATCAATCGTTGAAATAATAGTAGTTTTAGCTATAACAATTTTACCTAGTATTTTAATGTTTGGTTTAATAATGTATTCAGATAGAAAATCTAGAGAACCATTGACTATGATATTAATAGCAGTTCTTTCAGGTGTATTTACTATTTGTATTTCATTATTAATAGATAAATATATATTAAAATCAAATTTCTTTACTAATTTATTTAATACATATAAATCATTAAACTTAACTAGAATAGCAATACTAGCTTTAGTAGAAGAATTTGCTAAATTAACAGCTTTATATGTATTTATATCTCATAATAAAGCATATGATGATATATATGATGGATTTGTTTATTCTGCTGTTATAGCACTTTCGTTTGCACTAATAGAAACATTTTTATATGTTGTTAGAGAAGATAGTTATACAAATATGTCTTCTTTAGCATTACTACGTAACTTTACTACAATACCACTTCATATTACTTGTGGAATAGTAATGGGTTATTATGTATCAATATCTAAGTTTTCTAGACTAAAAGAAAAGAAGTTTGTATTACTTCTTAAAGGTTTATTAATACCAATGCTAATTCATACTACATATAATTTATTCTTCTCAATAATAACAGAAACAACAAGTACTATGATGTATAACTTATTATTAATATCATTATTTGTAATTAGTATATATTTAATTGGAATACTTTATATTGTTAAAATAACTGATTTAAATAAGATCTTTATTAACAATAGAATTTATCCAAAAAGATTTAGATTTTTAATGAATAAAAGGGAATATATTTTGAAAGGATTAAACAAATAAATGAAACCAGACGCATATTATAAAGACATCTATGAAATTGATTATAATGAATTAAAGAATATGGGTATTAAAAATATATTCTTTGATGTAGATAATACAATTATTCCTTATACAGTTAATAAAGTAACAGAGGATAATATAAAACTATTTAACGAGTTAAAAAAAGATTTTAATCTTGTAATAGTATCTAACTCTAATAGTCATAGAATTAACTCTATAATTGAAGACCTAGGTATTACAGGATATACTTCATCAATGAAACCATTAAATAGAACTTACAAAAAGATTAAAAAAGTATATAAAGAAGATGAATCTATTTTTATTGGAGACCAATTTATGACTGATGTATGGGGAGCTCATAAAAATGGATTTAAAGTTATATTAGTAGATAGAATAGGTGAAAAAGAACCTCTTACTACTAAGTTTTGGAGAACTATAGAATCTTTTGTAAGAAGAAAACTTACTAAAGATGGGTTTATAGATGGTAATTATTACAAACTAAAAAAATAGGCTAATGCCTATTTTTTATTTGTTTCCTTTATCTAAAGTTCTTTTTTCTCTAGCTGTAACTTTAACTTTAACTCCGTCTACTGTTATTGTTTGAAAGTTTAATTTTTGTATTTTATTACCTTGGTTTTTAGCATGTGATCTGCTGTTACCAAAGTTAGGTTTTTTACTAGTAATTTTAATTGCCATCGTTTTATTCCTCCTTCAAAAATTTGTCTACAACTAACTATAACATATTGTTTAATTTTAGTCAATTATTTGTTATAATTTAATTAAGAAAGGGCTATTTTTATGTATATACCATTAGGGATAAAAACTGATTATGAAATACTAGGTAGTTTAATAAAATTACCTGATTTAATCGTGTTTTTAAAAAACAATAGTATTAGTGCAGTAGGTATAGTAGATAATAATTTATCTTACGTAATGGAAGCCCAAAAACTTTGCGAACAAAATGATATTAAATTAATACCTGGTTTAGAAGTAGAAATAGATGGTTTAAAGTTATATTTATATGCTAAAAACTATAATGGTTATAGAGAATTATGTAAGCTTTATAATAACGGAGTATCTCTAACTAGTATAAATTCATTAAAAGATATATTTGTAGTAATTCCAGAAGAATCTATAGTTTTAGGTGATGCTATTAACATTGAAAAATATAAAGCATCTGATTTAGATTTTAAAGTAGTAAGAAGCCTAAATAGAGAAGATAATAATTATTTAGAATATTTATATTTAATTAAAGAAGGTAAAACTCTAAAAGAATCTGAATATGAAAAAGAAGATTGTTATTTAGAAATAGGTAGTGATAATAAACTATTTGATGAAATCTATAATGAAGTAGATTTTAAAATAGAAAAACAGGATTTACTTCCAAAGTATGATCTAGAAGGAAAATATACATCCTTTGATTATTTAAAGTCTTTATGTGAAAAAGGGCTATCTAAAAGACTTGATAATAAAGTATCTAAAGAATATGCTGATAGACTTATTTATGAACTTAATATCATAAAGAAAATGGGTTTTGAAGATTACTTCTTAGTAGTATGGGATTATGTTAAATTTGCCAAGAAAAATAGTATATTAGTAGGTCCAGGAAGAGGATCTGCAGCAGGCTCTCTTGTTTCATATTCACTAGGAATAACAGATATAGATCCACTAAAGTACAATTTATATTTTGAAAGATTCTTAAATCCAGATAGAGTAACTATGCCAGATATAGATGTAGACTTTGATTCAAAGAGAAAGAATGAAGTAATAGATTATGTTAAAGAAAAATATGGCTCTAAAAGAACTTTAGAAATAGTTACATATTCTACATTAAAATCTAAAATGGTTTTAAGAGATGTTTCTAGAGTGTTTGAGAATGCAAATACTGATAATTTTATCAAGTTATTTGATTCAAAGAAAACTCTAAAAGAAAACTTAGAAAACAAGAATATAAAATCTAGAATAGATTCTGATCCATTATTATCAAAAATATTTAATGTATCATTAAAACTTGAAGGATTAAAAAGACAAACATCAGTGCATGCAGCAGGTGTAGTAATAGCATCAAAAGACTTAGATAGTTATGTTCCAATTATTAAAAATGAAGATATAGATTTAGTAGGTTATCAAATGGATTATCTAGAAAGTCTAGGTCTACTTAAGATGGACTTTTTATCACTTGATAATTTAACTTTTATAGATAATTTAACTAATAAATTAAGTATTAATATTAAAGATATTCCGTTTGATGATAAAGAAACATTTAAAGTATTTAATACTGCTAATACTGATGGAATATTCCAGTTTGAAAGTACTGGTATAAAAGAAGTTCTTAAGAAATTTAATATGACTTCATTTAGTGATGTAGTTGCGTTAATTGCACTATATAGACCAGGACCTATGGATAACATAGATTCATATATTAAAAGAAAAGAAGGCAAAGAAAAGATTGATTATATTGATCCTTCTTTAGAAAGTATATTAAAAGAAACATATGGTATTATTATTTACCAAGAACAAATAATGATGATAGCATCCACTATGGCTAATTATTCTATGGCTGAAGCAGACCTTCTTAGAAGAATAATGTCTAAGAAAAAAGAAGAAGCTATGAATGAAGAAAAAGATAAATTTATTACTAAGTCAGTAGAGAATGGATACTCAAAAGAAATAGCATCAAAAGTATTTGATTTAATACATAAATTTTCTTCATATGGGTTTAATAAATCTCATTCAGTAGCATACTCAATAATATCTTATTGGATGGCTTATTTAAAAGCTCATTATAGAAAAGACTTTATGCTTGAGATGCTTAACTCTGTTATTAAGAATGATGTTAAAACTAAAGAATATATTAGTGATCTTAGAAAGTATGGTATTAATTTATTAAAACCTGATATTAGAATTAGTGAAGACAAATATATTATTAAAGATAGTAATATTATTTATCCTCTTAGTGGTATTAGAAATATATCTGAATTACAAGTTAAAAAAATATTAGAGCAAAGAAATGAAAATATGGATTTCTTTGATTATGTTAAACTTTTAACTAGTGTAGGTTTTACTAAAAAAGATATTACATATTTAATTGATGCATCAGCATTTGATTATACTAAATATAATCATCAAACCTTAATAGAGAATATTGATTCTGCAATTAATTATGCAAAACTATCTAATGATCTAGATGATGATTCAATAGAAAAGCCATTAATTAAAGAAGTAGATGAGTATACTAAAGATGAACTACTAGATAGAGAATATAATGCATTTGGATTATATCTATTTAATCATCCGGTATTAAAGTATAAAAACAATAATATATCTACTAAAGATATACCTAGTAACTTTAATAAACAAATAGAAATATATTTACTTGTTAATAGAAAAAAACAAGTAGAAACTAAGAATAAAGATCAAATGGCATTTGTTAATGCTGAAGATGAATTTGGTTCTATTGAAGTAATACTATTTCCTAAAGTATTTGAAAAGAATGTTAATATTGATAAAGGTAATATAATTAAAGTTACAGGAATGGTAGAAAGAAGAAATAGTGATTACCAATTAATCGCAAATAATATAGAAAAGATGATTTAAGTCTTTTCTTTTTTTGTATTTAATTATATAATTATAATAGGTGATACTATGAACAAGACTAAGATGATTTCTACAGTCGGGCCTAGTTCATTAGATAAAGAAGTTATTAGGGGATTAATCAAAAGTGGAAGTGATGTTATTAGAATTAACATGTCACATTCCAATTTTGATGAGGCTAAAAAGATTATAGGCTACGTAAGGGAAATTAATTTTGAAGAGAAAATTTTAACTGGTATTATGATAGATACTAAAGGACCTGAAATTAGAATAGGTGCTTTAGAAGAAAAGAAAGTCTTCTTACAAAAAGATAAGATTATTAGACTTTCTGAAAGTGAAATAGTTGGTAATAAAGATCTTATATCTTTAAGCTCTAAAGGTATTATTTCACATATAGATATTGGGGGTTATATATATCTTGATTCCGGTAAAGTAAAATTAGAGGTTATAGAAAAAGGCCCTGATATTATACTTTGTAAAATATTAAATGATGCGATTATTAATCAATATTCAATAGTTAATATTCCAAATTTGGATTATGATATTAAATTTTTATCTAACTATGATATTGAGTGTATTAAATTTGCATGTGAAAATAAAGTAGATTATTTAGCATTATCTTATGTTAAAGATGCTGCTGATGTATTAGATGTTAATGATGAATTAATAACATTAAATAACAATAATATTCAAATAATATCTAAGATTGAAAATAAGAATGCTATTGATGATATAGAAAATATAATAAAAGCAAGTGATGGAATAATGGTTTCAAGAGGAGACCTAGGATTAGATACTGAACTTGAAAAGATTCCATCAATTCAAAAAAGAATTGTTGATTTAACAAAGAGAGAAGAAAAAGTAATTATTATAGCAACTGAAATGCTTGCATCTATGAAAGAAAATGTTAGACCAACTAGAGCAGAAGTTTCTGATGTAGCTTCTGCAGTATCTGAACAAGTAGATGCATTAATGTTATCTTCTGAAACTGCAATTGGTAAATATCCAGTTCAAACAGTTGAAACTATGAAGAAAATTATTGAATCTACTGAATCTGAAATTGATTATAATAATCATTTAAAGAATGTTATCAATAAAAGTAATACTATTTCTAAAGCTATATCTTATTCAGCAGCAACTTCTGCTAATAATATAAATGCTGATGCAATAGTTTGTTCTACAACTTCTGGATTAACAGCTAAACTAATTAGTAGTTATAGGCCTGCTTGTCCAGTAATAGCTATATCTCCATCAGAATATGTAGCTAGAGGACTATCTATTAACTATGGAATTATACCTGTTTATACTAAAATGATGACATCTACTGATGAACTTGTAGAGCTATCTAAAAAAGCATATAGAGTTATGTTAGATAGAGATGAAGGTAAAATAGTAATTGTTGGTAGTTTCCCATTATCAGTTAATTACACAAATTATATGAAAATAGAAGAAATAAAGTAGTAAAAGTATTAGAAATATCTAATACTTTTATTGTTTATAAAACATAAAAATGTTATAATTATAGAGGTGATAATATATGAAAAAGAGAATAATAGGTATGTTACTACTTGTATTAATTTGTATACCATTAGTTATACTTGGAGATAAGTATTTCTTTGGATATAGTATTTTAGTAGGACTAATATCTGTACTTGGATTATGGGAATTAAATAGTCTATATAAAAGAGAGAAGAAATTACATATAGTATTAGAAATACTTAGTTATTTATGCTTACTTATGATTCTATTTAGTTTTGATTATATTTTGTATGCAATAGGATTAACTATTTTAATATTCTTATCTGCATCTATGATGTGTGGTAAAGAATTTACATTTAGAGATTCGGTACAAATAATAGCAACTACAATATTCCTTGGAGTAGCTTTCTATATAATCAAAGATTTAAGATTAGAAAGTATTCATAATCTAGTATATGTATTATTAATTACAGTATTAACAGATACTTTTGCTTATATAGGTGGTTCTTTATTTGGAACTCATAAATTAATAGAAAGAGTATCTCCAAATAAAACTATTGAAGGATCAATTATTGGTACTATATTTGGAACTGTTGGACCAATCATTTATTATTTATTTATGATAGATCCTGGTTGTAATATTATGGTAGTAGTTTTTGTAACACTTGCTTTATCAATAGTAGGTCAAATTGGTGATCTAGTATTTAGTTCAATTAAAAGAGAATTTAATATAAAAGATTATAGTAATTTAATAATTGGACATGGAGGAATATTAGATAGATTCGATAGTTTAATATTTGTATCTATTATGTATTTTATTATTAAAGCAATTATTTTATAGGAGGATGTATGGGACATATAGTTACACTTTTAATATTTTTAGTAATACTAGGTTTAATAGTATTTATACATGAACTTGGACATTTTATTTTAGCCAAATTAAATGGAGTATATGTTCATGAATTTTCTTTAGGATTTGGTCCTAAACTTTTTTCCTTTAAAAGGAAGAATGATGAAACTGAATATATGATTAAACTTTTACCATTAGGTGGATATGTTATGCTTGCTGGTGAAGAGTATGAAGATGAAGATAAAAATGATAAAAAAGAAAAGAAGGCTAAGAAAGTAGATAAGGATGAAGTAATAGTTCCTGAAAACCAAAAATTATATAACAAGAGATTTTATCAAAAGTTTTTAATTATGGTTGCAGGTGTATTTAATAACTTTGTTCTAGGTTTAATACTTTTATTTATAATGGGTTTAGTTTATGGATGTGATTATTCAAATAATAAATTAACATCTTTACAAAAAGATTTACCATTATATGAAGCTGGTGCTAGAAATGGTGATAAGTTATTAAAGATTAATGGTCATAAGATAAAGAATGAAGATGATATTATTTTATGGGTTGCTATTAATGGAACTGATAAACCATTGAAAGTTGAAATTGAGAAAAAAGGTACTAAAAGAGTAGTTAATTATAAGATTAATGCTAAAGAATTAGAAGGCAGTAAATACTTTGGTATAACTGTTAAGAGTGGTGTTAAAAAAGGATTTATACCTGCAGTTAAATATGCATTTACTAAGGTAGCTTCTATATTTAAACAATTAGTAATTATAATTATTAGTTTATTCTCAGGTAAACTTGGAATAGATAGTGTATCTGGTCCAGTTGGTATTTATTCAGTAGTAGATATGGCTAAACAAAGTATGTATATGCTTTTATATTTAACAGCTTATTTATCTATTAATGTAGGATTTATGAATTTACTTCCATTCCCAGCATTTGATGGTGGAAGAGCATTCCTTTTAATAGTAGAAAAAATCATTGGAAAGAAAGTTCCTTTAAAAGTTGAATCTATTATTAATGGTGTAGGATTTGTTTTATTAATGATATTAATGGTATTAATTACTATTAAAGATATTATTAAGTTATTCTAGGGGGTTAATATGAAAATAGTTTATATGGGTACACCTCA
>JAEEGG010019573.1_pt1 | contig 13630 bp, 7 predicted proteins | sample 9134161 | NCBI WGS metagenome assembly JAEEGG01 (sample SAMN16246543, study PRJNA631951) | gut metagenome | biome: gut microbiome; feature: rumen; material: CR-attached | host: Bos | place: Iran: Karaj | collected 2018-10 | reverse complement strand
ACGATTTATGCAATTTTAGGATTCTGCCTGCTTTTATTCTGCTTCTTCCAGTGTAAGGAACGCGTTGTCATGGATGCGAAAGCAACGGAAACTGTGAAGGTGAGTGACCTCTGGATGGAATTCCTGCGCAACAGACCATTGCGCGTGCTTGCATTCTTCTTTATCACTGCTTTTGCCATGATGTCGGTCGGTAATGCCGCTGGTGCTTATTTTATGAACAGTAACCTCCACGGTTCGGCTCAGGAACTTTCGATTTTCATGGCGTTGGGATCTATTCCGGCGTTCCTCTTCATGCCGCTGGTACCCTGGTTCAAAAGAATGGTCGGGAAGAAGAATATGTTTTATATCTTCCTTGGTGCTGCAATTCTTGGTATGGCGATGCTTTATTTCATATCAAAGATGGAAAAACCGAGCATGATGATGATTTATGTGGCACAGTTTATCAAGAGCACTGGTGTGATTGTGGCTACTGGATATATGTGGGCACTGGTGCCAGAGGTAATCTCTTACGGAGAATATACAACCGGACGACGGATTTCCGGTATTGTGAATGCCTTGACGGGATTGTTCTTCAAGGCGGGTATGACTTTCGGAAGCATCGTCGGACCGGCTGTGTTGGCTTATGTGGGCTATAACAGCAAGGAAATAGACCAGACTCCTTTGGCTGAGGAAGGTATCTTGTGGCTTGTTTGCGTCATCCCTGCTATACTCCTCTTCCTGGCTATCTATATCATTTCTAAGTATGAGCTTACAGATGAGAAGATTGACCAAATCAACCGTGAGATTGAGGCAAGAAGTCAAAACGATGAATAAATCCGAATTATGAGAAAACTTTTTATTTTAGCTTGCATGGTAGTTTTGACCCTTGCTGCCTGCAACAACAATAAGAATCAGTCGCAGAATCATACACAGAACACGACTCTCAAGGATGCTTTAGGTAAGTATGGCATCCTTGCGGGGGTTGCAGTCAATGTCGATGAGGTGGCAGGTAGGACACCCAAAGCACAGGATGTTATCACTGCCAACTTCTCAAGTATCGTGGCGGAGAACTGCATGAAGCACGAGAGCATTGAGCCGGAGGAGGGTAAGTTCGTCTTCGATGATGCCGACAGCCTCGTGGCTTTCGGTGAGAAAAACGGCATGAAGGTCATCGGACATTGTCTAGTATGGCACAACCAGTGTGCTCCATGGCTATTCGAGAAGCCTAAGGAGGGAGGGAAGCTTACGCGTGATATCCTCATCGAACGTATGAAAAATCACATCACCACCATGGTGAAACGATATAAAGGGCGTATACATGGATGGGATGTGGTCAATGAGGCAATTGAGGACGACGGCTCTTTCCGCCAGACTCCCTTCTACCAGATTATTGGTCCTGACTTCATCGAAATTGCGCTGAAAACAGCGCATGAGGCTGATCCCGATGCGGAGCTTTATCTCAACGACTTTTCCATGTCCAAACCCGAGAAGCGTGCGAAATATGTGGAGCTGATCAATGACCTCAAGGCTAAAGGATGCCGAATCGATGCCATCGGAATGCAGAGCCATAACGGTGACGACTATCCGGAATTGGACGAATATGAGAAATCTATTGATGAGTTCGCTAAATGTGGAGTGAAAGTGATGATGACTGAGCTTGACCTCAACATACTCCCTAAGCCGGAGAAATTCGGAGAGGGCGCGAATGTAGTCGAGGATTATTCTTACAGGGAGGAAATGGATCCTTACAAAAACGGACTCGATGAGAAAGGGGAGCAGCTATTTGAGCAGCGCTACCTCGATTTCTTCAATATCTATCTCAAGCATAAAGACCAGATTTCCAGAATCACCCTTTGGGGGGTCAGCGACAAGACATCGTGGCTTAACGACTGGCCGATTAAAGGAAGAACTGCGTATGCGCTCCTCTTCGACCGAGATTATAATCCAAAGCCGGTTTTGCAGAAAATCGTCGATTTGCTCAAATAATGGTTACATTAAGTTAATTTGATGAAATTTGATGATTTTTTCTTGGTTTAACCAAAAAAAAATCCCATCTTTGCAGATACGTTTAACAAAATAACATCAACGGAAGTTACTTCCACATTTAACCTCAAATTATTCAACTATTATGGAAGGAAAAAAATATCTTGTTCCTGATGATTTTATGGCTGACCCGTCAACTCATGTGTTCAATGGAAAACTCTTCATCTATCCCTCACACGATTGGGAGTCAGGTATTCCGGAAAACGACAACGGGGACCATTTCAACATGAAAGACTACCATGTTTTCTCTACCGATGACATCGAAGCGGTGGCGAGAGGTGAGAAAAAACTCGAAGACCATGGGGTGGTGCTCAAGGTCGAGGATATACCATGGGCAGGAAGACAACTCTGGGACTGTGATGTCCAGGAGAAAGACGGCAAGTATTATATGTATTTCCCGCTTAAAGACCGTAACGATATCTTCCGTTTCGGTGTGGCTGTTGCCGACAAGCCCGAAGGACCGTTCATACCCCAGCCGGCTCCCATGAAAGGAAGCTATTCTATCGACGTGGCGGTGTTCAAGGACGACGACGGAAAGTATTATTTCTATTTCGGAGGTATCTGGGGCGGACAGCTACAGCGGTATAAGGACAACAAGGCTTTGGAGAGCGCATACCTACCACAGGGAGAAGAGGACGCTATACCTCCACGTGTGGCTATGTTACAGGACGATATGTTGGAGTTCGCAGAGGATCCCAAGCCGGTCATGATTGTCGATAAGGACGGCAATCCGCTTAAGGCTAACAACCCCTATAGGTTCTTCGAGGCGTCATGGGTACACAAATACAACGGCAAATATTATTATTCTTACTCCACTGGCGACACGCACTATCTCTGCTATGCCATCGGAGACAATCCTTACGGACCATTCGTTTATCAAGGGGTTATCCTCACACCTGTCGTGGGATGGACAACTCACCATTCAATCATCGAATTCAAGGGAAAATGGTATCTCTTCCACCACGACTCTGTTCCTTCTGGTGGTAGAACATGGCTACGTTCACTCAAAGTGTGTGAGCTCCACTACAATCCCGATGGAACTATCCAACCCATCGAAGGAAAGGATTGATTTCATTAAAGATAGTTGAAAAAACGCCATCCGTTCTAATCTCAACTAAAATCTATAAACTATAAACTTTAAACTAAATACTAATTACATGCTATTAGGTTATGACATAGGCACATCGTCAGTGAAAGCGTCTTTGGTGGATTCCAAAACCGGACAGACCGTGGCGAGTGCGCAGTATCCGGACGCAGAGGCGCCCATTATCTCCAAACAGGCTGGATGGGCTGAGCAGGAACCGGAAATGTGGTGGGATGAACTGCGGCAGGCTACACAACGTGTGGCTCAGAAAGCGGGACGTTCACTCACCGAAGTGAAAGCTATTGGTATATCCTATCAGATGCACGGACTTGTGTGTGTGGATAAGGATGGAAATCCATTACGTCCGTCAATTATCTGGTGTGACGGACGGGCTGTGCCTTACGGAAATGCAGCGTTCGAGGCTATTGGAGGTGAGAAATGCTTACAGCATCTCCTCAATTCTCCTGGTAACTTCACTGCTGCAAAACTGGCATGGGTGAAGGAGAACGAGCCGGATGTCTATGCGAAGATCGACAAAATCATGTTGCCGGGCGACTATATCGCCATGCGTCTTTCTGGAGGTGCAAAGCAGACCACGATTTCTGGACTTTCTGAGGGTATGTTCTGGGACTTCAAAAACGGAGAGGTCAGCAAGGACGTGATGAATTACTTCGGATTCCCTGACAGTATCATCGCCGACATTGTTCCTACGTTCTCCGTTCAGTCGAAGGTGTGCAAGGCGGTGGCTGAGGAACTCGGACTACAGGAAGGCACTCCTATCGCTTACCGTGGTGGCGACCAGCCCAATAATGCCCTTTCACTCAACGTGATGAAACCAGGTGAGGTGGCTGCCACTGGCGGTACATCTGGCGTCGTTTATGGTGTGCTTGGCGAGGTGAACTACGATAAACTCTCTCGCGTTAACACCTTCGCGCATGTCAACCATACTCCCGACATCACTCGTCTCGGGGTGCTGCTCTGCATCAACGGCACTGGTATCCTCAACGCATGGATGAAACGTAATGTGGCACCGGAAGGAGCCAGCTATAGCGACATGAACAAAATGGCGGACACTGTGCCAGTTGGGAGCGACGGTCTGACAATCATTCCGTTCGGAAACGGGGCAGAGCGTATACTTCAGAACGAGGAAATCGGATGCTCCATCAATGGGCTGAACTTCAATATCCACCGCAAGGAGCATCTCCTGCGCGCTGCTCAGGAGGGTATCGTCTTCTCATTCGCTTATGGTATGGACATCATGCGCCAGATGGGTATGGAAATCAAAACAATCAAGGCGGGACACGCCAATATGTTCCTCAACCCGATGTTCCGTACAACACTCGCTTCTGTTACAGGAGCGACTATCGAACTGTATGAGACTGACGGTTCTGTGGGTGCTGCCTATGGTGCTGGTATCGGTGCCGGTATCTATAAGGACAGCGATGATGCCTTCAAGACTCTCAAACACATCGCTACGATTGAGCCTGAGGCTGATTGTGAGCCTTACAAGGCGGCTTATCAGCGATGGGTTGAATGTCTTAACTCTAAAATTTAGTTTTTTTAGAAATCCTGTGGTTTCTAAACTTTAAACTTCTATCTGTAATTAATCATTTACTAATCATTAAAAATTAAACTATTTTCATTAAACATTAAAAATTTAAAGTATGGCAAAAGAGTATTTTCCTGGGATCGGTAAGATCAAGTTTGAAGGCAAGGAGTCAAAGAATCCTATGGCTTTCCATTATTATGACGCAGAAAAGGTAATCATGGGCAAAACCATGAAGGAATGGCTTCGCTTCGCTATGTGCTGGTGGCACACTCTATGTGCTGAGGGTGGCGACCAGTTTGGTGGTGGCACAAAGAAGTTCCCTTGGAACGAGGGTGACGACGCGCTTACTATCGCTAAGCAGAAGGCTGATGCTGGTTTCGAAATCATGGAGAAGCTGGGATTCCCTTATTTCTGCTTCCACGATGTGGACTTGATCTCTGAGGGCAGCTCCGTGGAGGAGTATGAGGCTAACCTCACTGCAATCACCGATTACCTGAAGGAGAAGATGGAACAGACAGGCGTGAAGCTCTTGTGGTCAACTGCTAATGTGTTCGGAAATGCTCGCTACATGAATGGTGCTTCAACAAACCCTGACTTCGACGTCGTGGCTCGCGCTATCGTGCAGATTAAGAACGCTATCGACGCTGGTATCAAGCTTGGTGCTGAGAACTATGTGTTCTGGGGCGGACGTGAAGGCTATATGAGCCTCCTCAACACCGACCAGAAACGTGAGAAGGAGCACATGGCTACTATGCTCACCATGGCTCGCGACTATGCACGCGGAAAGGGATTCAAGGGAACGTTCCTCATCGAGCCGAAGCCGATGGAGCCGTCAAAGCACCAGTACGATGTGGACACTGAGACCGTTATCGGATTCCTCAAGGCACACAACCTCGACAAGGACTTTAAGGTGAACATCGAGGTGAACCATGCTACACTCGCAGGTCACACATTCGAGCATGAGCTCGCTGTGGCTGTCGACAACGGTATGCTCGGTTCTATCGACGCTAACCGCGGTGACTACCAGAACGGATGGGACACCGACCAGTTCCCGATCGACCAGTATGAGCTCGTACAGGCTTGGCTTGAGATCATCCGCAACGGTGGACTCGGAACAGGTGGTACAAACTTCGACGCAAAGACTCGTCGTAACTCTACCGACCTCGAGGACATCATCATCGCTCACATCAGCGGTATGGATGCTATGGCACGCGCACTTGAGTCTGCTGCAAAGATCATCGAAGAGTCTCCGATTCCAGCTATGAAGAAAGAGCGTTATGCTTCTTTCGACAGCGGCATTGGTAAGGACTTTGAGGATGGCAAGCTCACACTCGAGCAGGCTTACGAGTATGGTAAGAAAGTTGGCGAGCCCAAGCAGACTTCTGGCAAGCAGGAGCTCTATGAGGCTATCGTGGCTCTCTATGCATAACCCAACCACGCCTCTTAAATCAAATCAGCCCCGTTCACATGAACGGGGCTGATTTTTTGATGCTTATCGTTCCCATAGTCCCCATAGCTCCCATAGTCCCCATAGCTCCCATATCTCCCATAATTCTCATATCTCCCATATCTCCCGCCTGCTTTCATGTAAGCGGGAGTCTTCTGCCGCATAATCGGCCGGCGCAGCATGGCAAAACCGTCCGAATGTCTCTGAAAACTAAGCAAAAAGTCTAAACATCCTACCACCTTGATGTTGCACCGCCGCCGCTTGAGTGTCCGCCGCTGTAACCACCCGAGCTTCCGCTGCTCCTTGAACTGCTGCTGCTACTGCTCGAATAGCTGGAACTGCTGCTTGAACTATATGAACTCGAAGATGAGCTCGAACCGGAACTGGAACTGTAACTTGTAGTATAACGGTAAAAGGGATTCGATGCGGGATATCTTCCAGGCAGGCCGGCAAGTGTGTCCATCTGCTTCGATTGTTTCCGGACAACGAAATACCAGAATACAAGCATCACAAGATAAAACATAAAATAACCGTCTTCTTTTGCCAGATCGTTTTTATTGCTTTTCAGTGAGGCAATACGTGTGTCTGCATCGGTTGGCATCTCCTTTTTGCTCATCATGGCTATCAGGCCGTCAGCAAGCAGAAGCATACCGCTGTCGGGCTGTTCTTCCTTAACGTAGGGTATCAGATACCGCATCTGAAGACGCTTGCATTCAGCATCGGTTAGGTCGGCTTCCAAACTAGAACCGGTGGACATGTTGATGGATTGGTCGCCGTAGGCCATCACAATCACCAGACCTCGGTCGTTCTTGCCGATTCCATATTTCGCAAATAAATCTTGGGAAAAACGGAATGGGTCGTCATCTTTCAGGTGATTCACAACGACAACCGCGGTCTCGATACCAAGCTCCTTGTCGAGCAACCTCATTTTTGAGTTCAGGGAATCAACCGTGTTCATCGACAGGATTGAGTCGGGATTCGACACATAGAGGTCGCCGTTGGTCAGATGGGGCAGGGGGATGTTGTCGGCACTCCATAGGCGTTCCTCACTGTCTGACATCAGCGACGAAGATGGCTCTTCATCGATTGTCAGACCTATCTGGAACGAGCAGCCGGCAAGGCAGTAAATCACGAGAACGATACTCAGCAACTTCCATGTGTTCTGAGCTTTCACCACTTTTGGATGCTGGGCATTCCATGCCTTAGTGGTTGCATCTGTCTCTTGGTTAAACAAGTCGAGCATCTGATAATACCGGGCAGAACCGTCAACCTTGGACTGGGTCTTTAATAATTTACCCGTCTCCTCATTAAACACTTTTACCCTTTCGTTGTAGGAGGCTGTGAATGCGGCAAGATCCGAAAGCTCCTGGGCTTTCTTCTTCTTGAAATCTTGAAGATAATAAATAATTATGCCGAAAAAGGCGATGTTGGCTACCAGAAACACTTCAGGACTGATGTCTTCTTTTAAATTCATGCCCAGTCGGCCGAAAGCGACAATCAGAAATAGCCAGGCAATACTGCCTAAACAACCATATTTCCAGTTAAATATTGGGGGCATGAAAGTCGTTATCCGTTTCATTTTTTGTCAGGTTTGTATTATTAATCTTTTTTGATTTTTTGTGAGGAAAAAATCGTTTTCTGCAAAATTAGACATATTTTTCGACTTGTCCAAATGTTTTACCACTTTGTTTGTTTCTCATCCTCGATGTTCTCCCTTATAATAATATATAAAGAGTCTTCTCGCCTTCTTGTCTTCTCGTCTTCATATAAAACAACATTCGCAACAAAAACTGTCTTATCTGATACATCTAAAGCCTTTTTTTATATATATAAATCCGTATTGTCATAATTTTTATATCTTTGCATGATATTTAAAAACTAATTATGACATCTACTTTATTTTCCATTGTTTTAATCATCAATGAGCTGATGGCGGCGAACCTCGGAACGGTCATGAGCCCCGCCACTAATTTCGACAGCTGGATTGAGCTGTATAACCCTACAGAACAGGATATCGACCTCGGAGGGATGTATCTGAGCGATGATAACGATAACCTCAAGTTATGGCAGATGCCTGCTGATATGGGTGTCGTTCCGGCAAATGGATTCAAGGTCGTTTGGTTGGGATCGAACAACATCAAAAGTAATCAGGCACCTTTCAACCTCAATTGTGACGGAGATACCATCTTTATCAGCGACCAGCAGGGACAGCTGATTACAAGTGTAGTATATCCTAAGGCAATGAGCCGTACTGCTTATGCACGAAAAACCGATGGAGGCGATGAATGGGGATGGACCAGCACTCCTACGCCAGAAGCTTCTAACGAGACGGCTGTCTTTGCCAAGAAACGGCTTGAACCCCCTGTAATCGACACCGACAGTAAGCTGTTTTCGCAGTCCGTCAACGTGAAAGTGGATATTCCAGCGGGAACCACACTTGTTTATACCACTGATGGCAGTGTACCTGATTACGTTCCCGATGAAATTCCTGGTGAAGACGAGCACACATGGAAAGAGTGGATTGTCAACGGTGACTGCGAGAGCGATGATGCCACATGTCTCATTGGAAAAAATGGAAACGACAACGGCGAACTAAGCACGCATTTCGAAAAAGGGGTTGGATATAATGGCTCAAGAGGTATGGTCATTCATGCCGTGAACCGCCCTCAATACTCCTGGGATACACAACTCTTCGTCTATACACCCGATCATGTGCTGATGACGGGGGCAAAATACCATTTCAAGATGAAAGTGAGGGCTGACAAAAATGCCTATATTTCTGTCCAGTCTCATACCACTCCTGGAAATTATATCCATTGGCAGATGCTTGCAGGAGGCTATAATGTAACTACTAAATGGCAGGAAATCGATTATGAGGGCACGGTCACGGCTGAACAGGCGGGAACTTCCGGACTGCAGACGATTGCTTTCAATCTCAATGAGGCATGGGAAGAGAATAATTTCTATTTCGACGACTTCTCTTGGGAGTCGGAAGTAGGTTCAGGGTCTGCTGGTCAGGTGTTGGTAAGCAAGGACGGACTTTTTACTTTCGATAAAACCACAAACCTCTGCTGCCGGTTCTTTAGAGACGGATTTCTTCCGAGTGTCCCCGTCACTCGCTCTTACATTCAAACGTATGACGAATACACTATCCCTGTCATATCTATTGTCGGAGACCAACGCTATTTCACTGACCCAAAGTGGGGTATCGACACACAGGGAAACAATGGAAAACCGGGTAACGGACGTGAGGATCCTTGTAACTGGAACATGGATTGGGACAGGCCGGTCAACTTCTCCTATATATCAACCGACGGGGAGATGGTGTTCAATCAGGATGTTAACATCTGCGTGTCGGGCGGATGGACCAGAGCGGCAAGCCCGCGTTCCTTCAAACTCAAGGCGGATAAGGAATTTGATGGAATGAACCATCTGGATTATGTGTTCTTCCCGCAGAAACCATATATCCGCAACAAAGCGATTCTTGTGCGTAACGGAGGGAACGACATCTGGGAAAACAACTCCAGCAAGTTTATGGATCCCGCGCTGCAGACCATCGTTCAGAGGTCAAAAATCGATATGGACCTGCAGTCCTATCTGCCTGTCATAGAATTTGTTAACGGACAGTTCCGCGGAGTGCTGAATCTGCGTGAGGTGAACAACCGTAAATTCGTGGAGTCTAACCACGGATACGACGATGACTATATTGATATGTTTGAGAACTTTGACTTCAAGGTCGGAACAAGCGATGTCCTCAATCGGATTTTTGAACTGGGAAAAAATATCAACGGTTCAGGGGCTTACGATGAGCTAAAACAACTGCTCGACATCGATGAGTTCACCAACTATATGGCGGCGGAGCTTTTCCTCGGATCTAACGACTGGCCGCATAACAACGTGAAAGCATACAGGAACCAGGACGACGGACGTTATCGTTTCGTGTTCTTCGACCTCGACTTCGCGTTCAAGAACAGCGACCCGTTTGCCGATATCTACGATCATCAGACTAATACATCGTATTCTGATGTGCAGTATATGGATTTCTGTAAGTTTTTCATCAATCTGCTCGAAAACGACGAATATCGCAAGAAATTCATCGATACCTATTGTATCATCGCGGGAAGTGTGTTCGATTCAAAGCGTGTGAACGACATTGTCGATGAACTTGCTGACCATGTAAGGCCGATGATGCAGCTCGATGGATGGAGAAGTCCCGACACCTCTGCCAACAAAATCAAGCAGGAGATGCAGACTAGAATGTCCAGGATGATTAACTGCATGGTGAAATTCAAACCGATGAAACTCACTGGTGTCACAAGGCAACAGGTGAAGCTGGAGGCTGATACAGAAGGAGCGACAATTTTGGTCAACGGAATTGAAGTACCATATACAGAATTTAACGGCACATTGTTCCGACCGGCTATCTTGGAGGCGAAAGCACCAGCGGGATATAAGTTTGTGGGATGGAAAAAGAATTCCTCCAGCAATATTTTTAATAAGAATTCCGTGATAAATTTACCAACGGAGAGTAAGATTAATCTGATTGCCTGTTTCCAACAATTGAGTGAGGATGAGGCAAGGCAGAATGGATGCGCTCCGGTGATGATTAATGAAATCAGTGCAACAAACGAGACTTTCGTCAACGAATACTGGAAGAAAAACGATTGGGTGGAACTCTACAACACCACCGACGAGCCTATAGACGTGGAGGGAATGTATCTCAGCGACAACCCCGACAAACCCGAAAAATACCAGATTAGCAAAGAAAATTCTGAAGCGTCAACCATTATTCAGCCGCATGGATTCCTCATCGTTTGGTGCGACAAACTTGCGCCGATATCACAGCTTCATGCCAACTTCAAGCTGGCAAAAGAGGGGGGAGAAGTTATGCTCACTGCTGCCGACAGGTCTTGGAACGACCGACTCTCTTACTCAGAACACGAACCCGACGAGACTGTCGGAAGATACCCAGACGGTGCTGCCGAGGTTTTCATGATGAATGTGCCTACTATCGCTAAAAACAACATCACGTCAAGCTATGTCACACCGGTTGAGCAGACCATTTCCACTGGAATTAATAACATCACAGACATGGCGGAGAACAACAACGAAGGAATCAGCATACGTCCTGCTGACCTTCAGCTGGCTATTTACTGTAAAATGTCAGACCACCTGCACCTGAATGTCTCTACGCTTGCCGGTCAAGTTGTATCAAACACCGACGTAACGCTTTCCGACGGTCAAGCTACTGTTTCCATAGAGCAACTCCCTGCTGGTGTATATGTGGCATATGTGGTTGACAGCCTGGGACACAAAACTTCCTGCAAGTTCATCGTAAGGTAGAGAATTACTTTATGTGTTTCCTCACTATATGCTAATTATAATTGGCAGTCCTATTGTCAGCGAGCTTTAGACTTGTTCACTCCTTTTATAATTCTATTTTTTACTTCGAAACAGATAATTATTGATTATATGAAACACCTGATTAAATCAATGGTATGCCTCATCGCTACCATGCTTTTTACTCTGAATCTGACGGCACAGTCGTTCAAATCAACAATCTGCAATCCTGATGGAACCGTCACTTTCCAGTACCAAAACCCACAGGCCAAAGAGGTTATGGTCGATGTGCAGTTTGCGGGACGGAAACCCATGACTAAAGATACGAACTCCGGACTATGGACTGCAACTCTAGGACCGGCAGCCCCCGACATGTATCCTTATTGCTTCGTCGTTGACGGAGTGAGCGTGATGGACCCGCAGGCTGAACAGTATTTCCCGAACGAGGGATTCAAGAACAGCTTGCTTGAGATTCCTGCTAAACAGGGTTCTTTGGCTCACGATATAAAAGATGTACGCCATGGAACAGTCGAATATATTCATTATTATTCCGAGAGTCTGAAAACTACAAATAACGCTATCGTTTATCTGCCGCCAGGTTACCGCAGAAACCGTGAACAGCACTATCCGGTTTTCTATCTCATTAGCGGTACCACCGACACGGAGGAGGTGTATTACAAGGTGGGACGGATGAACTATATTCTTGACAACCTCATTGCTGAAGGGGCGGCTAAAGATATGATTATCGTGCTCCCATACGGTAACCCCATGAAATTGCTGCCACCGGGAGATATGCACAACCAGTCTATGCAGCCTGCTCTTCAGTTCGGAGGCGATCCGTTCAGCAAGGATGTCATCAACGACCTCATGCCATATATCGAGAAGAAATACCGCACTGTCAACGACCGTGACCATCGGGCTATCGGTGGATTCTCAAGGGGAGGAAACCAGGGACTTTCTATCGGTCTCTCTAACCTCGACAAATTCTCTTATCTGTGCTCATACAGCTCATTTACCTCAACTGCTATACCAAATGTATATGATAATGCTGCTGACACGAACAGCAAAATTCATCTCTTCTGGCTCGGTATCGGTACCGACGACTTCCTGTTCGGTAACGGACGCGACTACATGGAGTTCCTCGACAAGAAAGGTATTCGGAACGTCAAGGAGTTTACAAACGACAAGTTTGGTCACACTTGGATGAATGCCAAGTTCTTCCTCGACAAGACGCTCCGCCTGCTTTTCAATCCGGAGGCATCTGAGGAGGCGATGAAAGAGGGTAAACCGGCACCAGCAGCCACAGGAAATGAACCCCAGTTCACTCCTGGTGTGATGGCGCGTATGTTCCCGCGCCCGATTATCTCTCCTGAATACACGAAGGACGCGGTTACGTTCAGAATGAAAGCGGAGAATGCACAGAAAGTGACTCTGAAGACGGACTTTGCCGACAGCCCTATTGAGATGCAGCGCGACAACGATGGTGTATGGAGCGTTACACTCAACGACCACGCACTCGACACTTTTGAGTATTACTTCATTGTGGACGGCACGAATGTGGCGGATCCGAACAACATGTATCTGTCTCCTGCTAAAGGATTCAAGCCCAGTTACACAAACAGCCCGTTTGCTCCCTACAGCTTCGCTGCGATGGGAAATATCGAACACGGGACTGTCAGTTATAATCTCAATCGTCAGACAGCCATGTATAGAAGTCCTGCACAAGGCAGACCACAGGCCTCCATTCAGTTGGTTCCTGCTGAGGGTATGACTCTTGAAAGCTGGTTCAAGGTGGGTGGTGCCGACGCTATCATCGACAAGCTGACGGCTGAAGGCAAATGCAAGCCTGTTATGGTCTTTTCTGGGGATAATCCAAGGCGGGAAAGACCGGGGAATCGCGAAATGAATGTGAAAGTTCTGAAAGCCAGCGACTATAAAACTTGGTAGGAACGGCGCAACGCCCTCGTCAACCTCCTGAATTCTCTTTGAATCCAAATACAACAAGCTTATAACTTCCAAGAATCTCCTAGAGTCTCCTATGATTTCCTGAAGTTTCCTGGAATTCCCTAGAGTTTCCTGGAATCTCCTAGAGTTTCCTATTATTTTCTAGGATTACCTAGAATCCCCTAGAATTCCCTAGAATCCCCTAGAATTCCCTAGAGTTCCCTAGGATTCCCTAGAATTTCCA
>JAEEGG010019569.1_pt1 | contig 13631 bp, 9 predicted proteins | sample 9134161 | NCBI WGS metagenome assembly JAEEGG01 (sample SAMN16246543, study PRJNA631951) | gut metagenome | biome: gut microbiome; feature: rumen; material: CR-attached | host: Bos | place: Iran: Karaj | collected 2018-10 | reverse complement strand
CGTAAACAACGGCGTCATTGTGCTTTTCGGCAACAATGAGGCCCCTTGCAACTACCCCGCCAATGCTTATGCTCCCATGCGTCAGGACTCGGCATTCCTGTACTATTTCGGCCAGCACCGCGACGGACTGGTGGGTGTCATCGACATTGACAACGACGAGGAATGGCTGTTTGGCGACGACATCGACGTAGAGGACATTGTGTGGATGGGCTTCACACCTTCTGTTGCTGACCTTGCAGCAGAAGTGGGCATCACCAAGACCGCCCCGATGACAAATCTCAAATCTCAAATCTCAAACCTCAAATCAAAAGTCCACTTCCTGCCTCCCTACCGTCATGATACGAAGATACAGATTATGGATCTGCTGGGCATCCATCCTTCGAAGCAGAAAGAGGCCGCATCGCTGGCCCTGATTCAGGCAGTGGTAAAAATGCGCTCTACGAAGGAACCCCAGGAGATAGCAGCTATCGACCAGGCCTGTAACGTCGGCTATGCCATGCATACGACGGCACAGCTGCTCATCAAGCCCGGCGTGACGGAACGATTCATTGCCGGACAAGTGGACGGTATTGCCCGCAGCCTGGCTTCAGGCACGAGTTTTGCCACCATTTTTTCGCAGCATGGTGAGATTATGCACGGCAATCCTTCAAGTGCGAAACTGGAGGATGGCCGTCTGGTACTCTGCGATGCCGGTTGTGAACTGGACGACTACTGTTCCGACCATACCCGCACCATGCCTGTCAACGGCAAATTCACCCAGCGCCAGTTGGAGATCTACTCCATCGTAGAAGCTTGTCACGACTATGTCCTGGAAGTAGCGAAGCCTGGCGTCAGATACATGGATGTCCACTTTGCCGTCTGTCGGATGATGACGGAGCGCCTGAAGGAACTCGGACTCATGAAAGGCGACACTGACGAGGCCGTCAAGGCTGGTGCCCACGCCATGTTCCTGCCTCACGGACTGGGTCACATGATGGGCATGGACGTACACGACATGGAAGGCTTAGGACAGATTTACGTGGGTTTCGACGACGAGACACGTCCCAATCTGGAGCAGTTCGGCACCAACTGCCTGCGCATGGGCCGAAAGCTGGAAGAGGGCTTTGTGGTGACTGACGAGCCCGGCATCTATTTCATTCCTGCCCTCATCGACGAGTGGCGTGCCAAGGGTCATTGCAAGGAGTTCCTGAACTTCGACCTGCTGGAGACCTACAAGGACTTCGGCGGCATCCGCATCGAGGACGACGTGCTGATTACGAAGGATGGTTGCCGCTTCCTCGGCGACAAGCGCATCCCGTATCATCCTGCCGAACTCGAAGCATTCATGAAGAATTAAACAAAAAACAAAATAAAAAAAGAGAAAAGAGAATGAAGAAAGTAATGACATTGGCGCTGTTGGCTCTCATGACCCTCGGCGCACAGGCAGAGAAGAAAGACTCTGTCAAAAGCAACAAACCGGTATTCACCACGATTAAGGAGAATCCCATCACCAGCGTGAAGGACCAGAACCGCTCAGGTACGTGCTGGGACTACTCTACCCTCTCCTTCTTCGAGTCTGAGATTCTGAAGAAGACAGGCAAGACCTACAACCTCTGTGAGAGTTTCGTGGCTAACAAGACTTACATGGACCGCGCCATCCAGGTGGTGCGTCTGCATGGTGACTGTCAGTTTGCACAGGGCGGTTCCGCTGAAGACCCCCTGTACTGTCTGAAGCACTACGGCATCTGCCCAGAGGAAGCCATGCCCTTCCCCGGCTCGCTGTATGGTGACTCGCTGAACAACTTCAATGAGTTCTTCTCAGTATTGGAGCCCTACGTGGAAGCGATTGCCCGCAACAAGGCCAAGAAGATTTCAGGCCAGTGGAAGGTCGGTCTGCAGGGCATCCTTGACGCCTACCTCGGCAAGTGCCCTGAGACGTTCACCTACGAGGGCAAGACCTACACACCGCAGTCGTTTGCTGCCTCATTAGGTCTGGACTTCAACGACTATGTCAGCATCACCAGCTACACCCACCATCCCTTCTATACGGCCTTTGCCGTAGAGGTACAGGACAACTGGCGCAATCCGCTGTCATACAACGTGCCCATCGAAGACCTGCAGCGCATCTTCGACTATGCCGTCGAACAGGGCTATACCGTAGCCTGGGGCGGTGACGTCTCGGAGGACGGCTTTACACGCAGCGGTCTGGCCTATGCCATCGACACCAAGAAGACCGAGAAAAGCATGCAGGGCAGCGACATGGCCCGCTGGCTGAAGCTCTCTACCCAGAAGAAGCGCGACGTCATCGACTCGCTGGGTTGTACCGTTCCAGAAATCGTTCCTACCCAAGAGATGCGTCAGGAGCGTTTCGACAACTGGGAGCTGACCGACGACCACGGCATGCACCTCTATGGCATCGCCAAGGACCAGAACGGCAAGGAGTACTACATGGTGAAGAACTCATGGGGTGAGAGCGGCGACTACAAGGGCATCTGGTATATGACCAAGACCTTCATCGTTGCCAACACGATGGACTTCCTCATCAACAAGAATGCCATTCCCAAGGATATCCGCAAGAAACTGGGAATCTGATGTAGAAAACAAAAAACAATTATAAATGCTATTTAAATGGAATTACGCACCACCTACATCAGAAAGACAGCAAGCGGCTAAGGAATTGGCAGAGAAAATCGGCATGAGTCCTATCATGGCCGGTCTGCTCATTCAGCGCGGCATCAAGACGGAGAGCGCAGCGAAGCGTTTCTTCCGTCCTATGCTCAACGAGCTGATAGACCCGTTCCTGATGAACGACATGGACGTAGCCGTAGACCGCCTGAACGATGCCATGGGCCGCAAAGAGCGCATCATGGTGTATGGCGACTACGATGTGGATGGTTGTACGGCAGTAGCTTTGGTTTATAAGTTTCTGCAGCAGTTCTATTCCAACATTGAATACTATATCCCCGACCGCTACGAAGAGGGATATGGTGTCAGCCGGAAAGGCGTGGAATATGCGGCAGAGACAGGCGTAAAGCTGATTATTGTTCTCGACTGTGGCATTAAAGCAGTCGAAGAAATTGCGTATGCGAAGGAGTTAGGAGTGGATTTCATCATTTGCGACCACCATGTTCCCGATGAAATCATGCCACCCGCTGTGGCCATTCTTAATCCCAAGCGCGAAGACTCTACCTACCCCTACCATCACCTCTCCGGCTGTGGGGTAGGATTCAAGTTCATGCAGGCCTTTGCCAAGAACAACGGTATTCCCTTCTCACGACTCATCCCGTTACTCGACTTCTGCGCCCTCAGCATTGCTGCCGACCTGGTGCCTATCGACGGTGAAAACCGCACGCTGGCCTTCCACGGACTGAAGCAACTGAACATCGCTCCATCGGTAGGCCTGAAAGCCATCATCGAGATTTGTGGACTGACAGGCCGTGAACTGACCATGAGCGACATCATGTTCAAGATCGGACCGCGCATCAATGCCTCCGGCCGCATGCAGAACGGTACGGAGACAGTCACCCTGCTGGTGGAGAAAGACCTGAAGAAGGCACTCGTCGAGGCCACCCGCATCAATGAGTATAACGACCAGCGTCGTGATGTGGACAAGCAGATGACGGAAGAGGCCAACGAAATCGTGGAACGCCTTGAGAGCCAGCAACATATGCAGAGCATCGTGCTTTACGATGAAGGCTGGAAGAAAGGTGTGGTGGGCATTGTGGCCTCGCGACTGACGGAACTCTATTTCCGTCCTACCGTCGTACTGACCATCATCAACGGGATGGCCTCAGGCTCTGCCCGTAGTGTGGCAGGCTTCGACATCTACGATGCCATCAAGTCGTGCCGCGACCTGCTGGAGAACTTCGGCGGACACACCTATGCCGTCGGCCTGACGCTGAGGCAGGAGAACATCCCTGAGTTCCGGCGCCGTTTCCAGGAGTATGTCAGCAATCACATCCTGCCTGAGCAGACCCAGCAGACGCTGGATATCGACATGGAGCTGGACTTCCACAGCATCAACAAGCGCCTGCTGAACGAGCTCAAGAGGCTGGCTCCTCACGGCCCTGGCAACGAGAAACCCTTGTTCCTCACCCGTAACGTCTATGACTACGGCACCTCGAAAGTCGTGGGACGCCATCAGGAGCATATCAAGCTGGAACTCGTCGACTCGAAGTCGGCAATGGTCATGAACGGCATTGCCTTCGGACAGTCAGCTGCTGCCCGCTACATCAAGTCCAAGCGTTCCTTCGACATCGTCTACACCATCGAAGAGAATACCTACAAGCGTGGCGAGGTACAGCTGCAGATAGAAGACATCCGACCTTCGGAGGATGAGCAGTTATAAGGACATTCTGAAATACTATTGGGGCTACGATGATTTCCGAGGCATTCAGCGCGAGATTATCGAGTCCATTGGTAGTGGTCACGACACGCTGGGACTGATGCCTACCGGTGGCGGCAAGAGCATCACCTTCCAGGTGCCGGCATTGGCTATGGAGGGTGTCTGCATCGTCATCACCCCACTCATCGCCCTGATGAAGGACCAGGTACACCACCTCCGGCAGCTGGGCATTCGTGCAGCAGCCATCTATAGCGGCATGAAGCACGACGACATCCTGCAGACGCTGGAGAACTGTATCCTTGGCTCTACCAAGCTGCTCTACGTGTCGCCGGAACGGTTAGGTAGCAAGCTGTTCCACACCAAGCTGAGCCACATGCGCGTCTCGTTCTTTACGGTCGACGAGGCCCACTGCATCTCACAATGGGGCTACGACTTCCGACCCAGCTACCTGGAGATTGCCAACATCCGCGATATCCACCCTGAGGCACCCGTGCTGGCTCTCACAGCCACCGCTACGCCCCGCGTGGTGCAGGATATCTGCGATAAGCTCGCCCCTCAAGCCTCAAATCTCAAACCTCAAACCTCAAACCTCAAATCTCAAACCTCAAATCTCAAACCTCAAACCTTTCAGGTCTTCCGCATGTCTTTCGAGCGCAAGAATCTGGCCTATCTTGTACGACATACACCCGACAAGCACTATGAAATGATCCGCTGTCTGGAGAATGTCGGAGGCTCTGCCATCGTCTATGTCCGCAGCAGACTTCATGCCCGTGAGATTGCGGAACACCTGACGGCAGCAGGACTCAGCGCCACCTTCTATCATGCCGGACTGGAGCATGCCGTCAAAGACCAGCGACAGCGCGACTGGCAACACGACCGCGTGCGCATCATGGTGGCCACCAACGCCTTCGGCATGGGCATCGACAAGCCTGATGTGCGGGTCGTTCTGCACTACGACTGTCCCGACTCTCCGGAGGCCTATTTCCAGGAGGCCGGACGTGCCGGGCGTGACGGCAAACCGGCTCAGGCCATCCTGCTCTACAACAGCAACGACCCCGTCAAGCTCATGAAGCGCATTGACGACACGTTTCCGCCCCGCGACTATATCAAAGAGGTTTACGAACATCTGGCCTACTACTACCAGATTGCCACCGGCGACGGCTATGGTGTCTGCCACGAATTCCACATCGAGGAATTCTGCCAGCGCTTCCACCATTTCCCCATTCGCGTGCATGCTGCCCTTCAGATACTGGAACGTGCCGGATACATCGATTTCGACGAAGAGGCTGACAACCAGTCCCGTGTACGCTTTCTGGTCAGCCGCGACGACCTCTACCGACTGAATCAGGCGACACCGGAAGAGGAGCGCGTCATCGTGACTTTGTTGCGTAACTACGGTGGACTGTTTGCCGACTACGGATATATCGACGAGAGTTTTGTGGCACAGCAGGCCGGTTTCACGCCCGAGCTGACGCACGAAGTGCTGAAGGTGCTGTCCGAGCGTCGTCTCATCAGCTTCATTCCCCGTCGTCAGGTGCCCTATATCCGTTACACCCAGCGCCGTGAGGACAAGGAGAACGTCTGGATTTCCCGCGACATCTACGAAGACCGTCTGGAGCAATACCGCGAACGCATCCAATCGATGCTGAACTATATCCAGTCCCACGACCAATGCCGTAGCCGCATGCTGCTGGAATACTTTGGTGAAAAGACCACCAAGGACTGCGGGCAATGCGATGTCTGTCGGGAAAACAACGGTCAGACCATTACCCCGCAGGGACAACGGGAGGCTCGCCAGCAGGTTCTGTCCTTGCTTGCCGACCACCATCGCCACCATATTACAGAACTCTCCCGCCTGCCATTGCCGACGGAAGAGCTGAATGCTGTCCTGACACTCCTTGTTCAGGACGAAGAGATAGAACAGGAGGACGGGTTTATTCGGCTGCCTTAACAGCCTCCAACAGTTTTTCGTGAATGACGCCATTGGTGGCAATAATGCTGTCGCCTTGCGTAAAAGTGGTCACGCCCTCATAGTTGCTGACCTTGCCACCGGCTTCCTTCACAATCAGCGCACCAGCCATATAGTCCCACTGGCCGATATAGCGCTCGGCATAGCCATCCAGCCTGCCGGCAGCCACATAGCACAGGGCCATCGCTGCCGAACCAATCATGCGGATGCTGCCCACGTTGCCGTAGAAACGGTCTATCAGCCGCTTGATGACGGGCTTGTAGGCATCGCTGTTATAAGGCAGCTGCAGACACAGCAGGGCATCGTTGATGTCGCTGTTACCCACATGCAACGCATCATTTCTCATTTCTCCTTTCTCATTTCTCATTTCTATATGTGCCTTTCCGTCTTTCCACGCATAGAAACACTCGTCGCTGACGATTTCGTAGACCACACCCACCAGCTGCTCATTGCCTTGGATGAGGGCTATCGACACCGCGTATGGCGCGTAGCCGTGAATGAAGTTCGTGGTACCGTCCAAGGGGTCGACGACCCAAGTGAGGGGTGATACATCATCCATCTGACATCTGACATCTTCCTTCGTGGTGCCTTCTTCCGTGATAAACCCTGCCTCGGGCAGTATCTCGCGAAGCCGGCTGACAATGAGCTGTTCAGAGCCCTTGTCCACATACGACACATAGTCGTGGGCATGCTTGCGCTCAACCTTCTCAACCGAAAAGCCCGCGCGTTCCTTTCTGATATAAGAACCCGCCTCGCGGGCCACTTGACACACAAGGCGGGTTATCGTTTCAAGATTCTGCATTAACTCTTAATTCTCTTAGTCCTCTTGGTACTCGGGACGCAGCTTGCGGACGGTCTCACCGGCGCGCCACATCTCCTGGTTGCGCATAGCCTCCAGCTCCTTCTCCAAGCCGGCACGGTAGTCGGGCTTCGAGTTGGCATCGATGGTGATCTGTGCCTCGTTACCAGTCTTAACTGAATAGTACAGCCACTCCATGACGGGCTTGATGGCGTCGTGGAAACGGGGAGCCCAATCCAATGCACCACGCTGAGCGGTAGTCGAGCAGTTGGCATACATCCAGTCCATACCCTTCGCACCGAACAACGGGCCAAGGCTCTGTGTCAGCTCCTCGACGGTCTCGTTGAAAGCCTCAGAAGGTGTGTGACCATTCTCACGCAGCACCTCGTACTGTGCCAGCAGCAGACCCTGGATGGCACCCATCAGACTTCCGCGCTCACCAGTCAGGTCAGAGGTAGCCTCACGCTGGAAGGTGGTCTCAAACAGATAGCCGGCACCGATACCGATACCGAAGGCCAGTGTCTTCTCCTTAGCCTTGCCAGTAGCGTCCTGATAGACGGCATACGAGCAGTTCAGGCCGCGACCCTCGCAGAACATCGTACGAAGGGAAGTTCCGCTTCCCTTAGGAGCCACCATAATCACGTCGACATCCTTCGGGGGAACAACGCCTGTGCGGTCACTCCAGTTGATAGCGAAGCCGTGGCTGTAGTACAGCGTCTTACCGGGCTTCAGATATTTCTTGATGGTCGGCCACTGCTGCATCTGACCAGCATCAGAGAGCAGCATGCAGAGGATAGTACCCTTCTCGGCAGCCTCCTCAATGCTGAACAGCGTCTTGCCAGGAACCCAGCCGTCAGCCACAGCCTTGTCGTAGGTCTTACCCTGACGCTGGCCAACAATCACGTTGAAACCATTGTCGCGCAGGTTACAAGCCTGACCAGGACCCTGAACACCGTAACCAATCACGGCGATCACCTCATCCTTTAATACTTCACGTGCTTTCTCCAAAGAGAACTCCTTGCTGGTGACTACAGTTTCAATCACGCCACCAAAATTCATTTCTGCCATAATTGCAAAAGTTTTAATTGTTATACATATCCCCGTGACCATGCCAACCCTGCCCGAGAGCCAGCCGATTGGTACTTACCATCGTTATTTCCAGTCTACTCTATGCCTACACGAGACACAGACGAGGGACTAACTAAATAAAAAATCGGCTGCAAAGATACGAAATAAATTGAAAATTGAAAATTGAAAATTGAAAATTTTGCTGTCGCCACGAAAAAAAACTTCAATCCTTCAATTCTTCAATCCTTCAATCCTTCAATTCTTCGTGAGCTGCCAGGCTACGCCCACCATGATGTCGAAGAAGCGGTTGCGGTGGTTCAGGCTGATGTCTGTGGAAACGCCAATCTCCATACGGCGGGCCAACTGGTAATACAGTCCCACACAGGCCCAGGACTGCAGATGTTCGTCCTCATCGGCACCATAATAGTAGTTGCTCTCTTCGACGGAGAGGGTAAACCGGCTGGCCAGGGCAAAGTCCAAATAGGCTCCCCACAGAACAGTAGGACGGGGCGAGTCGTCCCAGATGATTCCCCCCATATAGCCCAAGCGGCACCAAGAGGCAAGGTCGTTGGCAAAGAGCAGGTCGAGCTCACCGCCAAACTGACTGGGCAGATACCTGAACCGCTCGCCACCGGGAATGTAGACATTGCCCATGAGCGAGATGGTGGGAACAGCCTTCCACCCCTCGAAGAGATTGGTCTTGAAACCTATAGCGAGGTCGGCAATACCACGATTGTTTCCTTCTTCATCGTCGGTGGTATGCATGATAGTAGACTGAAAACGGAGTTCGGTGGTGCTGTTGATGCCATAGCGCAGCAAGAAAGCCAGCGGCGACCACGTGTAGTATTTGCTGCCTTCGTAGGTCTCGCGCTGATAAAAAGCATAGGGTTCCCACTGCAGGCGTCCCTTGGGCAGCACGTCGGGCATCTGCATGGAACCTCCGAACAGGTCGGAGGTAAAGTCGGACTCCTCTGCTTCCTGCGCCATCATGCCAAGCGGCATGAAGAGTAAGAATAGAAACAATACTCTCATGGACATTATAACTGACAGAAGGTGACTTTACTGCGGCAACATTCGGTACCGTCGGAGCGCACAATGCGCACGCAATATTCGTTCTCAGCCGTCTGTTCCCGGTAAAATGCCAACCGGTCACCGGCATGGGCCTCAGCGACATAAGCTATCTCAAAGCGTTTGACCTGATGCGTCTGATACCACGCCATATCCCAGAGGTCAAGCACATGCTCGATATACTTCACGGAATTGATGTGACCGTTGATGTCCACATCACTGTAATAGGTGTCAATGGTGCGTACCAATGCGGCACCGTCGCCCATTTTCACACGACTGCCTTTCTCGATGGGACACTCCTTGTCTTTCTCCACCCACTGGCTGATGGCACCGTCGTGGATGCTGAAGATGTCCGTCGGCTGGCGGCTTTCCGTATCAATCATCGCCCAGATGGAGCGGCCATAGCCATAGACCTTGCCGTCATCTCCCACGACGCGGAAGTTGCGGTTGGTAAAATAGCGCATAGCACTTTCCACCCATGTCTCCACATGGAACCGGGTGTACTGCTGGGGCAACTCCTGCATCTCTATGGCCAGGCGCGAAAGCACCCACGAGCGCTGAATGGTCATCAGATAGCGCATGCCGAAACCGCGGTCCGTAGAATGGAAGTCGGCGGCATTGAGCATGTGGTTGCCCAGATGCCCCATGAACAGACGTCCACTGAAATCACAATGAAACGGCTCAGCCAGAAATTCGTAACAACCTACTTTATCCATACAATAGCGGTAGCAAATTCTTCACTCTTCACTTTTCACTTCTTCTCGCGTTCAGCGAGAAATTCACTGACTTGTTCCTGTTTGGCACGTGTCACGGCGATACGGCCGGAACGGGTGTATTGTAATACGCAGTCAAAGGCATTGAGCGCATAATAGAGGTTGAGGATGTCCTCCGTCTTGCCGTTCTTCATCACCACGGTATAGGTGGGGTTTACCTCCATGATGGCGGCCTCATGGCGACGGATGGTACGCGAAATCTCCGGATTCTCCAAGACACGCTCGGTGGAGAGTTTGTAGAGTCCCGACTCGCGGATAAACAGCTGTTCGTCAGTGAAGTAGTTGGCCTTCACGACGTCAATCTTCTTCTCTATCTGACGGGTAATCTTGACAATCTGGTCTTCGTCGCTCCAAGCCGTGATGGTGTATTTGTGGACACCCTCAATGGAGGATGCCGACACGTTCAGACTCTCAATATTGACCTGGCGGCGTGTGAATACGGCAGTAATCTGGTTCAGGATACCGGCAATATTCTCCGAGTAGACCAGCAGGGTATACAGTCTCTTCTTTTCTTCCATAATCTGTAGTGCGGTAGCAAATGATTCACTTTTCACTATTCCCTTTTACCTCAAATCTCCAGCATCATGTCGTCGACATTCATACCCGGCGGTGTCATCGGCAGCACGTCGTCATCCTCCTTGATGGCACATTCCAGAATATACGGGCCCTTCGTCGACAACATCTTTGCCACGGCAGCCGACAGATCCTTGCGGTCGGTAACAGCCTCGTAGGCAATGCCGTAACCCTTGGCAATAAACTCGTAGCAAGGATTCAGCATCTTGGTGAACGACTTGCGGCGCAGCCAGAACATATCCTGCCACTGGCGCACATTGCCCAGATAATGGTTATTCATCAGGATCATCTTCACAGGAGCCTGCTGCTCCATGATGGTTCCCAGTTCTTCAATGCACATCTGGAAACCGCCGTCACCCATGAAACAGCACACCGTACGGTCGGTGGCAAAGGTGGCACCTATGGCGGCAGGCATGCCATAACCCATGGTACCAAGGCCACCGCTGGTGCAGATGCTGCGCTTCTGGGAATACTTGAAGTAACGAGTGGCAAATAACTGGTTTTGACCAACATCCGTCACCAGTACAGTACCCTTTGGAGTCTGTTCTGCCACGGCATTCACCACCTCGCCCATGAGCAGCGGACCATCCTTGGGATGGATGGCTGGTTCGATGACTTTCTCACGCTCCTTTTGATCCAGTTCACGGAACGAATCGCGCCATTCGCTATGGTTGTTTGGATTCAGCAGGGCGGTGATGGCTGGCAACGATACCTTACAATCGGCAACAACAGCCACACTGCTCTTCACATTCTTGTCAATCTCACTGCGGTCGATGTCAAGATGGATAATCTTAGCCTGTTTGGCGTAGGTCTTGGTATTGCCCGTCACACGGTCGGAAAAGCGCATACCAATGGCAATGAGCACGTCGCACTCCTGTTCCTTCAGGTTGACGGCATAGTTGCCATGCATCCCCAACATACCGGCATTCAGCGGATGGTCGGAAGGCAGTGCCGAGAGTCCCAGCATGGTACGCCCGGCGGGAATGTCGGCTTTTTCCAGAAAAGCTTTCAGCTCCTCCTGGGCATGACCGAGTTCTACGCCCTGCCCTACCAGCGCTAACGGACGCTGGGCATTGTTGATGAGATTGGCAGCCTCGCGGACAGCAATCTCGTCGAGTTTGGGATAGGGCACATAGGAGCGTACGAAGTCCACCTTCTTGGGTTCCCAGTCAATTTCCTCGACCTGTGCATTGCGGGGGAAGTCAAGCACCACGGGACCGGGACGACCAGTACGGGCAATATAGAATGCACGACTGACAGCCCACGCCACATCCTCGGCATGGCGTATCTGGTACGACCATTTGGAGATGGGCTGTGCTACACCGACGAGGTCGACCTCCTGGAAAGCATCGGTACCCAAGGCACCGATAGCCACCTGACCGGCAATAACCACGATAGGGGTGGAGTCGAGCATGGCATCAGCGACGCCCGTTAGCGTATTGGTAGCTCCGGGACCACTGGTGACCAAGGCAACGCCGACCTCACCACTGACACGGGCATAGCCCTCAGCAGCATGGACGGCACCCTGCTCATGACGCACCAGGATATGGTCGAAGCATTTCTTCTCGCCTCGCGTATAGTCGAACAGCGCATCGTAGGTTGGCATAATGCTGCCGCCAGGGTAGCCGAAGATGGTCTTCACCCCTTCAGCCTGTAACGCCCGCATCAATGCCTTCGCTCCTGTAATTCTGTCTCTCATTATCTTTTCTTTTTTTCTATAGTTTCTATAGTTCCTATAGTACCTATAGTTACTATAGTCACTATTCTATAATCCTCACACCGCCCTTGTCAGCACTCGACACGCTCTGGGCATAGGCCCGCAGGGCCTTCGACACCACACGCTGGCGCTTCAGCGGCTGCTGGGGACGGGCTGCCAGTTCCTCGTCAGTGAGCTTCACATTGATGCTACGGCTAGGAATGTCGATGACGATGATGTCGCCATCCTTGAGTTTACCGATATTGCCACCGCTGGCAGCCTCCGGCGAGATATGGCCAATGCTCAGACCACTGGTACCGCCCGAGAAGCGACCGTCGGTAATCAACGCACACTCCTTACCCATGTGCATCGACTTGATATAGCTGGTGGGATACAGCATCTCCTGCATGCCTGGTCCGCCCTTGGGACCTTCGTGAGTGATAACCACGCAGTCGCCTTTCTTCACTTTTCCACCCAGAATGCCCTCACAGGCATCTTCCTGAGAGTCAAAGACAACGGCAGGACCTTCGAAGTGCCACAGACTCTCGTCGACACCGGCGGTCTTCACCACACAGCCGTCCTGCGCAATATTACCGAAGAGCACAGCCATGCCGCCATCTTTGGTATAGGCATGTTCGATGTCACGAATGCAGCCATTGACGCGGTCGGTATCGAGACTCTCCCACTGGGCATCCTGAGAGCCCAGCACATTGCTGAACTTACCCCCGGGAGCACTGTGATAGATGCGGTCGGCTTCGGGGTCGATATGTTCTTTCGTAATGCTGTACTTCTCAATGTCTTCACCGAGCGTGGCACCATTGACACGCTTACATGTGAGGTCAAGCAGGTTCCCCTTGGCGAGTTCGCCAAGAATGCCGAGAATACCACCGGCACGGTTTTCCTCCTGGATGCTGTATTTCTGCCAGTTCGGGGCGAGCTTGCAGAGGAAAGGCACCTTGCGGCTCAGCGCATCGATATCCTGCATCTTGAAGTCCACCTCACCCTCCTGCGCCACAGCCAGCAGGTGAAGCACCGTATTGGTGCTTGCACCCATGGCAATGTCGAGTGTCATGGCATTGAGGAATGCCTGTCTGGTAGCAATGCTGCGAGGCAACACGCTCTCATCACCATCCTCATAATAGGCAAGCGCGTTTTTGACGATGAGTTTAGCAGCATCTTTGAAGAGCTGGATACGGTTCTTGTGCGTAGCCAGAACACTGCCATTGCCAGGCAGAGAGAGTCCGATGGCCTCCGTCAGCGAGTTCATGGAGTTGGCAGTGAACATGCCGGAACAAGCACCGCATCCCGGGCAAGCCATCTGCTCTACCTGAGCCAGCTCCTCGTCGCTCACCGTCGGGTCA
>JAEEGG010019568.1_pt1 | contig 13634 bp, 14 predicted proteins | sample 9134161 | NCBI WGS metagenome assembly JAEEGG01 (sample SAMN16246543, study PRJNA631951) | gut metagenome | biome: gut microbiome; feature: rumen; material: CR-attached | host: Bos | place: Iran: Karaj | collected 2018-10 | reverse complement strand
CGTAAGAACTTACTAAAGAATGTGAAAGTATTGGTCAAGATATACGAGAGCCAGCGGATGGCCAAGAAAATCATCAAAGAGTTCCAACCACAGGTAGCTGTCGGCGTAGGAGGCTATGCCAGTGGTCCAACATTGAATAAAGCTGCAGCCCTGGGCATTCCATGTCTCATTCAGGAGCAAAACTCTTATGCAGGGGTCACTAACAAACTGCTCGCAAAGAAAGCCAAGAAAATATGCGTAGCTTATGAAGGCATGGAACGTTTCTTTCCGGCAGAAAAGATCATCATGACCGGTAACCCCGTACGACAAGCCCTGCTTGACACCACAGTTACCCGCGAAGAAGCCTTAAAGGGTCTGGGACTTGATCCGACCAAGAATACCATCCTTTTAGTAGGCGGTAGTCTGGGAGCCAGAACCATCAACGAGAGTGTGCTTCAGCATCTGGATCTTATCAAGTCGTCAGACGTACAGTTCATCTGGCAGACTGGGAAATACTACAGTGCTGAGATTGCCGAGAGACTGCGGATTGGTGAACCTTGCTCAGGAACTCATCTGAAAGGCGAGGATCTCCCAAACCTGAAGGTTACTGATTTCATTACTGACATGGGAGCTGCCTACAAAGCTGCAGACCTTGTCATCAGTCGTGCCGGTGCCAGTAGCATCTCTGAATTCTGCCTGATTGGAAAACCTGTAATCCTCGTACCTAGTCCGAATGTTGCTGAGGATCACCAAACCAAGAACGCACTAGCACTCTCTACCCGTGATGCGGCCATCTACGTCAAAGATACCGATGCGCCCAGCTGTCTGCTGGATTTGGCCATCAGAACTGTCAACGACGAAGCCAAATTGAAATCACTCAGTCAGAACGTACTGAAACTTGCACTACCCGACTCTGCCGAAATCATCGCCAAAGAAGTCATCAAACTGGCAGAGGCATGATGTCACATTAACATCTATTATCTAGCAATATGGAACTGAATCAGATAAAAGCAGTCTATTTCATAGGAGCCGGTGGTATTGGTATGAGCGCCATCGCCCGCTACTTTCTAAAAAAAGGACGCGTTGTAGCGGGCTATGACAAGCCTCCCTCCGACCTGACACTTCAGTTGGAGAAAGAAGGCATGCTCATCCATTATGAGGAGAATGTCGATGCTATTCCTGCCGCCTGCCGCCAGCCTGAGTCCTGTTTGGTTATCTATACACCGGCAATACCCGCTGAGCATCAGGAATTGCAGTATTTCCGCCAACATGGTTTTGACATCCAAAAGCGCGCTCAGGTGTTAGGCACGCTGACGCGACAGCATAAAGGCCTCTGTGTGGCAGGAACGCACGGTAAGACCACCACATCAACCATGTGTGCCCATATCATGCACCAGAGTCATCTCGACTGTAATGCCTTCTTGGGAGGTATCTCCAAGAATTACGGTACCAACTACATCCTCTCCGACAGCGACTACGTTGTCATCGAGGCCGACGAGTTCGACCGCTCGTTCCACTGGCTGTCGCCCTATATGACCGTGATTACCTCCACCGACCCCGACCACTTGGACATCTATGGTACCAAGGAAGCCTATCTGGAGAGTTTCCGTCACTATACGGAACTGCTGCAGCCCGGCGGTGCCTTGATTATCCATCGCGGACTGGAGATGCAGGAGTCGCTGCCCGCTGGTGTGCGCCGCTATGACTATGCGTTGACCGAGGGCGACTTCCATGCAGAGAATATCCGTATCGATAACGGCGAAATCACCTTCGACTTCATCTCACCCTTTGAGAGCGTGCGGAATGTGGAGTTAGGCCAGCCCGTCCCCATCAATATCGAGAATGGTATTGCCGCTATGGCGATGGCTCAGTTGGCAGGCTGTACTGCCGAGGAGTTGCGCAACGGCATGAAGACCTATGGAGGTGTTGAGCGTCGCTTTGACTTTAAGATCAAGACCGACCGCTTGGTGTTCCTGAGCGACTATGCCCACCATCCGAAGGAAATCTACCAGAGTGCCCGCAGCATCCGTGAGCTGTATCGCAACAGGAAGATTACCGCCATCTTCCAGCCACATCTCTACACCCGCACTCGCGACTTCTATAAAGATTTTGCCGATGCGCTGAGTCTGCTGGACGAGGTGGTGCTCACCGAAATTTACCCTGCCCGCGAGCTGCCCATCGATGGTGTAACGTCGCAGCTGATTTATGACCATCTGCGCCCCGGCATCGAGAAAAAGCTCATCCAGAAGGCTGACGTGTTAGACTTTGTTCGCACTCACGACTTTGACGTGCTCATCGTGTTAGGTGCTGGCGACTTAGACAACCAGGTGCCTCAGATGGCAGAGATTTTAATGACCAAGAACCCTCAATAACGATAAAAGGATGTATATGTCACATGTTTTAAAAAAGACTGCAATCATACTGATAGACATGCTGCTGGCTGTCTATCTGTTGCTGGCTGTGACTGCATTCAATCGCCCTGACGAGCAGAGCGAAGTCTGCACGGAGGTGAATATCCACATCCAGGAGGGTGCTGTCAAGGGTTTCCTGAGTGCCGATGAGGTGAAGACGTTGTTGAAGAGAGCCCGCCTTTATCCGTTAGGCGACCCCATCAGCAAGGTCGATGTTCGCAAGATGGAAGAGACGCTCATCCAGAATCCTTTCATCAAGACCGCCCAGTGTTACAAGACGCAGACCGGTCGCGTTCACGTCAGCATCACCCAGCGCCTGCCGGTTATCCGCGTGAAAGCCGACAATGGCGAGGACTATTATGTTGACGAGCAAGGCAACATTATGCCCAATACCTATTTTGCCAGCAATCTGGTCATTGCCACAGGTAACATCCAGCGCAAGTATGCTCAGAAAGTGCTGACCCGCATCGGGCGCTATCTGGCGCAAGACCCGTTGTGGAGCAATCAGATAGAACAGATTAACGTACTCTCTGACGGCACGATAGAAATGGTACCGCGCGTCGGCGAACATATTATATATTTGGGAGCTCCCACACGTCTGGAGCACAAATTGGCCCGCTTGGAGAAATTCTATAAGTACGGGCTCTCTAAGGCCGGTTGGAACAAGTACTCTTACATCAATGTAGAGTTCGACAACCAGATTATATGCAAGAAAAAATAGATAAAAACAAAAATAATACAAACAAAGATGCCAAAGGAATTTATTGTAGCTATCGAACTGGGCTCCTCTAAGATAACGGGTATTGCCGGCAAGAAGAGCCTCGACGGCAGCATTCAGGTGCTAGCTTGTGTCAAGGAGGACTCTTCCTTGTTTATCCGTAAAGGTGTGGTCTATAACGTTGACAAGACCGCCCAGTGTCTGACCAGTATCATCACGAAGCTGGAGAAACAGTTGAAGACCACCATCACTCAGGTCTATGTCGGTGTGGGTGGTCAGTCTATTCGCTCTATTCGGAATGTCATTGCTAAGGACCTGCCCGGCGAAGCCCTCGTCACTCAGGACATGGTCGTGGAACTCATGGATAACAACCGCAGCGTGGCCTATCCCGACCAGGAGATTTTGGACGCTGCCGTTCAGGAGTATAAGGTCGATTCTCAGTATCAGATTGACCCTGTTGGCATCCAGTGCTCTCGCATTGAGGGCAATTTCCTCAATATCCTGCAGCGCAAGACGTTCTATAAGAACCTGAACAAGTGTTTCGAGACTGCCGATATCAACATCGCAGAACTGTACCTCGCTCCTTTGGCTTTGGCAGACAGCGTGCTGACAGAGACGGAGAAGCGCTCCGGTTGTGCGTTAGTCGATATGGGTGCCGACACGACCACCGTTTCCGTGTATTATAAGAACATTCTGCGTCACTTGGCAGTCATTCCTCTTGGTGGCAACAACATCACGAAGGACATTGCTTCTCTGCAGATGGAAGAAGCTGATGCAGAGCGCATGAAGCTCAAGTACGGCTCGGCATATACTGAGAACAGCGAGATAGACAACAACATGAAGTTCTCTATCGACCAAGACCGTCAGGTAGAGAGCCGTAAGTTCATTGAGATTGTCGAAGGCCGTCTGGAGGAAATCGTTGCTAATGTCTGGTGCCAGGTGCCCGATGAGTATTGCGACAAGCTGCTCGGTGGTATCATTCTGACGGGTGGCGCCTCAAATATGAAGAATATCGAGCAGGCCTTCCAGAACTATGCCCATGTCGATAAGATTCGCATCGCCAAGTTCGTCACGCAGACCATTACTTCTACTATCAACGAAATCAATGCCCATGACGGTACGATGAATACCGTGCTGGGTCTTTTGGCGAAGGGCGATATCAACTGTGCCGGACAGGACTATGACCCCAATGGCGGCGACCTGTTCAAGACTACCTCGTCAATGTCTTCGGACAACACCTTCGAGCGTCGTGCCCGTACCGCTGTGGAGACCCCCTCGGGTGTCATCCGCACCGCTGAGGAGAAACGCCAAGCTGAGGAAGAGGCTCGCCGTCGCCGTGAGGAGGCAGAAGCCAAAGCCCGTGAGGAGGCAGAGGCCAAGGCCCGTGAGGAGGAGCAGCGCCGCAAGGAGAACAGCTTCTGGAACAAGGCCTTCAAGGGACTTAAAGAGTTCGGCAAGAAGATGGTTGAAGACGACGAGTAACATCCAAATCTCAGGATGCCGGAATATCGGAATATAGAAATCTCGAAATATCGACATCTCGAAAATAGTAAATAAATAGTAAATAGTAAATTGTCAAATAGTAAATATATATGGCAGACAACAATATATTGCTCGACTTTGGCGAGCCCGAGAAAGAAAATAGCATCATCAAGGTGATTGGTGTCGGTGGCGGTGGCGGTAATGCTGTCAACCACATGTATCGTGAAGGTATTCACGATGTGACCTTCGTACTTTGTAATACGGATAATCAGGCTCTCAACGACTCGCCTGTTCCCGTCCATCTTCAGTTAGGAAAGGAAGGACTTGGTGCCGGCAACCGTCCTGAAAAGGCACGCGCTGCCGCCGAGGAGAGCTTAGAAGATATCAAGAGCGTGCTGAGCGACGGCACCCGCATGGCGTTCATTACCGCCGGTATGGGTGGCGGCACTGGTACGGGTGCAGCACCGGTCATTGCCCGCATCTCCAAGGAGATGGGCATCCTGACCGTTGGTATAGTGACCATTCCTTTCCGCTTTGAAGGCGACCGCAAGATTGACCAGGCGCTCGACGGCGTCGAGGAGATGTCGAAGCATGTCGATGCACTGCTGGTTATCAACAACGAGCGACTGCGCGAGATCTATCCTGAGCTGACCGTCCTCGACGCCTTTGGCAAGGCCGACGACACGCTGAGCGTCGCTGCTAAGAGCATTGCTGAAATCATTACTGTCCACGGACTCATCAACCTCGACTTCAACGATGTGAAGACCGTCCTCAAGGATGGTGGCGTCGCCATTATGTCAACCGGCTATGGTGAGGGTGAAGGCCGTGTCAAGAAAGCCATCGACGATGCCCTCAACTCGCCGTTGCTCAACGAGAACGACGTCTTTAACTCCAAGAAGATACTGCTCAGCATCTCCTTTGCCGGCAATAAGGACGGCTCGGGTTCGCTGATGATGGAAGAGATGAACGATGTCAACGACTTCATGGCGAAGTTCGGCGACTTCGAAATCAAATGGGGCTTGGCTGTTGACCCCGAGTTAGGCAAGAAGGTGAAAGTCACCATTCTGGCTACCGGCTTCGGCATCGACCGTGTCGATGGCATGTCCAACCACCGTCAGCGCCACAACACGCAGGAGGAGGCTACCCGTATTGCTGCCGAGCAGGAGGCAGAGGCCAAGCGTCAGGATCGCCGCAACCGCTTCTATGGCAACGATGCACAGTCGAAGCGCTACAAGCGCCGTCCGCACATCTACCTGTTCCGTCCTGAAGATCTCGATAACGACGACGTCATTTCTGCCGTCGAGCAGACGCCGACCTATAAGCGTACCCGCGAGATTCTGGACAGCATCTATTCACAGGCCAGCGGCGAAGACATTGCCCGTCAGGACGACAAGCCTGAGGCTCCTTCGCCAGAAATCATTCAAGGAACCATCAAATTTTAAACGTTAGTTTTTAAAGTTAATAATGTAAGTTGTGAGGCCTCTCCGTGATGGAGCGGCCTTTTTTTTGTATCCGTTGTTCTTTAGGTTGATGTGCGACGTTCCTCTTGGCGTCAGGGCACCAAGAGGACGTTACCTTTCTTAAGCATTTTGTGTTTAGAAAGCTGCTGTGCTCCCGTCATGCGGATGCCGCCTAAAGTGTAGGCCTCCGTTGTCGGTTGCGTTGTCACTTGCCGCATAGCGTCGATACCGGTAGTCTTGATGTCCGCCTCGAACTCAATCTCCTGACAGCTCAGGATATGTGGTGAGGTGATGTGCAGGTCGCTGGCATTCGTCAGCGGAGCACCTATCTCTACCCAGAGCTCCTCGCCGGGCAGCAGTCCGCGCAGCGACGTCGCTGAGGTTGTCGTGCCAATGGCAAAGAAGGCGTCGCGATAGAGTGGGGCAATGCCCGTGTTCGTCACCAGCACCTTCGTCGTCGTGCCGTCCGTGACACACTCCTCCACCTTCATCCGATACCCCGTAGCCATCGAACCCTCCTTGAAGCGTTCCGGTTTGGCGTACGAGCTTCCCGGAGCATCGTTGGCAATCATAAACGTGATGTGATATTTCGCCGACTCCTCCTCCCACGTATGGCCATACATGCCGGCAGGGTTCAGGAAGTTCTTCTGGTCGCTGTCTTTGTAATAGCTGATTTCGCCGCCGCAGACGCCAGTCTCCCAGCGCTCGCCCTTGCCGATGGCTATCCAGCATTCCTCGTTGTAGCCGTCCTTCGTGCCTATCTCGTGATCCTTGTGCATGAACGAGTCGTCGAAGAGCCCGAAGTCCAGCGCCATCAGCTCCGTATCATCCACGAACGGTGTGTATTCGTCGTCGGCAGCATCGATAGATATCGCCCAGGGAATCTTCGTCATCACCTCGCTCATGTGCAGGAAGAACTCCTTCTGGTACGCCTTTGTCGGGAAGTTGACACCAAAGTTCAGCGCCGTTCCGTAGATATGGTATTCCGACCAGTGGCCGAAGCCCACCTCGATGAATGCCAGGCGGTTGTCATCGCCATAGCGTGCGGCAAGATCCGTATAGAACTGCTTCGTAAACAGCTTCAGCTCGCTGTTGCTCCAGTCGGCATAATATGTCGGTCCGTCGCCGCCGGGGTTTGAAGAGTAAGTCTCGTTATAGTCGGGCAGCGCCTTGATGTATGCCGGCACGGCGGTGGTACCCTTCTTTCCGTCAACATCAGTACCGCTGGGATACTCATAGCGGAAACGGGCTATCAGCTGATGACCGCGAGAAGCTACATCGGCAAGAATGGCGTCGAAGTACGACCAGTCATAGTCTATGCTGCCATCCTCTTTACGTCCTTTCACCACTTTGCAGGGCAGACAGTAGGAGTATTCCAGCTGAATGGCAGGCCCATAGGTGGCGTCCTTCTCTTCTGCCAGGTCGGGCCATAATACCAATCCCGTCATGGGCTGAGGATGCGTGATGCTGCTTTGCAGGGCTACCGTCTGCCACTCGCCGGCAGCGGCGAAGTGTGCCAACAGACTTACCACGGCGCACAAGACTATTCTCTTCACATTTTTCATGGCCTTTTTCCTTTTAGTTAACATCTGCCTGCAAAGGTACGAATAAGTGAGAACAATACAAAACATTTATGTATCCAATATTACAATAGGAAAGATTTCCGCCTTTTTCTTTGTCGTTTCGGAAATAATGCTTAATTTTGCATGCGGAACAGAATACAAAAAGAGCGTATGACTACTGACCAAATGACCCAACAGATCGCAGAATACTTCAAGACACAACCCGTTTTGAAAGTATGGCTTTTTGGCTCTTTTGCCCGTGGTGAGCAGACACCGGAGAGTGATGTGGACATACTTGTTAAATTCGACAGGACCTCCACCCATATTGGTTTGTTTACCTTCGGGCGCATGCATCGTGAACTTGAAGAAAAGTTGGGAAGGAAAGTAGATCTCGTAGAAGAAGGTACTCTTCGTCCTGCTGTACAACGCACGGCTAATCGTGACATCAAGGTGATATATGAGAGAAGCAATTAGAGACATAGACCGTTTACAGCATATAAACGAATGCATAGAGCACATTAATGACTATCTTAACGGAAAGTCATTCGATGACATGAAAGCCAATGTGATGTGCTTTCATGCTGTTGTCTATAACATCATGATTATTGGTGAAGCAGCAAACCTTCTGACAAAAGAATTTCGTGACCAACATCCGGAAACACCTTGGCGCGATATTGTTGATATGCGAAATGCTTTGGTTCATGGTTATATCACTACCAACGCCACTTTGGTTTGGGAAACATATACGTCTGACTTACCTGTTCTAAAGAATCAAATCACACAGTATATTGAAGCTTTAGAGAAAGTGTAATACGTTTTTTTTACCATGTACGGAGTGGAAACGCGTGTCCTTAATCAGGCTGTGAGGCGTAACATAGAACGTTTTCCTGAGGACTTCATGTTCCAACTAACAAAAGGCGAGTGGACGATTTTGAAATCGCAAATTGTGATATCAAATTCCACTGATAATCTGGAAGATAATGTTTTAACATCACAAATTGTGATCTTAAAAGAAGGACGAGGGCATCCACGCTGTCACTACCCAGCAGCAATGCTGATGTGGCACAGCTGCGCAAGGACTTTGAGGAATTGAAACTTGATATTGAGGATATCCTGCGTGACCAGAACGACATTAACGAAAGCACTCGCGCTCAGCTTGACGCCATCAGCACAGCATTGACGGAGTTGCAATCTAAAGAACCCCGCAAACGCCGCCCCATCGGCTTTATCGTACCTGACGAGAAGAAGGAGTGAAGTGCTCTCCAGTCTATAGTGTTCAAGGTGGAAATCGAAAGATTTCCGCCTTTTTCTTTTGTCTTTAATTATTTTCTTTGTACCTTTGTAGTCGGTTCGGGGAGAAATCCGGGCTAATAAAGAAGCATTCGCTATTATTTCGCGCATAGCCAAGAAAAGCGTAGGAAACTCTAATTGGTATAACAAGCACGATAATAATATGTGGCAGGTGATTCGTAGTTGGTAATCATCTGTTCTGTCATGTAGTGAAGCAACACGCCTTGAGCGTGGTGCAACTTATGATGGACAGGGGTTCCAAAAAGTATTCCTACGCTTTCACCCCTTGCTATGCGCAATAAGGGCATCGCGCTCTTTTTATGCATCATAGCGTGATTGATAGTTGGTGCTTTTAAAACTTAAGACTATCAATCTATGGCAAACAAGAATACAAACCTGCATCAGGCAAAAGAGGCGAAGAAGGACGAGTTCTACACGCGATGTGAGGACATCGAACGGGAGGTGTACCACTACCGGCGTCAGTTCGATGGTAAGACGGTGTTGTGCAACTGTGACGACCCGAGGGTGTCTGAGTTCTTCCAGTATTTCGCGCTGAACTTTGAGTGGCTGGGCTTGAAGCGGCTCATCTGTACGTGCTACAAGAACAACAACATCGACCTGTTCAGCCAGCACGACAAAGAGCAGGCGGTTTACATCATCTACGACGGCGACCGCAACGGCAACAACCGCATTGACCCGGAGGAACTGGACGTGAAACCCCTCAGGGGCGACGGCGATTTCCGCTCGCGGGAGTGCATAGAATTGCTGAAGGAGGCCGACATCGTGGTGACGAACCCGCCGTTCTCACTCTTCCGCGAATACGTCAAGCAGCTGATGGACTACGACAAGAAATTCCTCATTATCGGCAATCAGAATGCCATCAGCTACAAAGAAATTTTCCCTCTCATCATGGAGAACCGCATTTGGGTTGGCTACAACTCTGGCGACATGGCCTTCCGAGTGCCAGCAGACTATGAACCGAGGGAGACGAGATACTGGCAGGATGAAACGGGTCAGAAATGGAGAAGTATGGGTAATATCACGTGGTTCACCAACCTCGACACGAAGAAGCGCCATGAGGAACTGGAATTTTTCAAGAAATACTCGCCAGAAGAATATCCCCACTATGACAACTACGACGCTATCGAGGTATCGAAAACGCAGAACATTCCCGAGGACTACGATGGGGTGATGGGCGTACCCATTACGTTCCTTGACAGATACAACCCCGACCAGTTTGAAATTCTCGGCATTACCGATCGCGGCAACGAGTACGGTTTGAAGACCAAAGAATATACGAAGGACGACGTGCCGAATGCTGGCGATTTAAACCGCCGCGCCGCCTACTATGTTGATGGCACTTTGAAAGCCACCTACGCAAGATTGCTAATCCGAAGGAAACAATAAACAAACTTCAGCCCTATGGACATCGAATTAAAGGAAGTGACGATAGCCGAGCTTTACGACGGCTACGAGTACGACGAATTGAGCGACATCTACGGCTACGGCGGACGGCTGAACATCCGTCCTGCCTATCAACGCGAGTACATCTACAAGCCCGAGCAGGAACAGGAGGTCATCCGCTCGGTCATTCAGGGCTTCCCCTTGAACGTCATCTATTGGAGCGACGAGGGCGACCACTACGAACTGCTGGACGGGCAACAGCGCACGCTCAGCATCTGCCGCTACTTGGACCGAGTGTTCCGCGTCGACAAACTCTATTTCCACAATCAGACACCAGACGTGCGCCAGAAGATATTGGACTACAAGTTGCTGGTTTATGTCTGCCGCGGAACGCAGTCGGAGAAACTGAAATGGTTTAATGTCATCAACATTCAGGGCGAGCGGCTGTCCGACCAGGAGATGCGCAACGCCGTTTTTACTGGTGCATGGCTCACCGACGCGAAGAAGCGGTTCTCTAAGCAGACGGGCAAGGGCGTGCTGATGGGGCAGCGATACCTGACGGGCGATCCGAAGCGTCAGAAGTATCTGGAGACTGTGCTCAAATGGGCGGCCAATGCCGATAAGGAGCGGTTCGGCGGTGAGATTGAGGCATATATGGGCGAATACCAGAAGAAACCAAACGCCAACGACCTAATGCTTTACTTCCAAAAGGTTATCAACTGGGTGGAGGCGACGTTCCCGAAGTACGACCCGCTGATGAAGGGGCTGGACTGGGGCGGCATCTACGAACGCTTCAAAGACAAAGAGGACATTGACACAGACGCACTTCAAAGGGAGTTGGAGCGGCTGTGGATGGACGACGACGTGACGCATAAGGCCGGTGCCTACGAGTATGTGCTGGGCGGCGACGAGCGATGTCTGAACATCCGCAAGTTCTCGCCCGCGATGGCCAAGGCAGCTTATACGCGGCAGGCCGGCATGTGCCAGATATGCGGCAAGCACTTTGAGATTTCGGAGATGGAGGCCGACCACATCACGCCGTGGAGCCAGAACGGGCCCACGAGCGCGGAGAACTGCCAGATGCTGTGCAGAGAGTGTAATAGAAGAAAAGGAGCAAAATAATTAACTAAAAACGATAGATTATGAAAAAGGTATTATCAATCACAATCATGCTGTTGATGGTAATGACTATCAGCGCACAAACAACGCTGAACGAGAGTGGTGTGTATGAATTAAAGATTGTTGAGAAATATAAAGGAGTAAATGCTACATCTTTATACGAACGGACACTACTGGTGCTTAGTGACATCATGGGTAGCAACAAACAATCCAAAACGAATATAGACGTTCAGGACAAGGATGGTGGAATAATCGTATTCAAGGGGAAATATTTCCTTGGATATAGAAAAGTAAATATATCTGGAGGTTATAATTATTATGCAGATTTTACACTAAAAGTCAGATGCAAGGACGAGAAAGTTCAATACACTTTTATAGTTCCCAGTATATATATGGATTGGAATGATCTGGGAGTGACCACTGGAACAGCTTTATTAAGCAGTATAATACCAGAGTATAATTATAAAGGGTTATATTATGCAAAAAAAGGTCTGTTATTATATTCTGCGTCACTTGAAGAAAAGATTAAGGAATTGGTGAAAAACATATGTTCAAAAACTATCTCAGCAGGTGATGATGATAATTTTTAAAATCGATTATTATTCACAGAAGAATTATAATAAATAAGAGATATGGTTGAATTAATGTTACTTGAATACAAAGAAAAGACAGGGCAATTTCATCATAACATGGTGAGAGATCGTAGGCCACAATGGGAACCCAACACCAATGGGTGGGAAACAATTGCCTTAACAGGTGAAGACAAAGCTGGACTGTTTGAAGATGTCATGGACTGTAAATTGCATAGACGCGAAAAATTGAACCAACCTCCTTACGCTACTGAGTATATCCGAAAAGAATGGAAACATTTCTGCTATGTGTACAACAGTATCATCAGTTCTTTGGATCTTTTCCAAGATCAGAAGGAGTTTGTTGAGAAACATTTCGATGGAAGAAAAGCTTTAGCTCGACTGGGTAATGGTCATTTATCCGATTTGAAAGAAGAGAATGAACTTTCTTGGGCATGGGAATATGACCCACACAATTTGATTGATTCGAACTTCTAAACAATAACGATATGACAAAAGACAAATTCTGCAGCTGCCGCTGAAGCGGATATCGTTCTTGGGAAGTAATGAGTAACGAAAAAGAGGACCAAACAACTTTCCACTTTTTGGGGATCATGGGGTCGGTTCTACTGATCATTTTTTGAAGTTTCTGTATTACACATCGTTCTTAACTCCCCATGATTCAACATCCAAATTTTCAACGTAAAAAATGATCAGTAGAACCGACCCCCATGATCACGTAAACATCTTATTTGAGACGGAATGTGTAATAGTCGGAAAAACATGTTTTACTGGATTTGGATGCCATAAAAAAGATTCTTTACATAGTTATTGAAATAGTGTTTTGACGCAGAAAGTTGCTTTGGGATGATTCAAAGTGGACATTTTACTAATTGGCTTATCGTCTTCCAGTGCCATTACATGTAGAGCACAATCCTGTACCCTTGCAATATGTGCACACCCTATTACCCCGGCATGTGGAGCAGACATTATCACGACCATAGTTCCTTTGTGAGCCAGTATTGTTGCAGTGTTGGCATTTGCCGGAGCCATGGCATCTGTATTTGTCAGCCCATCCCTGTGTAGAGCATTTTTTCGAACCACCGCATGAAGGGCAAACACGCTCGCTCGAAGAAGTCCCTGATCCTGTTCCTCCGTAGGAGCCTGATTCATTCTGATAACCTGTACCAGATGCTTCGGACTGGTTTCCCTGCATTGTTCCCAATGCACCACTGAAAGCATTTAACAAATTTCTTAAATTTCCTATCGTTTCACTTCTCTTCGCATTTTTTGCTAAATTCAAATTGTTTTGTGCTTCTGTGTATGCTGGTGCAGTATTCACAGCCCACTGAAAATATGTCTTAGCATTGTTATAGTCACCAATATTATAATATAGTACCCCAATATTATTAAGAGCGACAGGTTTATACCCGTATGCCCCATCATTGTCATAGTTAATTATTTGTTTTAGGATATCTATTTTCTTATTGATTTCACTATTTGGTATATTATTAGCCTGGACTAACATGTCTTGGAGTGATGAGACGTCTCGGAGTTCTCCATTAGAGTCTCTGAACTTCCCATAATATCGTTTAGTTGTTGAAGAATATGCCATTCCATTTTCATCCAATAGAATACCA
>JAEEGG010019562.1_pt1 | contig 13636 bp, 10 predicted proteins | sample 9134161 | NCBI WGS metagenome assembly JAEEGG01 (sample SAMN16246543, study PRJNA631951) | gut metagenome | biome: gut microbiome; feature: rumen; material: CR-attached | host: Bos | place: Iran: Karaj | collected 2018-10 | reverse complement strand
TTTTTGCCTGTTCAAAAGATGATGAAACCTCATCTGTCGTGTCTCCTTATGCTGAGAACCGCACGGTGATGGTGTATATGGTGGCAGAGAACTCCCTTTCCTCAAATGCCAACACAGATATAAGGGAGATGCTGGAGGGGATGAACAATGACACTTTGCCGGCAAGTGACCGTTTGGTCATTTATCTGGACGACATCAGTCAGCCCCGCATCTATGTGGTGGACAAGAACACGAAGGCTGCAACTCTGTCAGAACTGAAGCCCGTGGTGCAGTATGACGAGGATGTGAATTCTGCCTCTGCTGAGCAATTGGGATCTTTCGTGGATTATGTGAAAGCGAATTATCCTGCTGACAGCTATGGATTGCTTCTTTGGTCGCATGCATCAGGGTGGCTGCCATCCAATTTCAGTGGTGACCAACATCAGGATGCAGCATCAAGACGCAGGTCTTTTGGTGTGGACAATCAGAGAAATTCTGCCAGCAAGTATGCCGAAGGTCATCAGATGAACATCGAGGATATGGCAAGCGAACTGAATGGTGAGAATTTTGACTTCATTCTGATTGATGCCTGTGTGATGCAGAACATTGAGGTGGCCTACGAATTGCGCCACACCACTAAGTGTCTGATTGCTTCGCCTGCAGAGATTCCTGAGCCTGGTGCTCACTACAAATCGATGGTCAGGGCTATGTTCAAGAAGAACAACACGGCAAATGAGATGCTTAATGCTTATTTGAAGGAATACCTGAATTCTTATGGTTTGGTCATCTCGGCATTGAACACCGCTGAACTGGATGATTATGCTGCCTACATGAAATCGGTTGTTGCTGCTCACCGTTCGGAGCTGTTGTCGTTGAACACCTCTTCTATGCGGAATTATATCCAGTATGGTTCATGGACCACTGTCTATCCTGATTTTCTCGACATGCAGGGCATCATGCTGAAGGTGCTCAATGCAGACGAATATGCACAGTGGAAGGCGAAAACGGACAAGTTGCTTACGTGCAGACATGCTGGTTTTTGGTATAGTGCATATCCCAAGAGGAAAGTGTCGATTGACGCTGCTCAGTGCTGTGGCATCACGATGCATATTCCATTTGAGAAATATAATGCCAATTCAAGGGCATTCAATGAGCAGTATTTGAAAACGTCATGGGCGAAAGCTGTGTGGGGGGAATAGTGATGGACGAAAAGAGGATATTCTACAGAGTGGGACGACATGTGTATTGTGTGAATTTCCTTGACGCAAGCAACTCGGTAGCCCTGTTGCCATCGAGTGAACCTTTCCGTTTGACAGAAATACCTTCAGAAGAATCTCTGCTTTTCGAACTGAATGTGGATGACAATTGGCGTCCAGCATCGAAGGGTGAGGAAATAGGGCAGTTCGATTGCGGAGGAAACAATCATGGCGTCTATCGTCTGCAGGATGGCAGTTATCAGATTCTGGTGAGTGATGTGAGTGGGAGGCAATGCTGTCTGATGCAGGCAACCGCTGATTTTTCATCAGCAACGGTGTGCTTGGTCGGAAATGAGACCATGCGCAATTTTGGTTTGAACAATGCCTTGATGATGATGTATGCTTTCGCTGGTGCAGATAAGATGACCGTGCTGATGCATGCATCGGTGGTGAGAAAGGATGGAAGGGGATATTTGTGCTTGGGTGTGAGTGGGACAGGTAAAAGCACCCATACACAGAACTGGTTGAAATATATCCCTGGCACAGACTTGATGAATGATGACAACCCAGTGGTGAGGGTGTGTGATGATGGAGTGGCACGTGTGTTTGGTTCTCCGTGGAGTGGAAAGACACCTTGCTATCGCAATGTGGAAGCCCCGATTGGTGGTTTCTTGCAACTGAAACAGGCACCACATAACAAGATACACCGTATGAGCATAGTGGAGGGATATGCATCCTTGCTGCCCTCATGTTCGGTGATGAAGTGGGACAGACGTGACTATGTGGGTACAAGCGACACCGTGTCGAAACTGTTGGAACTGGTGCCCGTGTATTTCTTGGAGAATCTGCCTGATGAGGATGCTGTGAGGATGAGTTATGGGGCGATTAGTGGGGGTGAGAGTTGAGGGTTTAGGGTTGAGGGTTTAGAGTTTAGAGTTTAGGGTTTAGAGTGAAAGTAGGGTGTCATGCAGAAAGTGTTAGTTGAGAATAATATCTTCTTGCCTCAGGTGGTGCAGTTGATTCAAGAGGGGCATAAGGCTACGATTATTGCACGTGGCAACAGCATGCGCCCTTTCATTGAGGATAGTAGAGACAAGATGGTGTTTGGAGAGGTGGATGGTCTTGCCGTGGGCGATGTTATCTTGGCAGAAGTGACAGAAGGACATTTTGTTTGCCACCGCATAGAGAAGATGGAGAATGGTGTGGTGACGATGAGGGGTGATGGCAATGTGACAGGTACAGAAGTGTTTCCTGTGGCGAATGTTCGGGCAAAATTGGTGCAGGTGGTCAGGAAGGGTAGGCTCTACACGTTGTCCACATCGAGGACATGGAAGTGCTACTCTGCCGTGTGGCCTAAACTGCTTCCCATGAGACGTTATCTTTTGGCATTGTACCGACTCTTATGGTTACATCAGATGCCAGAGAGATGGAAAAGACTTAAGTTTCTGAAGTAGTTAAGTAGTCAGTAGTTAAGTAGTTAAGCCGATACCAAGTCAACTGTTGAAGTGAAAAGTGAAGAGTGAAAAGTGAAAAATCTAAGTAACCTTGCCACGAGAAGGACACCAGCACATCATTCGGCTTTAACTCCTGAGCGGAGCGATAACTCCTTTAACTCCTTAACTCCTAAAGAAGTTGAGCAAAGCGAAAACTTAAATAATAGCATAACATGAAAATAAAGAACGGTTTTGAATTGCGAAAGATTTGTGGCGAGAACATCGTCATAGCGCATGGTGTGGAGAATATCGACTTCACGAAAGTCATCACGCTGAACGAATCCGCAGCTTTCATCTGGCAACAGGTGGAAGGTAAGGAGTTTACTGAGGACGATATGGTGAATGCTCTTCTTGATGAATATGAGGTGGAGAAGCCTCAGGCTCAGGAGGATGTGAAGGCATTGCTGGCATCGTGGATGAAAGCAGGAATGGTGGAGAGTTGATAATTGACAATTGAGAATTGAGAATTGACAATTGATAATTGAGTTAAGATGGCAAAGGTGCAGATAGAAGCGTCGTGGCTTGAGAAATTGCAACAGGAGTTCGACGAGCCGTATTTTGAGCAGCTGATTCAGTTTGTCAAGACTGAATATGCTCAAGGCACTTGCTATCCTCCAGGCAAACTCATCTTCAATGCGTTCAATCTCTGCCCATTGTCGAAGGTGAAGGTGGTGCTGATAGGACAAGACCCCTATCATGAACCACAGCAGGCACATGGCTTGTGCTTCTCGGTGAATGATGGTGTTCCATTCCCTCCGTCTCTCCGCAACATCTTTCAGGAGATTCAGGCAGACCTCGGTAAACCCGTTCCTCAATCGGGCAATCTAACTCGATGGGCAGAACAGGGTGTCTTGCTGCTGAACGCCACCTTGACCGTGCGTGCCCACATGGCTGCCAGTCATCAGAAGCGTGGTTGGGAACGATTCACAGATGCTGTCATTCGTCTGGTCAGTGCCGAAAAGGAACATGTTGTGTTCATCTTATGGGGCAGTTATGCGCAGAGCAAGGCACAGCTCATTGACGCATCGAAACATTGCATTCTGCGTTCTGCACACCCATCGCCATTGTCTGCCTATCGCGGTTTCTTTGGCAATCATCATTTCAGTCTGTGCAATCAGTATTTGCAACAACATCAGATAGAACCGATAAATTGGTAAGAAAGTGAGAAGACTACTATTTATATTGATGTTTAGCTTCATGTGGATGGTTGGTGTGACAGCGCAAACCTCCGATTCCATCATGGCTGCCCATCTGAGAACGAAAGGGGTGAAGACTTGCGATGGCAATGCTGTACACCTCTTGAAGACGGGCCATGATAAATTTGAGGATATGTTTGAAGCTGTGCGCAATGCCAAATCGTTCATTCATCTCGAATATTTCAATTTCCGCAACGACTCCATTGCAGGTCTCCTTTTCCACCTCTTGGCACAGAAAGCCGCTGAAGGTGTGGAGGTGCGTGCGCTCTACGATGCCTTTGGTAATTCCTCCAACAACCAGCCCATCAAGGCTCAGATGCACGACTCCATCAATTCTCTCGGCATCAAGTTGGTGAAGTTCGACCCCATTCGTTTTCCATGGGTGAACCACATCATTCCACGCGACCACAGAAAGATTGTAGTCATCGACGGCAAGATAGCCTATACAGGTGGCATGAATGTGGCTGACTATTACATTGAGGGCATTCCTGGCATTGGTGACTGGCACGATATGCACATGCGCATTGAAGGTCCTGCTGTCAACGAACTGCATGAGATTTTCTGCCGCATGTGGTATAAAGCCACGAAAGAATATATTGCTGGCGAAAAATACTTCCCGGCGAATATCCCCAGCAACGACAATCAACGCATCGCTATTGTGGACCGTCATCCCCTGCGAAGTGCCGATGCCATTCGTGACCTCTTTGCTGAGATGCTTAATACAGCACAGCACAAGGTGCTGCTCATCAATCCTTATTTCGTGCCAACCCACAAAGTGAGGAAAGCATTGAAACGCGCCATCGACAGAGGTGTGGATGTGCAGATTCTTCTCTCTGCCAAGAGCGACATTCCTCTCACTCCCGAGGCATCCCACTATGTGGGCAACAACCTCGCCAAACGTGGAGCCAAAGTCTATCTCTTTCATGGCGGCTTCCACCACACAAAAATCATGATGGTTGATGACCTCTACTGCACCATCGGCTCCAGCAACATGGATGCCCGCTCCCTCCGATGCGACTATGAGGTGAACACCGTAATATTCAATAAAAAGACCACCAAAGAACTGACTGACTTGTTCAACGAACAGCTGAAATCCTCCACACCCATGCAAAAGGGCTATTGGAGCACCCGTTCTGCTGGCAAGAAGTTCCAAGGTTGGTTTGGCAATCTGCTCACCCCTTTCCTGTAGAACTCTCAACACCCACTCGACATGAAGAAGATACTATTACTTTTAGTTTTTAGCTTTTCACTTTTAGTTTCCTTCGCCACCAACCCCAAGCGCGAGTTCCGTGGTGCATGGATTCAGTGTGTTAATGGTCAATACCTTGGCAAGACACCGGCGCAGTTGCGTCAGATGCTCTCCGACCAGCTCGACACCCTTCAGCAGTGTGGCATCAATGCCATCCTCTTCCAAGTGCGTGCTGAAGGCGATGCACTCTACAAGTCCAGCTATGAACCTTGGTCACGTTATTTGACAGGCACACAAGGTGTGGCACCAGCAGATGGATGGGACCCTTTGGCATGGATGGTTGCTGAATGTCACAAACGTGAGATGGAATGCCATGCATGGATTAACCCCTATCGAGCCAAGACTAAAGGTACAACAGCATTGGCGCAGAATCATGCAGCCATTCGTCATCCCGAACGCATGTTTGAATATGATGGGCTGTACATCTTCAATCCTGCCATCGAGGAAAACCGCACATATACTTGCATGGTTGTCGAGGACATTCTCACACACTACGATGTCGATGGCATCCACATGGATGATTATTTCTATCCTTATCCTGTAAAGGGACTCCCATTGCCTGACCAAGCATATTATCAGGCAGACCCACGTGGTTTCACCTCCATCGAAGATTGGCGACGCGACAATGTGAATCTGCTCATCCGTGACCTCCACCGTCTGGTGCGTGAGGTCAAACCATGGGTGAAGTTCGGCATCTCCCCCTTCGGCATTTATCGCAACAGTCCTACAGGGCAGAACGGTCCAGAAGGTAGTGCCACATCTGGCACACAAAACTACGACGACCTCTATGCCGACATCGTCTATTGGGTGAAACAAGGTTGGATAGACTACAACATACCCCAAATCTATTGGAATCTGGGCACCAAGGCAGCAGACTATGAAGTGCTCGTCAATTGGTGGAACGACTATTGCGGTCAACGCCCCCTCTTCATCGGTCAGGACATCGAGCGCACCGTGCAGGGAATTGACCCCACCAATCCCAACTCCCATCAGATGCTGATCAAGTACGACCTTCAGCGTGCCCTTCCCAACATACAAGGCTCTTGCCAATGGTATGCCGCCGCATGTGTCAACAATCCGGGCAACTATCGCACCGTCCTGCAGCAGGTCTATCACTCCACACCAGCCCTGCAGCCTCTGATGACATTCATCGACAAGAAAGCCCCCGGCAAGCCCAAGAATGTGCAGGTGTCCAAATATGCCATGACAGGAACGGTTGTCACATGGGAAGCACCCCGTGCCAAGAAAGAGCTTGACCGTGCCCGCCAGTTCGTCGTTTACCTCTTCAACAAAGGGGAGAAAATAGACATGGAAGATGCTGATCGCATCATTGCCATCACCAGCACAAACACGGTAACCATTCCTGTAGTGCCCAAAGGCTCCACATTGGTGGTGACCTCCCTTGACCGTCTCCACAACGAGTCAAAACCCGTAAAGATAAAACTGTAATTATAAGTAAATATGCAAAAAATCATCATTTTAGACTTTGGTTCGCAAACTACGCAGTTGATTGGTCGCCGTGTGCGAGAACTCAACACGTTTTGTGAAATCATGCCTTACAACAAGTTCCCGCAGAATGACCCAGATGTGATTGGTGTGATTCTTTCGGGTTCCCCCTACAGCGTTTATGAGGAGCGTGCCTTCAAGCTCGACTTTGCTCAGATTCGCGGCAAGTATCCCATTCTCGGCATCTGCTATGGTGCCCAGCTGATGGCACACACCTTTGGTGGTAAAGTGGAACCAGAAGGTACCCGTGAGTATGGGCGCGCCAACCTTGAGTTCATGGAAGAAGGCAATCCGCTCTTGAACGGTTTTGCAAAGAACAGTCAGGTGTGGATGTCACATGGCGATACCATCACGAAATTGCCAGAAGGCTTCCGCTGCATCGCATCCACCGCAACAGTCAAATATGCTGCCTATGCAGCCAATGATGAGAAGATTTGGGGTGTGCAGTATCATCCAGAGGTGTTCCACTCCATTGATGGTACCCAACTGCTCAAGAACTTCGTGGTTGACATCTGTGGAGGCAAGCAGGATTGGTCACCAGCCTCATTCGTTGACCAGACAGTGGCAGAGATTCGTGAACAAGTGGGTGACGACAAGGTCATTTTAGGTCTCTCCGGTGGTGTCGATTCCTCTGTGGCTGCCGTGCTGCTCAATCGTGCCATTGGCAAGAATCTCACTTGCATCTTCGTCAACAACGGATTGCTCCGCAAGAACGAGTTCACCGATGTGCTCCGCGACTATGAATGCTTGGGACTGAACGTGCGAGGTGTGGATGCATCAGAAAAGTTCTACAAGGAATTGGCAGGAGTTGCAGAACCGGAGAAGAAACGTAAAATCATCGGTGCAGGTTTCATCGACGTGTTTGAAGTTGAGGCCAAGAAGATAGAAGGAGCCAAGTGGTTAGCACAGGGCACCATCTACCCTGACCGCATCGAGTCACTCAACATCACAGGTAAGGTGATTAAGTCCCATCACAATGTGGGTGGTCTTCCCGAGAAGATGGGCTTGAAACTCTGTGAACCACTCAAATGGCTCTTCAAGGATGAAGTGCGCCGTGTAGGTCGTCAGCTTCAGATGCCCGAGCACCTGATTACCCGTCATCCATTCCCAGGTCCTGGTTTGGCAGTACGCATTCTTGGCGACATCACTCCCGAAAAAGTGCGTGTATTGCAAGATGCCGATGACGTGTTCATTCGTGGACTCCGCAACTGGAAAGTGAAATTGTCAGGTGACGATGCCCGCAAGGTGCTTGCTGCAGGTGTGCCTGCCGATATGCAGGACGGTACGATTGAAGTCTCTCTCTACGACCAGATTTGGCAGGCAGGTGTCGTGCTTCTCTCCGACGTGAAGAGTGTGGGTGTCATGGGCGATGAGCGCACTTACGAATATCCCGTTGTTCTCCGTGCTGTCACCTCTGCAGATGCCATGACTGCCGATTGGGCAAAGCTCCCCTATGAGTTCCTTGCCGAAGTCAGCAACCAGATTATCCGTAACGTCAAGGGTGTCAATCGCGTATGCTACGACGTCTCCTCAAAACCCCCAGCAACTATTGAGTGGGAATAATATTCGCAATTGAAAATATGAAAAAAACTAAGAAAGAGCCGTAGTAATACGACTCTTTCTTATTGAACATATATGATGCTTTATCAATCAATCACGTGGTTGATGTGGATTTATTTCTTTGACTTCTTCGCTTTCTTGGCTTTTTTACCTCCAGTCAAAGCATCGCTGATTTTCTCTGCTCTGAGCATCACTTCTGCATAGCGACGTCCCAATTCGCGATAACCTTCAGCAGTAAAGTGCAAGTGGTCAAAGTTGCCTTTGCAACCTAATGAAGGAACCACGTATGCAGTTGGAATGACGAGTGGCATGGTGGCAATCACGGTGTTGTGAAGTTCACACGCACCATTTTCCTGCTGTGACATTAATTCGCCTACCAGCAATGGACATGCCTCTGCTTCCAATCCGAGGTCGTTCAGCATGCGCTCATAAATCAGTTTCACGCGCTGTGGCCAATCTTGCTGTCCATTGTCGGTGCATCCTTGATGAAGCAGGATACCCTTGATGACACCTGCCTTCTGTGCCTCTTTTGCCATAGCGATGAGTCGCTGGTAAGGATGGTTGTCATACTCTTTGCAGAAACCCTGAAGCCATCCTGCGGATTTGGCGATGTATGCTTGTGCCTTGTCCTCGTCGAAAAGGTCTATGCTGCAACCACCAATGGCTACGTTGATGACACCGATGCTGATATTTTCAGGAGTCTTCTCCACCATTGTGCGACCAAAATAATCTGCGGGGGTAAGACCATTGTTCTCACGGCAGAGTGGGGGAACGGCTACATACCATTTACCCATTTGACGACCAGTGCGCTTGAAATCGACAGCAGCCATCATCTTGAAACGGGTATTGAGGTTCTCACGGTCTTGTGGCTCGATGCGGGCATTTCCTTCCATGTTCGACTGTCCGAAGCAGAGGTAGATGTGGAAGTTGGGGTCGAACTTTGTGGGCTGCTGAATCTCGCCGGCAATGTTCGCACCGTCGTTGAAGTTTAAGACAGTGTTCTTCTCATAGAAACTGGTAAGTGCTCCTTTTTCGTCCTGTGCGTAGCCAAGACACGCCATGAGCGCAAGCGCAACTGTAAAACAGATTTTCTTCATTGTTTTGGTCTATTAGAATTTTAAATAGGAAAGTATTTTCGTGTGCAAAGATAGATAAAAGTTGGGAGTTAACTGTTGGAGTTGAGAAATTTTATTGGACAAGACTGATTATTTCCCGTTTTTTCGCCATTTTTGGGGGGTCAGGTAACGAAAACTAAAGCATAAGTAACATACAATAAAGGTTTTTAGGGAAGAATGCGATACCTTTGCACACAAAATAAAACCAAGACTAAAACACTAATCCAAAACTATCAATGAAAAAAATCTATCGTATTTTAGGTGCTGTGTGCGGAGCGTCACTCATGGCTCTGCAAGCGTCAGCACAGAATCCTTTTGTACAGACATGGTTTACCAGCGACCCTGCTCCTATGGTGCATGGTGACCGCATCTATGTCTATACAGGTCATGATGAGGACAAGGCTGATTTCTTCTGGATGCAGGAGTGGCGTGTGTACAGTTCCGCTGACATGGTGAACTGGACAGACCACGGAAGTCCTCTCGCATTGGAAAGCTTCAGTTGGGCAGATGACCGTGCTTGGGCAAGCCAAACCATTGAGCGCAATGGCAAGTTCTATTGGTACATCTGTGCCCATTCACGTCTTTCTGGCGGTATGGCAATTGGTGTGGCTGTGGCAGATTCTCCCACTGGCCCATTCCGCGATGCCATTGGCAAGCCTCTCTATGAGAATGGTAGTTGGGACCACATTGACCCGACAGTGATGATTGACGATGACGGTCAGGCTTGGCTTTATTGGGGCAATCCCCGCATCTATTACTTGAAGCTGAATGAGGACATGATCAGCATCAATGGTGAGGTGAAACAGATGGAGATGACTGAAGAGGGTTTCGGTGCTCCAGACATGTCTAAGCGTGACAAGGAGAAAAAGTATAAGGACACCTATACTGAAGGTCCTTGGATTATGAAGAAGCCACAGATGGGTGAAGCGAAGAAGGGCGTAAAGGCAACCAAGGGTTATTATCTTCTCTACGCAGCAGGTGGTGTGCCTGAGCACATCGCTTATTCTGAGGCTCCCACACCAGAAGGTCCTTGGACCTATAAGGGAACCATTATGCCGGAAGGTGGTACGGGTTCCTTCACCAACCACTGTGGTTATGAGCGTTTCAAGGGACACGATTACTTCTTCTATCACACGGGTAAACTCCCCGGTGGTGGCGGTTTCGGTCGTAGTGTAGCTGTTGAGGAGTTCAAGTTCAATCCTGATGGCACCTTCCCAACCATTCAGCCTACTGACAAGGGTGTTGAGCCTGTCGGCACTTTGAATCCATACGAACGCGTGGAAGCTGAGACCATGGCATTCTCGAAAGGTGTGAAGAGTGAATGGAACGATGAAACGGGTGTGTATGTTTCAGATATTCATAATGGTGACTACATCAAGTTGCAGGCTGTGAACTTCGGCAAGAAAGTGCCTCGCACCTTCACTGCCAGCGTGGCAAGTGCCCTCAGAGGTGGTTCTATTGAAGTACGCATTGACAGTCTTGAAGGTAAGGTCATCGCACGTCTTGATGTGCCTCACACTGGCGGTTGGGAGCAATGGAAGGAGGAAGTCTATGACATCCGTACTCCTGTGATTGGTGTTCACGACCTCTACTTTGTGTTTAAGGGCAGAAAGGGCGTGAAGATTTGCAACTTCGACTGGTGGAAGTTCCGTGGCATCGAGGAGTGCAACATGCCACTCTTCACCACGAAATATACAGCAGACCCCTCTCCATTGGTGGTGGGCGACACGCTGTTCCTTTATACTTCTCACGATGCTCATCCTGAAGATATTCCAGATGAGAACGAGAAGAATTCAGCTGGTTTCTTCATGTATGACTGGTTGCTCTGGTCAACTACCGACATGGTGAACTGGACAGATCATGGTGCTGTTGCTTCTCTCCGTGACTTCGAATGGCGCAGTCGTGAAAATGGTGGTTGGGCTATTCAGACCGTGCAGCGCAATGGCAAGTTCTACCTTTATGCTCCATTGCACGGACATGGTATCGGCGTGCTGGTGGCAGATTCTCCATACGGACCTTTCAAAGACCCACTTGGAAAGCCGCTCGTATGGCAACAGGAGCATTGGGATGACATTGACCCATCTGTCTTTATTGATGACGATGGTCAGGCATATATGTATTGGGGCAACCCTCACACTTACTATGTGAAACTGAATGAGGACATGATTTCAACGAATGGTGAAATCTATGTGCTGAATCATCAGGATGGTGTGATGCGTCCCGTCAAGGAAGAAGGTGCCAAGATTAACCTCAGAGTGCCTGCTCAGCAGAAAGCAAGCTGGGCAATTCAGCACTATCAGGAAGGTCCTTGGTCTTACAAGCGCAATGGACACTATTACATGGCATTCGCCTCCACTTGCTGCCCAGAAGCTTTGGGTTATGCCATGAGTGATGGTCCTACAGGTCCTTGGAAGGAAATGGGCTACATCATGCGTCCTACAGAACGTGACCGTGGTAACCATCCCGGCATCTGCGATTATAAAGGCAAGAGCTATGTGTTCGGTCAGAACTATGACATCATGCACATCGACACTTGGGTGCATCATGAGCGTCGTTCTGTGAGTGGTCAGGAAATCACTTACAACCCAGACGGAACCATTCAGGAGATTCCTTATTGGCTCGATCAGGAACCTATGAAGCAAATTGAATTCCTCAATCCTTACAAGCGTGTGGAAGCTGAAACCATGGCATGGGGTTATGGATTGAAGGCTTGCAAGGTGGGCATTCCTAACACGGGTGTGGTGAAGGATATGCCATATTCACCCGGACGCAAGAACCTTTATGTCACCAACATTGACGAGGGTGAATACATCCGTTTGCGTGGTGTTGATTTCGGAAGCGCAGGTGCCAAGAAGTTCTTCGCAGCTGTTGCATCAGCAAAGGGCAACGGAAACATCGTCCTGCGCATTGATGAAATTGAAGGCAAGGAAATTGGTCGTGTGGCTGTAAAGGCTACAGGTGGTGATGAGAAGTTCAGCACCGTCAACTGCAAAGTGGAGAATGTGAAGGGAGTGCATGACCTCTATCTGCACTTCGAAAACCTGAACGGCACATTCAACTTTGACTGGTGGCGTTTTGAGTGAGAATCTTCTCCATCTCATCCATCCAATCTATAGACGGCAAGGCAATGACCTTGCCGTTTTTTGTTGTTTCAACTTTAATACACTACTTAATGTGTACATCCATTTGCTGGAAAGGTATCTCGATGCCTGCCTTGCCCAGCTCTCTGTAAATCTTTTCTGTTGTGTCAAACTTCACATTCCAGAAGTCAGCAGCTTTCACCCAAATGCGCATCTGGAAGGTGAGACTGCTGCTGCCCATGCTGGTCATGGGAATGAATGGAGCAAACGTGCCACTCTGCATGATGCGTTCATCGGCATTGATGATGTCCATCAACACTGTGCGCACTGCATCAGGGTCTGTTCCGTATGCCACTTCCACATCAATGTCCACACGACGAGTGGGTGCCTTCGTGGAGTTCTTCAGGCTTCCTGTCGCCAAAGGTCCATTGGGAATGATGACTGTCTGATTGTCGGGAGTGCCCAGTACGGTGCTGAATATTTGTATCTCTCTCACCGTTCCGGCAAAGCCTTGCGCCTCAATGAAATCGCCCACCTTATAAGGCTTCAAGAGCAAGATGAGCACACCACCTGCAAAGTTCTGCAAGGTGCCGCTCAATGCCATACCGACTGCGATACCTGCCGATGCGAACACCGCCAAGAACGAGCTGGTGTCGATGCCTAAGATGCCTACAATGATGATGGCCAAGAACACATTCAGCGAGATGGACACAAGGCTGATCAAGAACGAAGTCAGCGATGCTTCCATTTTCCGTTTCTGCGTCAGTGTTCTCAAGGCTTTCATGGTGTATTTGATAAGGAGTCGTCCCACAAAATACACGATGATTGCCAGCAATACATTCTTGCCAAACTGTACGATATAACCGATTACATCGTTCAATGCAATCTTGCTGAAGTCGAGATTACTCAATTCTGATACGATGTCGTTGCCTGTTCCAATGCTATTAGTTTCTTGCATATTGTATCTTTTTTAGTGTGTTAGTTATTATTCTTGTCAATGAATGATTCTTAGAATGTCATTCTCACCTTGAAACGGATGCCCCAACGGTTGGTGTTGGGATTGTGCAGATAGGTGATGCGCCGCACGTAGTCAATCTCAATGAGTTTGAAGATGTTGTGGATACCGATGCGCCATTCAATGTATGGGGTGTTCTTGTCCATGTTGACAGTGTTCTGGTCATAGGTTCCGTCAGCTTGGAAGTGCCCAGGAAAGTAGAACAGTACGGGGTCTGAGTAGTTGAGGGTAGCAGGATTATTCTTGT
>JAEEGG010019561.1_pt1 | contig 13636 bp, 6 predicted proteins | sample 9134161 | NCBI WGS metagenome assembly JAEEGG01 (sample SAMN16246543, study PRJNA631951) | gut metagenome | biome: gut microbiome; feature: rumen; material: CR-attached | host: Bos | place: Iran: Karaj | collected 2018-10 | reverse complement strand
CCTGCCAATTTCGCTTATCATGCCGGACAGTTCCTCGGCATGGACAACACCATCGCCGTGAGCGCTCTGGGTGAGGACAAACTGGCCGACGAGACCATCGACGCCCTCAAGGAGCACGGTCTGAACGACCTGCTGCCCCGTGTACCCTATCCAACAGGTACCGTGCAGGTGCAGCTCGACGATCAGGGTATTCCCACATACGACATCAAGGAGAACGTGGCATGGGACAATATCCCCTTCGATGATGACATTGCCGCCATCGCCCGTAACTGCCGCGCCGTATGCTTCGGTTCATTGGCTCAGCGCAACGTAGTGAGCCGCGAGACCATTCAGAAGTTCCTCGATGCCACACCCGAGGACTGTCTGAAAATCTTCGACATCAACCTGCGTCAGCAGTTCTACACCCAGGAGGTGATCCGCGAGTCGCTGCAGCGTTGCAACATCCTCAAGATCAACGACGAGGAGCTGGTATTGATTGGCAGAATGTTCGGCTATCCCGGTCTCGACATCGAGAACAAGTGCTGGCTCATCCTCGGTAAGTACAACCTCGACATGCTTGTGCTGACCTGCGGTATCAACGGAAGCTATGTATTCACACCAGGCAACGTATCGTTCCAGGATACTCCAAAGGTGAAGGTGGCCGACACAGTGGGTGCAGGCGACTCGTTCACAGGCTCGTTCGTAGGCTCTATCCTCAACGGAAAGTCGGTTCCCGAGGCTCATCGTACAGCTGTTCAGGTGTCTGCCTATGTGTGCACACAGAATGGCGCTATGCCTACTTATCCTGATGAACTGCTCAGATAAAAGAGAAAGCAACATATATGAAAAACGCCGGAACACCGATTGTGTGTTCTGGCGTTTTTTTTCAGTTAACAGTTATGAGTGAATAGTGAAGGGAGAAATGCTGCGGGGCAGCAGGTGATGAAGTTCATTCCCCTGCGACTCCTTGTACTTCCCTGACGTTAACGGATTGTTTGCGTCTTTTACAGATTGCTTGCGTCATCCCCGAAGGCTGCTCTGGCGCCGCAGAGGGCCTTCCGGCCGGGCTGGAGAGTATCGTGGAAAACTGTTTCTGCAAGATAAGCCAATTGGCCCTTGTCATCCCCACTTTCTGCAACAAGAATGGCCATTTTCCGCAAAATTCCTTCCAGTTTTCGTCAAATTACTGTTTTTTTGTGTGGCACAAATGTGCGCCAAGTAGAGAGGGAAAATATCGGAAAAAGAGGGTTTTGCACTTTTTTGAGGCCTAAAAGAGCAGTTTTTGATGAATCTTTGCCCTTCAAGGTTAGGCATTTTAGGCGAAATGAACATGGTAAAAATATGTTATGTTCTGATAATCAGCCAGTTGCGTTAAACATCTGCAGATTAGCGTTTCAGCGTTTCAGCGTTTCAGTAGGGGGTATTTGGGGGTTCATATTCACCTCCTTATAATATTATATATATAATTAATTGATTATTAATTAGTTATATATTATATAAAAGATGAAACAATACCTTTTTTACCATTGAAACGCCTGAAACGCTGAAACGCTGAAACAACCCGGCCAGCGAAAGAACCTTACTCTTCTACAAGGCCCTCGGGCGCCCGGATGATTTCGTTGCACACGGTGATGGCATATCCTTCCACGTTAAGGCCGGCATCCATCTGCAAATTCTTGAAAAGGAGCCTGATATTGCCGTCGTTTCTACGTGTGAGCGAGGTGTGCTCGCCATGTAGAAGAAGGAAGTCGAATGATATAAAAATAAGGGAAAAAGACGACAAAGGAACGATAGAGGTAGGCGGATTGGTATGAGTATCTTATCAAATAAAAGCAAAATAGTATAAATAATAAACAAAATAATATCATCTTTTATAATTTTTTTTACTTATCTTTGCGGCGGATATTTTGCGATATTCCACACTATATAGCCTAAAATTGACGACAAAAAACCAAATATACTAACATAAAACGACAACAAAATGAGCAAAAACAATCCGCCTTAAGTTGCCGATCTAGAGAGAGTTCCGACCTTCTTGGAAGGAGAGCAACAGATTATTAGAAAAAGCAAACAAAACTAAGCGCTGGGTCACCAGTGCCATTAACCTAAACAAAAAATGTATGAATTCTAAATGCTGTAAACTAACATTGCTTGCAGGTATATGCTCGCTCGCCATGCTGAGTTATTCGCCTGACACTTACGCTGCCAGAGGCAACAACATGCCCATGGCTGTGCAACAAGCTAAGAAGATCACGGGTACCGTATCGGACCCCATGGGGCCGATTATTGGTGCCACAGTAAAAGTGAAGGGCACTCAGAATGCCACCGTTACCGATATGAACGGAAACTTCACGCTGGACGCTCCGCAGGGAGCAACGCTCCAGATCTCTTATATCGGTTTTGTGACCCGTGAAATCAAAGTGGGCGCACAGTCGAATTATGATATCACATTACAAGAAGATAACAACAGTCTGGATGAGGTTGTTGTGGTGGGTTACGGTACGATGAAGAAGAGCGACCTCTCGGGTGCTTCTACGTCTATCGGCGAACAAGCGCTGAAAGGTTCGGTCATCACCTCACTCGACCAGTCGCTTCAAGGTCGCGCCACGGGTGTGACAGCTGTCACCACATCTGGTGCTCCTGGCTCGTCATCATCTATTCGTGTGCGTGGTATCGGTTCTATCAATGCCAATCAGGAACCTCTCTACGTCATCGACGGTGTGATTGTTCAGTCGGGCGGTCAGTCGGGTGCCGACTATGGTCTTGGCGACCGTCTGGGTAACGGTAAGGTTTCGACCATCTCGCCACTGTCAACCCTCAACCCCAGCGATATCGTGTCGATGGAGATTCTGAAGGATGCCTCGGCAACCGCCATTTATGGTGCCCAGGGCGCCAACGGTGTGGTGCTCATCACCACCAAGCGCGGTAAGGCTGGCGAAGCTAAGTTCAGCTACGATGGCACGCTTTCGGTAAACCGCCAGATGAAGCGCCTCGACATGATGAACCTGCGCGAGTATGCCGAATATTATAAAGACTTTGTAGACAACGGATGGATTGTTGCCAGTCAGGCCAACGCCAACTACTCCGACCCCTCTATCCTCGGTAAGGGTACAAACTGGCAGGACGCTGTGTTCCAGACCGCACTCCAGCACTCGCATCAGGTGAGCGCCCAGGGCGGTAACGACAAGGTTCTGTACTTCGTGTCGGGCAACTACATGAACCAAGAGGGAACCATCATCGGTTCTGAGTTTACCCGCTACTCGGTACGTGCCAACTTGGACGCCCAGCTGAAGTCATGGCTGAAGCTCGGTATGTCGACCACCTTCTCTACCACTAACGATGACCTGAAGAAGGCCGACGGTACTGAGGGTATCATCACCTATTCTTTGACTACACTTCCCGACATCCCCATCTACGACGTCTTCGGCAACTACTACGCCGAGGCTCGTCAGGGCTACACCAACCCCAACCCCGTGGCATTGGCCAACATGAACCAGTACACGCTGGAGCGCCGCAAGCTGACGGGTAACATCTTCGCCGAGGTGACACCCATCAAGAACCTCGTATGGCATGCTGAGCTGGGCTACGACATCAGCGACAGCAACGCCGAGACATGGGAGCCTTCTGTCGACCTGGGTGGCTGGCAGAAGCCCGGTAACCAAGACCACTGGCAGAGCAACAACAACAAGTTCTGGCAGTTGAAGAACTACCTGACCTACACTGGTAACATCGGTAAGCACAACTTCACCGCCATGCTCGGTCAGGAGTGCTGGGAGTCGACATGGAAATACCAAGGCATCACAGGTCAGAACCTGCCTCGCAACGACGTGCAGAACCCGAACCTCGTGGAGAAGGCCGACAAGGACTACAGCTCTGGTTTCGGCAGCGCCTCGATGGCTTCGTTCTTCACGCGCGAAACCTATAATTATGACAACCGCTACTATGCCACATACACCTACCGTTACGACGGCTCATCCAACTTCGGCCCGAAGAACCGCTGGGCAGGCTTCCACTCGCTGGCCGCCAGCTGGCGCTTCTCGAACGAGGAGTTCATCAAGAAGTTCACCGAGGGATGGCTCAGCAACGGTAAGATTCGCGTGGGCTGGGGCCAGACGGGTAATGCCAACATCGGTGGCTACAAGTGGGGCGTGGCCCTGAGCGTGATGCCATCGGCACTCGGACAGTCATACCGTCCCACAGGCCTGCCCAACGAGGCCATCCAGTGGGAGACACAGGAGCAGGTTGACTTAGGTCTTGACCTCGGTTTCCTCAACAACCGTGTGAACCTGACCATCGACTGGTATAAGAAGGAGTCGAAGGACATGTTGATGCTGATGCAGCTGCCTTCATACCTGGGTACGCAGGGTAATGGCTCGTCAGCCCTCTCTGCTCCTTCTGGCAACTACGGTACCATGCGTAACACCGGTTTGGAGATTGAGTTGAAGGCAACGCCTGTCCTGACCAATAATTTCTCATGGGATACTGACCTTCAGTTCTCGTTCAACAAGAACAAGCTGGTGGCTCTGCAGGGGACCACATCGGCCGCCATCATCGGCTACGGACAATGGAGCGACGTGGTGGCTGTCTCGTCAGTAGGCCGCCCGATGTACGACTTCTACGGATATGAGGTGGAAGGCGTCTACACCAGCTTCGACGATATTCTGAGTTCACCCGTGAACACCCTCTATGCACAGTCGGCCGTACAGGCAGAAGACGGCACATGGCAACATGTGACCGACCCCACGAAGTACAGCAAAAACAACACCATATGGCCTGGTGACCTGAAATTCAAGGATGTGAACAAGGACGGCATCATCGACGAGAGCGATAAGACCACCATCGGCTCGCCGCTGCCCAAATTCACCTTTGGTTTCACCAACACATTCACCTTCAAGGGCTTCGACCTGAGCATCTTCATCAACGGTTCGTATGGTAACAAGGTGATGAACTACACCTCTATCCCCCTGACCTCGATGACGAGCACTTGGAACAACCAGATACAGGAGAAGATTGCCGACCGCGCACAGTTGGCTCCTATCGACGCCAACAAGGTATATGACGACGGAAGCGCATGGTACAACGACATCACCAACGTACGTGTCACCAACCCCGGCACAAAGACCCCGCGCGTGGCTCTGGGCAACGGCTATAACCAGAACATCTCGAGCCGCTATATCGAGGACGGAAGCTATATCCGTCTGAAGAACATCTCTCTGGGCTACACCTTCCCAAAGAGCATCACAAGCAAGCTTTACTTGGAGAACCTGCGCGTCTATTGCAACCTGCAGAACGTGCTGACCATCACTGGATATGATGGATACGATCCTGAGATTGGTGCCTCCACCACAGATGCCAATGGCTATGTGTTCGGTTTGGATAACGGCCGTTATCCCTCGCCCTTTACTTGCACCTTTGGCCTAAACATTTCATTCTAACATAAAGGAGACAATTATTATGAAAACAAATAAGATAAAAGTATTCCTGACTGCCGCTCTTGTGGGTTTGAGCCTGACGTCATGTGAGGACTTCCTCGACCGCCCCACGGAAGACGGATACGTCGCAGGCGGCTACTATAAGACCGACGCAGAATGTATAGCAGCGGTCGACTACCTATATAATTCGCCTTGGTACGACTTCCAGCGCGGTTTCTTTGCCTTCGATGTCATGGCCGGCAACATCTACATGTCGGATGGTGGCGACTACACCGCCTTCCTGCGCTTCGGACTGACATCCAACAACCAGCACATCCGCAACATGTCCTACTCGTTGTGGGCTGTCAACGGCCACTCCAACGTGGTGCGCCATTATATTGAGGAAGGTGGTGCCTCTGAGGCTGTGAAGAACCAGACCATGGGCGAATGCCTGTTGTGGAAGGCTATGGCCTACTTCTACTTGGTACGCACGTTTGGCGATGTACCCATCGTACACGACAACGCCAGCATGATTACAGCCGGCACCTATAACGACCAACCAAAAGTGCAGAAGGCCGATGTCTACGAATATATCATCATGACTTTGGAGAAGGCCATCGAACTGCTGCCCGAGCAATGCGCCAAAGGACGTCTCGACAAATACTGCGCCAAGGGCCTGCTGGCCAAAGTTTATCTGACAAAGGCCGGTGTGAGCGGACAACTCAACCAGGCTGATTTGCAGAAGGCCGCCGAGCTGGCAAAGGACGTGATGGACAACAGCGGGCGCTCGTTGGAGAAAAACTATGCTGACTGCTTCACTCTCGAAGGCAACAACTCGCCTGAGAACATGATTGCATGGCGCTGGGTGGTCAGCTCGCAATGGACCTCGCAGAACTCCTTCCAGTCTGACCTCGGCATGACGGGTATGGATGAGTATGGCGACTGCTGGGGCGAATGGAGTGGTCCGTCGGTTGACCTTCAGGATGCCTTTGGCTTCAATATCCTCGATGCTCCCGACACACGCCCCGACGTAGACACACGCCGCAAGGCTACGATGATGACTGTCGGCGATGTCATTCCTTATCTCTGGCGCGACCATGGCGGCTTCGACTACATGCGTTTCGAGTTCGACAAGACATACAACTCCGCAGCTTGGGGAGAGCATCGTTCACCCACAGGTTGCAACATGGTGAAGTACATGTATGGTAATAATGCCGACCACGTGACTGCCCTCGGTACATCCGCAGCACGTATGGCCAGCTCGCTCTGCACCCCGATTCTCCGCCTGGCTGATGTATATCTGGTACTTGCCGAGGCTAAGGTGCTGCTCGGACAGGGTAGCGACGCAGACGCTCTGAAGGCTTACAACGCCGTTCGCCAGCGTGCTATTCCCAATGCTGCCGCCGAAACCTCACTCACCTTTGATAAAGTCTGGAAAGAGCGCCGTTTGGAGTTGGCTTGCGAGGGCGACCGTTGGTACGACTTCGTTCGCTTGTCATATTACAATTCCGACCGCGCCATCAACGAGCTGAAGAACCAGCGCCGCAACCAGTACTGGAACCTTGGCCCGATGTTCAAGAACTACTATGAGACCGGCCAGTGGCAACTGGTGAACAAGGACGAAGACGGCAACGACCAGACGGCCATGTACGACGACCAGACGGCTGCCCCCAACGTGACCATCAACAGCTTTACAGTTCCCTTCCCCATGGAAGACCTCACCTTCAACCCGCATCTGAAGGAAGACGCCGTCCACGTGGATGTACGTGCTACCTACCAGTATTAATAAACATATACATTATATATTATGAAAAGAATATTCAACAGTCTGCTCTTGCTCTCGGCCATAGCCGCATCCGTGGCTTTTACAGCCTGCGAGGACGAGCCTGACAAATATGAGATCAGCGAGGGAACGCCAACCATCCGCTACATACGTCCCGTGAATATTGAGAGTGCCGACTCCATCTTGACCGGCGCTTACATGGACAACAGCATCTGCATCGTGGGAGAGAACCTGCGCAGTATCACAAAGATGTTCTTCAACGACCAAGAAGCCAAGCTCATTCCGAGCCTGATGACTGACCACACCATGATTGTAACCGTTCCCGGACAAATCCCCGACGTGGTGTACAACAAAATCTTCATGGTCAACAACTCTAACGACACGACCACTTACGATTTCAAGGTGCTCGTTCCCGGTCCCAACATCAACAACATGAGCAACGAGTGGGCAAAAGCCGGAGAGAAGGCCACCATCTATGGAAACTACTTCGTAGACGACCCCAACACTCCGCTTACGCTGACCATCAACGGCAGGAAGATCAATATTGACGACTTCACAATTAGCACCATCACATTCACCGTGCCCGAGGGACTAAGCGAAGGTCCGATTGAGATCACTTCTGTCTATGGCAAGAAGAAAGCCCGCTTCAACTACCACGACACGCGCGGCATGTTGTTCGATGACTGGGATAACGGCTGGCCCGACGACTATGCCAACGGTCAGTTCAAGCACGGATGGCACGGCGCAAGAATCTCCAACGACGAATACTCCCTCGACGGCTACTACCTGCTGCTGGGTGACGTTGACTTCACCGACGGTGCTTGGGATGATTCAAACCTCTGCTTTGAATACTGGCCGGAAGCCACCGACCGTCTGTCAGACCGCGTCAGCTTTGCAAACTTCGCCAATATGGCCTTGAAGTTCGAGGTGAACATCCCGTCAAGCAATCCCTGGACCAACCTCTCCATGCAGTGTATCTTCACTGGCGACGCACAGGTGACAAATGCTACAGCCAACAACACTTTCTTCCACGATGTGGACTATCCTCGTGGACTGTGGACTCCTTGGTACCAGACCGGTTCCTACGACACCGGCGGCAAATGGGTGACCGTCACCCTGCCTCTCTCCACCTTCAAGTATCTGGAGGACGGAACGCCGGCAGGCACCCCGCTTACTGCTGAGAACTTCACCGGTTTGACGCTCTTCATCTGGAATGGTGTGCAGAACGGCACCACATGCCATCCAATCATCCGCATCGACAACATCCGTGCGGTAGAGTTATAAAACATCTAAACACTTAAGACAATGAAACTATATCATAAAATATCAGCATTGGCCATGGCTGCGCTGGTAGTCACGACTGGATTCACCAGTTGTAGCGAGGATGACCTCGACACCAACCAGTACAACAAGAGTGGTGTGAACATCCTTGGTTTCGGTCCCATGCCCATCACCCGTGGCGAAACCATGCGCTTGACAGGTACGAAATTGGACAAAGTGAGAGAGGTGCTCTTCCCTGAAGGCAATCAGAAACTCACCCCGGCCACCACATTCATTAAGGGTGATTTCACGGTTCAGAACTCCGAGGAGATGACAGTGACGATTCCCGACCTGTGTGTGCCAGGCAAGCTTCGTGTGGTAACCGAAAGTGGCGACACCATCAAATCTGCTTCCAGCATCACCTTTGCCGAGGAAGTTAAAGTGGCTTCCTTCTCGCCCACATCCATCCATCCGGGAGACATTCTGACCATCAAAGGAGAATATGTGTGGAACATCGGTCAGGTCGTCTTCTTCGACCATGTGACCGTTGATGCCGAAGACTTCGTCCGCAACACGCGCAACGAGATTCAGGTGCGTGTGCCGATGGAGGCCAAGAGTGGAGAGGTGGCTTATAACGACGGTTCCGACGGAGCCGAGAACTTTGTGATTGGCAACCTCAATGTAGATGCAGCCAAGGCAACGGGTGTATCGAATGCTAATCCCGAGTTCAATGAGACCATCACCATCACAGGTGAGAACCTCGACCTCGTCACCAGCATCGACTTCCCAGCCGTGGAAGATGTTTCCTTCACTATCGTCAACGGAAATTCTATCAAGGTGGCAGTTCCAGCCAATTCCGTTTCCGGTACCGTAACCTTGCACGCGGCTTCCGGACTGACCACATCGGTTGACATCACCGTGCCTCTGGCATCCGTTAGCAGCACCGATCCTGTGGACGATGTGAAAGAAGGACAGACCATCACCATCACGGGTGACAAGCTCGACCGCATTACCAAGCTCTTGCTTCCCGGCATCAGCGAGCCGCTTGAGAAGGGACAGTTCACCCAGACTGCCACACAGATTACCTTCGTCGTTCCCAAGGATATGGGCGATGGTAAGGTGACGCTCGTCCAGCATGAGAACTGGAGCGTTGAGTCTGGCAAGATCACCATGCATAGCGACCTGCCTGAACAGGCCATCTGGAGCGGCCAGTTTGTATGCTCAGGATGGAATGGCAACCAGGATCTGGCATATGGCGGCTTCGACTGGACAACTATCGAGGCTGGCACGAAGGTGATGTTCTACTACAAGAAGAACAATCCCGGACAATGGGGTTGCATCAGCTTGCGCCACGGTACTGGTTGGGGCGGTCTGCCCGCTCCGATTCCCGGACAATACGACCTCGACGAGGATGAAGGCGTGCTGAGCGTCACATTCCCGCAGAACGTGCTCGAAGACATCATCGCCAACAACGGTCTGGTCATCACGGGCGACAACTACACCCTGACTAAGGTGGCTGTGCCGATTCCTGAAGAGGTGATTTGGAAAGGCAGCTTAGATATTGATTGGAACGTTGGTGGAGCCCTTAGTGATCTTAGCTGGGGCGGTTACGATTGGAGTTCTGTAAAGGCTGGTACAAAGATTGTCATCAGTTACGAGAAGAAAACGCCAGGCGACTGGGGTTGTCTGTCGCTTCGTCATGGTGACGGTTGGGGCAACCTGCCAAACAACTTTGGCTCGCAATACGACTTCCCAGACGATAGCGGTGTCTATGAAGCACAGCTGCCGCAAGACGTCATCGACGATCTTAGTGCCAATAACCAAGGTCTGATTATTACCGGCACCAACTTCATTCTTAAAAGAGTTGCGCTGAAATAGGTCTTCAAAAAGCATATGACAAAAGAGGCACTGCTCCGTAAGGGGTAGTGCCTCTTGGAAACTAAAACTAAAATCATAACAACGACAATGAAACAAAAGCTTTTATTGGTCTTTGCTGCCATCACATTGCCGCTGCTGTGGGCTTGCAGCGGCGGTGGCGATGATGATGATGGACCTGCTACTCCCAAAGTCAGCATCAACGTGCGTTCGTGCACCATCTCGTCAGGAACCGAATATGTTGCCTCCGAACTGAAAGAAGTGACCGTCTCCTACAACAACGTGGTTGCTGTCAGCCCGTCGGCCAACATCACGCTCAACGACGTGAAATGCTCGGCCAAGTCGAGTTCCAAGACAGCCATGGACGTCGTCATCACGCTCCCCGCTCTCGAGGAAGGCAAAACCTACACGCTGACCATCCCCGAGGGAGCCATCGTCAGCAAGGACGACAACTCCGTCCATGCGCCAGCCTATTCTGTCACCTTCACCACCAAGGAAGGCGTCAAGCCTATCAGCAACGAAGCCACCGAGTTGGCCAAACGGCTTGGATGGGGATGGAACCTGGGCAACCACTTCGACACCAGTTCCGAGGAAGACGGCAAGCATCCGCAATGGGGCTACTGGGACAAGGCTACCCCGACTCAGGCACTATACACCAACCTGAAGAAGGCTGGTGCAAGCACAGTCCGCATCTGTGTCACCTGGGGCAACTATCAGAACACGGAGACATGGGCGATAGAGGCCGACTACATGGCCGAGGTCAAGCAAAACGTGGAATGGGCCGAGGCTGCAGGGCTCAATGTCATCCTCAACTCGCACCACGACGAATACTGGCTTAAGATCAAGGAGGCTGCCAACAACAACATTATCAATGACGCCATCAAGGACCGCATCGAAAAGACATGGAAACAGATTGCCGAGACATTCAAAGACAAGGGCGACTTCCTCTTCTTCGAGACGTTCAACGAGTTGCAAGACGGACAATGGGGATGGGGAGACAACCGCACCGACGGCGGTAAGCAGTATCGCACGCTGAACGAATGGAACCAGTTGGTGGTCAATACCATACGTGCCACGGGCGGAAAGAACGCCACCCGATGGATTGGCGTACCGGGTTATGCTTCAAGTCCTGTGTTCGTGTTGGATGACAGCTTCGTGCTGCCCACCGACCCTGCTAACCACATCATGGTCAGCGTACACTTCTACGATCCCAACACCTTCACGCTCACGCCCGAGAATGGCGACGGCAAGTCGGAGTGGGGCCACACCGCTGCAGCAGGCAAGTTCCAGGATGGCAGCAATGAAGAGCACGTTGTGGAGACCTTCCAGAAACTGCAGGAGAAGTTCATCGCCAAAAACATCCCCGTCTACATTGGCGAATATGGTTGCGTGATGCACAAGAGCGACCGCTCCAACCTCTTCCGCAACTACTATCTGGAGTACGTCTGCCGGGCCGCCCACACTTACAACATGCCTCTCTGCATCTGGGACAACAACTCTGTAGGAGGCGGCAACGAGCACCACGGCTACTTTGATCATTCCAATGGTGCTTACTTGAACAGCCTTGAGCAGCTTGTACAGACCATGATAAAGGCTGCCACCAGCAATGATGCCAGCTATACGCTCGAGTCAGTCTACAATAAGGCACCAAAATAAAGAACCTTACCCTCCCCAATCCTAATGATTGATTGGAGTTAAACAAAAAACTGATTTGTCAGAAGAAATGAAATTTCATCAACTTAGTTTGTGGCTCATGGCCGTTGCCTCGCTGTCGCTCTTCAGTTGCGGCGGCGATGGCGATGGCGACAACGAGTCGCCTGCATCTCCCTCTTTGATCCTTCGGCAACAAAGCATTGCCGATGGGGCAGAGGTGGATGCCCGGACGACTACCGCCCTGACACTTACCTACAACAACACCGTCAGTATCAGTCCTACGGCTGACATCAAACTCAATGGGGCACAACTCAAAGCCACCAGCAATGCCAAAACCACGATGGCCGTGGACATTGCCCTCGCGCTCGACGAGGACACCGAATACACGCTTACCGTGGCTCAGGGGGCCTTTGTGTCCACCACCGATGCCAAGGCCGTCAACCCGGCGTTCACACTGAGATTCAAGACCCTGGCGAAAACCGTCCCCATCAATCCAGACATCTCCGCCACGCCCGTTTTCGCCACCACCGAGGCTGCCAAGAAACTCTATAGCTACCTCGTGGAGCAGTATGGCAGGAAGACTATCTCCAGCGTCATGGCCAACGTGAACTGGAACAACGAAGAGGCCGATCGCATTGGCAAGGCTGTGGGCAAATATCCTGCCATGAATTGCTACGATTTCATCCACATTTGCTTCTCGCCTGCCAACTGGATTGACTACACCAAGATTACACCCGTCGAAAACTGGGTCAACGCCGGTGGTATCGTTTCGCTCATGTGGCACTTCAACGTTCCCAAGGCCGAAGGCTCCAACGACGTCACCTGCACCCCGTCGGAAACTACTTTCAAGACTGCCAACGTCTTCGCCGACGGCACCTGGGAAAACAAGTGGTTCTACGAGCAGATGGATAAGGTGGTGGCCACAATGCTGAAATTGCAGGACGCAGGCATCGCCGCCACGTGGCGGCCTTTCCACGAGGCTGCCGGCAACGCCACCTACAAGCAACAAGCCTCATGGACTAAGTCATGGTTCTGGTGGGGCTACAACGGTGCCGACACTTACAAGCGGCTATGGACCACCATGTTTGACTATTTCAAGCAGAAAGGCGTTAAAAACCTCATCTGGGTGTGGACGACGCAAAACTACAACGGCGACAGCTCAAAGTACAACCAGGACACCGACTGGTATCCTGGCGACGCCTATGTCGACATTGTGGCGCGCGACCTTTATGGCTACACCGCCGCCCAGAACAAGCAGGAGTTCACCGAGATTCAGGCCACTTACCCAACAAAGATGGTCATCCTTGGTGAATGTGGTAAGGACGTCGACTCCAACAGGTCGTCGGCTACGCCAGCCGACTTCTGGAGCGCAGGCGCCAAATGGGGCCAGTTCATGGTGTGGTATGGAGCCAACATGGAAGACAACTCATGGTGGAAGAAGGCTCTCGAAGACGCCAACGTCATCACGCGCGACCAAGTGCCCAGCCTGAAGTGACACATATCAGGCAACTTACATAATCCCGTTTTTATAGGGCTATTTCGGGATTCTCACAAAAAACTCCAGTTCTTTCGGGCTGGAGTTTGTTTTTTCCTCCTCATTTGCAGGGGATTTCTTTCCGACGACCGTACGTTTTATACGGTCATCCTTATCAGCATGCCTCGGAATGGCTTTCGG
>JAEEGG010019560.1_pt1 | contig 13637 bp, 10 predicted proteins | sample 9134161 | NCBI WGS metagenome assembly JAEEGG01 (sample SAMN16246543, study PRJNA631951) | gut metagenome | biome: gut microbiome; feature: rumen; material: CR-attached | host: Bos | place: Iran: Karaj | collected 2018-10 | reverse complement strand
TGGTGTGAGAGAATAATCCATAAAGTCCGGACGGTTCTTCAAACCTACGGCTTCCATCATACTCTTCACACCCATTTCTTCTTTACCGATTGCCAATACCAAACGTGTAACATTCTCAGAAGATGGTTGTATGTCGATTGAACTTGTATGGGTACTTGTATGGGTGTCGTTCTCTTTATCTTTATAGCCAATTAGCATATATCGATTCTTACTGTAACAATCAGCTTCTCTATATCATATTGACTGAGAGAGGTCTCTTGGGGGGTCTCGCAATTTGCGATAGCCTCGTCAGGGTTGTCGCATTTTGCGACTACCTTTTTTAGTTTCGTCCTCTTTCTTCTTGCTTTTCTTTACCATATAATCTTATAACGTTTTCGATTTCTGTTCTATTGCTCCATATCTCAACTCACACCGCTTTCGCTGACTCCAACAAGAATCCGGGAATAGGCTTTCGCATATCCCAAATCACATTCATCGGCATCAACCTCTCTCATTTGCTCAAATGGAGATTAAAGTTTTGGGGTGCTGTTTGTATCTTGAGTCATATATTCTTATAACGTTTTCGTTGCTGTTGCAATTATTCTGTATCCTGTTGTTTTCTTTTTAGGTCGGCCATCACCATTCGGATGGTGTTTCGTTTAATCCCTTCAGGGCACCTACTCTTTACTTTTTTCGACGTTGCGCCCTTGGGCAAATCTTGAATAACGCTAGAAATCTGCGTGTATGTATAGCGGTCTACGAAATCGAACACATCTACTAATCCGCGCATAATAAGAATCGAAAGATGTTCTGAGATAGTATAAGCTGACAACTCGCGCTTCCGTGCAATTGTCTCAAGAGTATATCCTTGTTTGGCAAGCTCAAGAGTGTCTTGTACGGTTTGCGGGAGAGCCTTTTTACTCTTTGAGTTGGAACGGTCATCTAAATCTTTATCTATCTCTGCTTCTTCGACTTCTTCCTCTTGGTCAACAGACACTTCATCCGTTAGGATAGCAGAGTCTTTTTCTTCAAACTTTTCTAATTGACCTCTATTCCTAGGAATGTCGGCAAACTCCGTACTCAGATTATCGAATAGAATCTTTTCTTCATCTGTAATCGCCATCAGTCCATGTCCAATTTCCCTATGCCACTTCCTTAGTGCAATCTCATCATGGTCACCATCCATGAAGGGGAAGCGTTTGTTTTGAATCACAAACAAGCGGAAACGAGAAAGAATCTCAAAGAAGGAACCTGATGGGAACTCAACTATTTGCCCATCTCTATCGTAATCATATTTCTGAGCAATCCTCACAACACAAGCCTGCTCATCAACATTCATACCATATCCTTCTTTCAAAAGATGGCCGAGCGTAGCGATAATCCGCTCACGTTGCATCGCCTCTGGAGCCACATAATCACTCAGACGGATGACAATGTTCCCCTTATAATTCCAATAAGCCTTCTCCGTTATCTCCTTCAAAACCTTACGCCATTCTATCGAATCCCAAATTTCCAAGTCAACATCAAACGTTTTCCCCTGTATCGTTATCCGATTCTTTGGCTTTTTCTTGGTGCCCACCACGGAACACTCGGTAGTATCGCGTACTCCTCCTTTATCTTCTTTGGGATCTTCTGTCAAAACAGTCGTAATAGTTTCATCCTTGGCAGAAAATTCTTCCTTTGCTGGCGCAAATTGCTTAATAACTGCAATAAATCGCTCACCGTAGGTGTCTCGCTTGTGTTCACCTATACCAAAGGTGTTGCCGAAGGAGGGAAGTGTTGTGGGCATATCGGTAGCCAGCGCATGGAGCGTCTTGTCAGACATCACAACAAATGCAGGACAATTAATATCATCGGCTATTTCTTTTCTCAGCACCTTCAATCGCTCAAATAACTCCATGTTCTCACTTTGACCACTATTGGTAACTGTCGAGACTTGTTCTTCCATCATCCGACTACGGCGGGCTTTTACGCTATAGTCTTCACGGCTGATAACCACTAGCTGTACTTTAGCTTTCCCATGAACTACATCTTGGCCAAGTTGAGTAACATGCAGATGGTTGTCTTCATTGTAGACAATTTCGATGAATCCCATCTGCAACATTTGAAGCAGATAGTCGTGCCAGTCTCTCAACGGCACATCCCTTCCAGCTGCAAATGTTTTGATTTGTGCATAGCCACGTGATACGACTTCTGGTGAGAAGTTTCCATGCAGTATGTCGATAGTCAACGTGAATCCTACTTGCTCACCCGTCCTGAGTATGGCCGAAAGAGCCTTTTGAACAAGTTCTGTTCCATCGAATGTAGATGGCGGAGTATGGCAGACATCACAGTTTCCGCAGCCCTTGTCGCTTATCTCTCCAAAATAGTTCAGCAGAATACGTCGACGACAGACCTGAGCTTCAGCATATTCCTGCATACGCTGCAGTTTTTCCATGTTGATTTCCCGCTGACCACTTTCCTCTGCGAAACGGCGTAGAGTGATAATATCCTGTAAGTTATAAAACAAGATTGTTTCACAAGGCAGTCCATCGCGACCACCACGTCCTATCTCCTGATAGTAGTTCTCAATGCTCTTGGGAAGGTTATAGTGAACAACGAAGCGCACATTGCTCTTGTCAATTCCCATTCCAAAAGCAATTGTTGCACAGACCACCTGGATGCGGTCATTGATAAAATCCTCTTGTACACGATTTCGTTCATTTGTCGGCAGTCCCGCATGATAAATGCCCACCGATACTCCTTCTTTCTTAAGCTTTTCAGCAACCTTCTCCGTGGTTTTCTTTGCCAGACAATAGATGATACCACTCTCTCCTCGATGACGATAAATTAAACTCAGTATCGTGCGAAATTTCTCTTTGGCTGCATATCCTCTTCTAACATCTAAACTCAGATTCGGGCGGTCAAACGAGCTGATAAAGATTTCCGGTTCCTTGAGGTGTAGCTGTGTAATAATGTCGGCTTTGGTTATCTTGTCAGCAGTTGCTGTAAGAGCCATAATAGGCACATTGGGGAAAAGTTCATGCAAATTACCTAACTGCATGTATTCGGGTCTAAAGTCGTGTCCCCATTGAGAAATGCAATGTGCTTCGTCAATGGCAAAGAGCGATACTTTCAGCATGGTTTGCATCCACCTCAATTCCGTCATCAGCCGTTCTGGTGAGATATACAGCAACTTAATGTCACCCCGTAGGCATCGTTCTGCAATTTGCCGATTGGCTATCTCATCGTTGGCGCTGTTCAGTGCCTCCGCAGCAATACCATTGGTACGTAATGCTTCCACCTGATCCTTCATCAGCGAGATAAGCGGCGAAATCACGATGGCCGTACCTTCCATCATCAAAGCAGGTAACTGAAAGCATATCGATTTACCGCCACCTGTAGGCATCAGCACTAGCGAATCCTTTCGCAGGAGCACATTATTAATAATCTCTTCCTGCAAGGGGCGGAAGGAGTCGTAACCGAAATAGGTTTTTAATACTTGCTTTATATTATGCATATCCATCTCGCTCTTTTATTGAATTCTTGATTTAAGCAATTCCACCACTTTCACATCCGCTGGTAGCCACTTGACGCTATCCAACTCGTCTTTCGACAACCACCTAGCTGCCTCATGCTCATTCAGATGCAGAGAATCTGTCATCAGTGAACAAAGATAGCAATGCATGGTAAGATGAAACTGCGGATAGTCATACTCTACAGTACAAAGGAACTCATCCACGCTGATCTCTGCAGATAGTTCCTCGTGAATCTCCCTCACGAGCGCTTCTTCTGGTGTCTCCCCTACTTCCATCTTTCCGCCAGGAAACTCCCACCAGTCCTTCCATTCGCCATATCCTCGCTGAGTAGCGAATATCTTATCTCCTTTGCGAATAATCGCTGCTACGACTTCTATTTGTTTCATATTTCCTTAATTCCGATTGACTTAAGGTAATTGTATATTCCATCATACCATTCTGGCTTTCGTGTTTCGTCTGGCGGAATACTGTCATCGCCATTTGGCACAACGATTACCATTCCCTGACGGGCTCTAGTAAGTAGAACTCGATAGGCATTAATTTGGTATAATTGAATTTCGCTCTTATTTATTTTATTCCATCTACACTTGTTTACCTTTATTCCATTTTCTTCTATAGACTTTGACCCAAGTTTAAAGTGTTTCCACGATTTTCCGTCTTCTCCTAGACGTAGGTCTGCATCCCAGACAATACAAGCCCAGTCAATCTCAAGGCCTTGTACTTTAAACTCGGTAAGTACATCTTCAAGGCTGTTTGATGATCGGATATCAGTATCATCATCGAGAAACCAATGGACAAAATCTGGCTGATAGCGTACATTGATATTTATTGCCTTCAGTCGTTCAGCCCTGCTACTAGCCATTATACCGAATCGTTCTGAACCTCTTGCATGATCTTTTAGCCACGTTTTAGCTTTATCAACAGAACGAGTCAAAACGATAGGATATTTACCAAGTTCAGAAAGAGTTTGCTTGGCCAATTTGGATTTAAGGTCAAGCAAGTATTGGACGAATAGGCTTACTTTCTCCCCACGGAAAGATCGCATGCTTGATGTCAAGTGCAAAGCAGATTTTGTATAAAGCCTGTTTTTGTCTTTTATGGTCCTCAGAGCTTTACCGTTTGCATATTCCTTTGCCGTTAGTTGTTCGGACATATAAACATCCCATTCTTTGTAATACTTATTTAGAACCTGCAACCACTCGAGAATTCCTGCTTCATCATGATGAATTTCCTGTCCACCTCCAACAAGACAAATGACAACACACCAATCCTCATGCCTATCCATGCAAGAAACGAGATAATGAGGTTCACTGTATGGGAATTTATTTATCTTCTTTTTCTTAAACATAAAATCTGCCAAACCATGTTTAGTCCATGCTCGCTGTGCTTCGTCGAAAATAGCAATATGTTCTACAGGTACATAGGCATGTTCGGATGTATTGGCAAAATACTTATTATCTTTCACCAACTTATTGCCTTTGACTTTCATCCCATTCATGTATTCATCCCTATAATGATGAACCATTTGTATGAAAGCCTTAACTTTACTCCTTGCCTCTTTTTTTGTTATTGGCTTATTGACTGATTTAACATCACCTTTTGATTTTTTTATTTCTTCTATTTCACGTTTGTATCTTTCTGTCTCCTGACGAACATAGTCGCGTGACAGAGATTCTTGAAGGACTTCTACAAGAGGGAAATTTCCAGACAGATATACAGCCTTGGTATCATCTTCTTTATCATAGGTAATTGCTGTCTGTAGTCCTATAAGAGTTTTACCTGCTCCTGGAACACCTGTAACAAAACATATGGCTTTTCTACTTTCCTCCTTACATTTTCTAACGACATCTGCGACACATTGAACTGTTTTATCCAAATCTGCATCATGACGAGTTATTTCATCCACATTATGATGCTGAAAGAGAGCAACTGCAGCTTCGATGATTGTTGGAGTTGGGTTATAACCACTTTTCTCCCATCTTTCATTATCAATAAATTGTTGCAGTTTCTTAACTTCGCTATTTGTAAATACGTTATGCAGACATTCGCTCAATTTATTCTGATTTGAGCATAACGGAGTAAATACGCCATCACCAAAATGAGAAGATAGAGTTATTGAGCAATGCCTGTCACTTTCTGTTGGCGCGACCACAATAGGAATAACTGGTAACTTATGAGTTTCATCATGGAAATTCTTTAAGTCAAGAGCATAATCCCATACTTGAAGGATTGCACTATGTGTAAATTTCCTATGGCAAGTTTTATATTCCAGTACAAGAACAACGCCATTTATCAGGAGAACAACGTCTGCCCTCGACCCCATACGTGGAATATTATACTCAAGATACAGAGTTCCCTTATCTTTGTATTCCGTTAAGACTTCACGTAAGGAGTCAAACTCTTCTATCCATGAATCCCTAGTCTGTTCATCAATAGCAAATTGTGACCAACGAGCCATCTCACCTAATATCTCGTTATTACTCCGAGACAGGAAGTCTGTAATGGAATCAGAGTAGTAATATCTTCGTGCTGCCATATAGATGTTACTTTGTTTTATCAAAATATGTAATTATGGGCGATAAGTATTCAAATGGTATTTTCTCCTGCTCCAAGCGGTAATTGCCACTCCTCAAGAAGTCAAACATTTCTTTCTCTTCTTGAGTGAGGCACAAAACCTTTTCAACATTAGTCGCCGTCCCGACCTCTCCCTCATAAAACTTGTCAAAAGTCTCTTTGTCCATCAGGAAACTCTCAACTTGCGGAAAGTGAGTTCTAATCTCCGACAGAATCTGGAACCCCTGTCGCAAAGTGGAACGATTTATGAGTTTTTGGTAAAGAAACATAGTATTTAAATATTTATATACCCCTCCTGGTCATACCCCTTATGAAGCATCATAATCAAGCCTATCAGAGTTTGTAGTTCAGGGATATCAGAAGACAAATTACGGTTCTCATAATAGTTACCTTGGAAGCGTTCCGTGGAGCCATTCTTTAATCTTTCTTCTATGTCCGAAGGAATCAGGTACGATGACCGTTCTGGCAAATAGCGATGGAATTCACTCAAGAAAATCTTGATGCCGGCAAGGTCAAAGTCGCCAAAATGAACATACGGATTACTTATTCCCATGAGCCATTTCCGAAGGTCTGTCGATTGCGGATATCGCGACACAAACAGCAGTTGTTTCCCTGGCAGACACGACTCAAACAGATGCCTTTGAAAACGTATGAATCGGAAATTCTCAGGGTTCTCAATACCCACCACCGTCACATCAGACGGAATCACGAAATGCTCCCAATCCGACACAAATACACTACTTCCTTCTTCCGGTAGGATAACACAAGATTTACCATTCAGCTGAGTCTCAATAGCTTCATACGAATTCACCAGAAATCCAGGGAAAGACCTCGTCATCTTTAATTTCGAATTGCCCGAATCTAAGGCCTGAGAAGCTCGTAAAGCCTCTCCTGATGAGTTTCCTCCCATCAGCATATCCCGAAACCTCTCGAGGTCTGCAAAACGCTCGTCCACTCTCGCTATGGCCTTCGCAAACGACTCACTATCCACAGCCTTCAAGCGTCTCTTGCTACCCCTCGAAGAACTGACCAGAATACCGTCTCTGACCAGTTCATCCACCCACTCGCCCTTGAATCCACTGGCAGGCAATGACTCGCCATCTCTAAGGGCAATGAGCTTGTCTATCAAACCTCTAGTTACTTTCATTTCTGGGTAATTAACGGACGCACAATGGTTTTCGATTTACTATCCTTATCCAAAAGATAGGTGTAGCGATAATCTGATACATTATAGGTGGTAGGCGAAGAATTGATCAGCAGGATGTTCTTCGAGTTGGCAAACTCCAGAATACCCTTCACATTCTGCGGATGGAGCTTTCCGATCTCATCCATCATGCAATGCACCTTGAAATCGCCGAACTTCTTGCTGACCTGCGACTTGAAAACATTGATCAGCATAATGTTAATCATCGCCTTCACCAGCGTGTCGGTACCTTCACTACCCACATGCGAGAGCTTCGATGTCCATTGTGTGTCATTATCGTTTTCCACTACACGGAATTCCAAGTCGAACAAATCACTCAATGTCAAGCTCTTTCTGCTCGTTTCCTCATTCAGGAACTTCATCAGGTCTAGGATATAATCCACAGCCTTGTTGTTCACATCCTCCCGGCTATTAGAGGTGAACAAGTTCGCTTCACCCATGGCAAACTGGTTCTCATCATGGAATTTCTTGATGTGCTTCATCAGCTGAACCATCTTGTCCGATGACTGCTTCGAGCGGATGGAAATCTGACGGATCACCTTCACAAACTTCTGTGCATCAAAGTCCTTGTTGATATCCTGAATCACCTTCACCACTTCCGACTCGCGTTTGGTCAAAGCTCCAATCTCCGAAGAGACACGCGCAAGGATCTCCGTATAGCGTTCACTTGTCCTGTTCCTATACACTTCTATCATGTTGTTATGAATGAAGTCGTCCAGGTTCGAAGCAAAGTCCAGATAATCCTCCACCGTATTCAGCACGACCCTGAAATTGAAGGTGTTCTTGGCCGTGAAATTGTCTTTGAACTGCACAACCGATTGCTTGAATTGCTCTTCTTTCTTGTGTCTCGAAACAATGATGCCTGTCAAGTCCGACACCACTTCCTCAGGCGACTTCAAGGTCTTCCGCTCCGGCACATCCCTAAGCATAGGAGGACAGAGATCCGAATTTCCTACAAAGTCATCTGCTTTCTTTAGACCATCCTTGAGTTTCTGCAACTGCTCATTATGCCCGTTTATATCTGTGCTCAATGCTGCAATCTTCCTGTCGTAATCCTGACGCTTCAATTCGTACTTGTCCACAAGCTGATTCAGCTTATCTTGAAGAGCTTTCTTCGAAGCCTTGAATTCTTCCTCTTTATCCAGCAGTTCTTCTTTATCAGATTGATACTTATATACGAGCTTGCGATTATCCTCGATATAGTCCAGTTCCTTCCCGATACCGCTGATGGTTTCCTTACACTTCTCCACAGCACCTGTATCGGCACCCTTGCCCTTCATCTCATCCAGCTCTTGCTGCTGCAAGCGCAAGATTTCCGTTTCGATCGAAGTCTGCTTTGCCTTGACAGCAGTCTCTATCTCATCCAATGCAGCCTTCTGTTCGCCTTCCACCTTAGCCACCGCCAGCTCATACGATTTCTGGACAGCCTTCTGCTGCTTCTCCTTGTCTTCTTTCGTTTTTGCGTGTACAGATTCTGCATCCATCAGCCTGTGACTCACATCATTCATCTGCTTGTCCAGAGCCGACTTCCTTTGCTTCTTCTCCTCCTCGGTCTTATTCAGCAGGTCCTGAATCTTCACATCCAGAGCCTTCACCTTTCCCGGGATCGAATTCCGTTGTGCCTCACAAAGCGACCTCTGCTCACGCTTTTCCTTCACCCTTGGGGCATAGGTCTTCTTGAGCGATTCCAGTTCCGTCTCCTTCTTTGCTTCAATCTCTGCACACTCCTTCCTCAGAGCCTTCAACTGCTCTTCCGCACTCTGCTTCTCTGCTTTTATCTCATCAGGCTTACGCACGCTCATCGGCAACTCCGAAAGATCCAGCTCCACTCCATAGAGCGTCTTGCCTGCAGCATCCACCTTCGCCGGATGCAATCCTGTACGATACAGTACCTGCTTCTCGTCAATAATCTTTCCGATGTTCTTCTCCCAACCTGTAACATTACCGTCCAGCCACTCATAGAGCGAACCCTTAGTACTCTCCTGTAACTTATCCAGTTCGGCAATCTTCGTCTCTGCATCAGCCATCTCCTGAGCCTTCCGCTCCAACATTACCTTAGCTTCCGACTCTATATCCTTCGTCTTCGCCTCATATTCCGTCTGCAACTGCTTCTGATTGGCGTCCAGACTCTTGATTTCACCGTCCAGCTTAACCTCATCTTTCTGAAGGTCAACCTTCTCTTCCTTCAGATGATCTATCTCGGCCTTGTAAGGGGCATAATATTGCAAGGCGTGCAGACCCTTCTCACACTCTTGCTTCTCCAGTTTAATGCTGTCAATCTGCCCTCCAGCCACTTTAAGCTTCTCTTCGAATGCAGCCTCTATATCTCTTTTCTGCTTCTCTCTTTCCGTCATCAGCACATCCTTCTTCGAGAGAGACTCTGTACGAACAGCATTCTTCCTGTTCTCCTGCAACTGCTTGAAGCCATCCAATTCCGACTGAACACCATCCACCAGTTTCTTGTATTTATTGGCAATGTCATTGTACTGTCTTGTGAGGTCATCAAGTCTCTCTTTCTGAACCTTCAGCTGCTCCTTCAGCACAGGTTCTTCATTGCACCTACGGATGATTGCATCAATGCCTATATTGGTATAGTATTCCTTCTTCTCCTTGCAGGTCTTGATATTGTAATCCACCACACCCAACTGCTTGTTCAAGGTCGATTTCTCAGCCTCAAACTTCTCCATCACCTCTCCAAGGAATTTCTTCTGACGCTCTCTTTCGCTATTCAGTTTCAATAGATTCTCTTCCATCAAAGGAATACGCTCACGCGAATCTCTTACCGCATAGTTCAGCTCACCACACAGTTCCTCAATCTGCTGTTTCTGATATAGCAGATCATGGTAGCATGCTATCACCTTGCCAGCCTGCAGTCTCACAGCCGATTCACCCTTGGCGTTCGTCTTGTACCAGCATGATATATCCTTATACTCCTGCTCGAAGTCTGCCACCTGCCCACGGAAATAGGCCAGATTGATGTTCGACTCCTCTTCCTCCATCGAGCGGATTATGATATCCTTGATGAAGTCCGCATCCAGCCTTGAGTTGAGGAATACATTCTGTATCGAACGGTAGATGTTCTGATAACTCTTAGCCTCCATGAGCTGGAAGTTTCCGAATTCCTTGCCAGCCACCTTGTAGTTGCCATAGATGATCTCCCTGAACATCTCATACCGGTCAATCAACTTGCTCATATAGATGTTCTTGTCCAATCGCGAATTGATCACCTTGTACTCCGAAGTCACGTCACCAAACTCATCCACCAACCATTTTCTCTCGAATGGGGCATCTATGAAACGGTAGCATGCTCTACCCGAAGATCGGAACACTAAAACAGTGAAAGGTCTGTGCTCATGCTCCACCTCATACACGATATATGAGTTTGGTTTCGGCAGATAAAAGTCATCAAACGACTTCATCTCCTTCGGTATGCCGAGATGTAGCTTGTCTGCATTATAGAAGAACAGTATAGCTCTAAGCAACGTACTCTTACCCACACCCTGGGTGCCGATGAAGTGCACATTACCGTCCAACTTAATTTCCGCATAGCGTATGTTCGCGCTATTGATGAAGACTATTTTCCTTAGTGCTCTCATTGCTCATCCTCCGTTTCATAAATGGTGAGACAATCAATCATTTCTTCGATATAATGGAAGGCCGATGTCACCTTGTAGGTGCCGTCCAACTCATTTTCCATCTCCACGAATCCCTGTTTATCCAGATCTTTTACCAGACTCTCGATCTTTCCCTCCAGAGTCTTCTCCTCTGGATACAACCCACTGGCTTTCTCCTTCAGTTCGATGTCATTGGCAAACTGCTCCATGATGTTCGACTTGCGGAAGGTAAATCCAGGGCTGAAGTTTGAGTTGAACACCTTCAGGAAGTCCACACGATCTATCCATTCTGCCATACGCTGGATCTTGTTCTCCAGGTCCACCTTGTTCTCCGTACGAGAGAAGTAATAGTAGCCATTGCCACTCTCCAGGTTGAAACCGATGCCCTTGTAGTACTCCACATACTCATTGTACTCATCCTCAATCGCATCATACAGCTGTGTTTTCTGCTGGGAGACGCTATTCTGCGAGATGAATCCACCTCGGCTCAAAACATCAAATATTTCTTTTGTATATCGCATACGATTTCGGGTTAGTTTTGTTTTGAATATATGAGAGGGTATTCAATTTTACCCATCGTCTGATAATTCTCTTCCACAGTCAGTTCATCCAGATACTGTGTCGCTATCTGGCAGAACAGCACCAGTTTCTCTTCCTCATCCATGTTCTTGCGGTAGTTGCCATAATTCATCACAAAATGGAACAAATTGTCACTCGAGGCCATGAATGCATTCTTCACTTCCGATGCATCCACCGTCTGCAGCACCTGTGCTTCCATTTGTAGGTCTTCAGGAGTCAACGGTTCTGCCAGTTCACCTTTCTTCAGTCTGCTGTTGCCCTTGCCGGCCGCCACTTTCTGCAGTATCCTCAGCCCCTCATCCGTATTCCGGAGCATAGGTATCGAGACCTTCAACGTATACTTCGGCCTTGGTTCCATCCATACCGGATCTGTCTGATCAAGCATCTTCCTGATATTGGTATTGGTATCCAGTATCAACTGATCCTTCAGGTATTTCAGTTTCTGCACCTTCTTGATCAATCGGTCCTGATAAGCAATCAAGTTCAGGTAATTGATAATCTGTCGATCCAGTTCAATGAGATTGTGATAAGCCTCATTCATCTGATACTTCACATTTGTCACAGTCTCCTTCAACTGCACATCCATAGCCTCCAAAAAGAATGTCGGTTGCTTCTCCTCAATCACCTTCTCACACTCCTTGATGAAGACCGATATATCCTTTCTCTTCTCATCCAGATTCTCCAGTTTCTTTTTCTTGATGGCAAGAGTCGGTTCATTCTTGTAAGTGCTGTCGATGTTTCGCTTCAGGTCAATCACACTCCTCAGTATGTTCAAAGCGATAGTGTGAAGTATGCGCTTCACTTCCGTCAGATAGGCGTGCTTCTTGGCTGGTGACTTCTCTATCAAATAGTACTCAATATTCTCATTTAGGGTGTCAATGCTCTGTTTCACACTCGCCACATTGATCTCCTCATTTACCTCCAGCACTTCCTCGAAGAACTTCAGATACACATCCTCCAGCTCCACAAACTCGCCATTATCCCTGATCACGCCATTCCTTCTGAGGAACTCCAGACTCTCCTCCTTCTTGGCAGCCAGTTCACGAGCAATATCATAGCGGAAGGAGTACGTCTTGCGTTTGGCAAACATCTCCTTCAGCAGAGCCCTCTCCCTATCGAGCCCCCTAATGAGTTCGTCCAGCGAACGAAAATGCGAACGGTTGTCCATTCTTTTTGTTTTTTAGCCTTAATTAATCACTTCCCAATGCCCGGTTTTCTTACTACCTACTCTGACGATTAACCCTAAGGTTTCTATCACCTTCAATTCTCGCTGCATGGTCTTGAATCCAATGTTTAGCTTATTGGACAAGTCGGTAGTGTTTAATTGGACATTTAATTGGACACTCTCCTTTATGCTATTATATATAATATTCTGTCGTTCAGTTAGTTCAATAGTGTTGGATAATTGGACATTTACCGTGTCGCTATCTTGCCCTATTACATCGACTGCAGTATTCTTGGCGATTTCATAATACCTGTCAGACAACTTATAGCCATCTTGTGCTGAGATGAGTAATCCTTCGTCGATAAGTTTGCGTAGTGTTACCTCATCTGTATGGCGTTGGCTTTCGCCTTGCAAAGCACGGAAGAGGGCAAGGAGGTCGAAGACGTTGAGCTTGTTGTTTGCTGGTCGGTCGTTCTGCAGCTCACGAGCATAGAGCATGAAGGCTGGGTACTTGATTTCGCCAGGGAGTCGTAAGCATACTTGCCAGTCATCGGTTAGAGAGTAGTCAGGCAGAAGTTTGCCATCCATCAGGCAATTCCACTCCTGATACATCCCGCCAACGGAAATCGTTATACTTGCTTTTGGCATATTTAGAATCATTATGTATCTTATATTTATTCTTGCTTACTTCTATTATTCTTTTGGAGGGGTATCTTATCCTCAAAAACTATGGTGCTATTATTTCCCAGTGCCCACCTTTGTCTGGGCCAATACGACGGATGACCCCTTGTTCCTGTAGTTTTCTTAAGTGCTCTTGCACGTTGCGAGAAGCGATATTTATTTCTTTGGAAATGGATTGTGCCGTAGCGTTCGGATTCTTCCAGATAATTCTAACGATCTTAGCACGCGTCGTAGATAATTTTTCTACGATGCTATCTACGATGTTTTCTGTGATGTTTTCTACGATATTTTCTACGACATCACCGCCAACTTTACCGCCATTT